>Ga0065721_10049356_pt1 | contig 36297 bp, 32 predicted proteins | sample Mesricmetagenome_FD_59108 | JGI IMG/M metagenome (GOLD analysis project Ga0065721, IMG submission 59108) | Mesophilic microbial community from rice straw/compost enrichment Sample: eDNA_1 v2 (version 2) | ecosystem: Engineered > Solid waste > Grass > Composting > Bioreactor | place: USA: Davis... | reverse complement strand
CCGCGGCCCTGGGCGGCGCGGCCGCGGGCGCCGGCGCGGCGCCTGGCGCCACCCAGAAGGTCGCCACGGCGACCGCCGGCCAGGCCTACATCACCCGCCTCGGCGACATCGCTCGGGTCGAGGAAGGGCCCGACGAGCGGCGGCGCGCCTACCGCTCGAACGGCGAGGACCAGGTCGGCATCGCCATCTTCCGCCAGAGCCTGGCCAACGACCTGGAGATCTCCAAGGGCGTCCGCGAGACGATCAAGGAGCTGCGCTCGAGCCTGCCCAAGGGCACCGACATCCAGGTAGCGGTGGACTACACCGAGTTCACCCGACACGCGATCGAGGAAGTGTGGATCACCATGGGCATCGCGCTCGGCTGCGTGGCCTTGGTGAACCTGCTGTTCCTGGGCACCTGGCGGGCGGCGCTGATCCCTTCGATCGTCGCGCCGATCTGCATTCTCTCCACCTTCATCGTCCTGGCTCCGCTGGGCTTCTCCATCAACCTGCTGACCCTGCTGGCCCTGGTGCTGGCCATCGGCCTCGTCGTGGACGACGCCATCGTGGTGGTGGAGAACATCCAGCGCCGGATCGACGAGGGCGAGCCGCCTCTGGTGGCGGCGGAACGCGGCGCCCGACAGGTGTTCTTCGCGGTCGTGGCGACCACCATCGTGCTGATCTCGGTGTTCGCGCCGCTGATGTTCATGCCGGGCTTCACCGGCCGGCTGTTCGTCGAACTGGCTGTGGCCGTGGCCGCCGCCGTGGGCTTCTCGGCCCTGATGGCGCTGTCGCTGTCGCCGATGCTGGCGTCCAAACTGCTGCGTCCGGCCAAGGGGCAGGGGCGGCTGGCCCACATCATCGACACCGCCATGGACAAGCTGAAGGAGTCGTACCACGCCTCCCTCGAAGCCATGCTGGGCAAGCGGTCCGTGACCCTCGGCGCGTCCGCCCTGGTGCTGCTCCTCGCCGGCCTGGCGGTGGTGGTTTTCAACGTCCTGCCCAAGGAGCTGACACCCGAGGAAGACCGCCGTCGGGCGCAGGTCATGATCATCGGCCCGGAAGGCGCCGGCTACGACTACACCAAGGCGGCCGCCGACCAGCTCGAGAAGATCCTGATGGGCTATGTGGAGAACGGGACGCTGGAGCGTTACGTCCTCTCGATCCCGCGCTTCGGCGGCGCCAGCAGCTTCAACTCCGCCGGCGGCAACACCATGCTGTCGCCCAAGGCGGACATGACCACCCAGGAGTTCGCGGCCAAGCTGAACCGCGAGCTCAGCTCCATCACCTCGGTCCGCGCCATCGTCTCGCCGGAGGGCGGGCTGCAGCGCGGCGGTCCGGGCAGCGGCGGCGGTGGCGGCGGCTCCAGCCTGCAGCTCATCCTCACCGGCAACGACTACCCCGAGATCGAGCGCCGCATCCGTCCGATCCTGCAGGCCGCCGAGCAGAACCCGGGTCTTGCGCGGCCGCGCCTCAACTATGAGCCGACCAGCCCGCGGGTGGTGGTGGACATCGACCGTGACAAGGCCGCCGCCCTCGGCGTTTCGACCCAGGCCGTCGGCCGCGCCCTGGAGACCATGTTCGGCAACCGGCGGGTCACCACCTACATCAAGGAAGGTCAGGAGTACGACGTGCTCCTGCAGACCGACCGCTCCAACCGTCAGACCGAGCAGGACCTCGCCAAGCTCTACGTCCGGGCCAGTTCGGGCGAGACGGTGCCTCTGTCCGCCCTCGTGACCACCCGGGTGCGCGGCGACACGCCCGACCGGGCGCGCGTGGACCGGCTGCGGGCCATCTCCCTGACGGCGCAGCTGAACCCGGGCTACTCCATGGGCGAGGCCATCGACTTCCTGCGCGCCGAGGCCGAGAAGCAGGGCGTGGCGGGCAGCGTGAAGTGGGGCGGCGGGGCCCGGGACTATCTGGAGTCGTCCAGCGCGGTGGGCGTGGCCTTCGGCCTCGCCCTGCTGCTGGTGTTCCTGGTGCTGGCGGCCCAGTTCGAGAGCTGGATCCACCCGGCGGTCATCATGCTGACCGTGCCGGTGGCCACCCTGGGCGGCCTGTTCGGCCTGCTCCTGGCCGGCTCGTCGATCAACACCTACAGCCAGATCGGCCTGATCATCCTCGTGGGCATCGCCGCCAAGAACGGCATCCTCATTGTCGAGTTCGCCAACCAGCTGCGTGACGAGGGACTGTCGGTGCGCGAGGCGGTGATCGAGAGCGCCGCGCTGCGCCTGCGGCCGATCATCATGACCTCGATTGCGGCGGCGGCCGGGGCGATCCCGCTGATCGTGTGGGGCGGCATGGGCGGCGAGGCCCGGAGGACCATCGGCGTGACGATCTTCTTCGGGGCGATCTTCGCCACCCTCGTCACGCTGTTCATCGTGCCGGTGTTCTACAACATGCTTGGGCGCTTCACGAAGTCGCCTATGGCGACCGCGCGGCGCATCGAGGCCTTCGAGGAGGCCGAGCGCGCCCGGGTGGCGAACGCCGCCGAATAGGGCCGTCCCGGCAAAGAAAAAGGCCTCCCCACGAAGGGGAGGCCGAGGAAAGGCGACGCCTGGACCGGCAAGGGGGATCGGCGATCCAGGCACATTCCGGCCCACGGGGCGAACCGGCTGAAGGGTGTGGTCGACAGATGCGTATCGACAGGCGGCACCATGCGCCGCCCATATATATGCGCGTCAAGGTTGTCCCGTCGGGTGTTCTGCTCGCGCCGCGCGAGCTGGCGACGCTACTCGGGCTTGTGGCCGGTTTCGACCATCAGGAAGGCGATGAGGTCGATGCGATCCTTCTCGTCCTTCACCCCGGCGAACGACATCTTGGTGCCGGGCAGGTAGGTCATCGGCTTGGCCAGCCACTGGTCGAGGTGGCTCGCATCCCAGACGATGCCGGAGGTCTTGAGGGCCTCCGAATAGCGGAACTTGTCCACCTGGGCCGCCTTGCGACCGAAGACGCCGTGCAGGTTGGGGCCCGTCATGTTGGCGCCGCCGGGGGTGATCGTGTGACACGAGCGGCAGAGGGCGAACTTCGCCTCGCCATTGGCCAGGTCGGCGGTGTTGTAAGGGGCGGGGAGGGACGCGAGCAGCGCCTGCTTCTCGGCCTCGGACATTTCCGGAGCGGCCGCCGGAGCCGGACCGCTGGAGGCCGCCTCGTCGCTGGAGCCGGAGCCCGACTGGCCGCAGGCGGCCAGGGCGGTGGCGGTGAAGGCGACGGCGAGAATCGGTCCCAGACGCATTTCGGTCTCCTGACTGCGGCGAGAAGCTAGCGTGGCCGGCGCGTCGTGCAAGCGGCGTTCAGCGCCGGCGCCGCCGTTCGCGGTTCACCGCCTCGTCCAGGGCTTGAAGGAAGCGCGAGCGGTCGGCGGGGCCGAAGGGCTTGGGACCGCCGGTGATCTCTCCGGTGGAGCGGATGTGCTCCATGATCGACCGCTGGGCCAGGGCTTGGCCGATGCTGTCGGCGGTGAAGGCGCGGCCGTTCGGCGCGATCGCCGCCGCCCCGGCCTTCAGCACCCGGTCGGCGAGAGGAATGTCGTTGGTGACCACGATGTCGCCCGTCGTCGCCCGCTCGGCGATCCAGTCGTCCGCCACGTCGGGGCCGGCCTCCACGACCACCAGCTCGATCGTCGGGCTCTGCGGCGTGCGGATCCAGCTGTTGCAGACCACGAAGGTCCTCAGGCCATAGCGGGCAGCGACCTTGTAGGCCTCGTCCTTCACCGGGCAGGCGTCGGCGTCGATGAAGATCCGCATGCGGAGGGCCCCTTGCCGATGGTGCCGGATGCAGGGTTCGAACCCGCGACCTTCGGTTTACAAAACCGCTGCTCTACCAGCTGAGCTAATCCGGCCTATTTAGCAATATCAAACACTTGCCCCTCAGGCGGCGGTGGGTTGGCCCTTGCGGGGCACGCATGGGGCACAGCCAGCCGGAGGTGTTGCCTCCGATGGCACAACCGGTCTATCTCGGCAACCTGTCGGGCATAGGCGACGCCAGTTGCTGAAGGATGATTCGGGTGCGGTGCGGCCACACTGTTCCGATCCCTCCCGCCGGCTGGCCCTTCCGTGACGGCCAGCTCCATTGCCGCAGCATCAGTCGCCGTGCTGCCCGTGGAGGCCGGGTGCGGTTCGAACTGCTCCGTTGCAGGGTTCAAATCGGCGCTGCGCTTTGGAGGGCGAAGGGTCTGCCTCCGAGTTGCGTTGTGGCGCCTGTCTCGGGGCGCTCACTCGCGCCGAGGCCGCCCTTCACGGGCGCAGATCGGCGTGTAGCCGCTCTCGCAGACAGGTGGCCATTGAAAACACTGCGGTTTTGCCGCGGAGTGTCCGCACTCCCGCAGCCGTTCCAGCGCCCCATATTGTCAAATACCAAATAAAAACAAGAAGTTAGTCGCGCCGATAGGTGCGTATGGTGTAGTGCCAGATTTAAGGACAGGACCCCCCGGAGGAAGACCCAAAAACAGGAGGCAAAAGGGCGTCTCAACCCGCGCAAGGCGAACTTCGCGGAGAAATCATGGGGGGAACAACATGAAATATACAAGGCATCAACAGGATCGCTACAGATCGTCATCAACATATAATCAACAAGGGTTCGATACTCGCATCCGGCAGATGGAGCACCCGCGGTCAGAGGCGCTATCGACTCGCCGCCACATCCACTGCTCATGTTCGAAACGCGTCCGAGCGCGGAGTTCGGCCTCGTCGCAGCAGGGCGGACACCGTCGCCGCAACGCGTTTCAGCCCACCTGCCAACCGAGCGCGAACTGGGGCCGCTGAGCGCTTGAAGGTGCAGCGAAGGGTCTCCACCAGCGATACGCGATAGGGCCGCGCCCTTGCGCCGGCGGCGCCTCCAGAGGCACAAGCGTAAGAACGGCCTGTCCAGCCGCCGCAGTTGCAACTAGCGCATTGGTTGGCCCATGCTTGCCGCCCTGGGGAGGACGGCGTCGGGGCGCATGCAGGCGGAGAGCGCGAACTTCGGGTTTCTGAGGTCGGCGGGCGACGACCAGCTTTTCCGGCTCGCGGCGCTGGCCGAGCAGTACTTCGCCTCAGACCCGGCGACGTCGCTCATCAAGCTGCGCCAGTTCGCCGAGTTCATGGCCAAGGACGTGGCGGCGCGTCACGCGCTGCTGCCCTCCCGGGCCGTCTCATTCGACGACGTGCTGCGCGCGCTGAAGGTTCGCGCCGTCCTGCCCCCGCGAGATCGGGGAGCTGTTCTTCCACCTCAAGCGCCTGGGAAACGCCGCGGCGCACGAGAACGCCGGCACGACCGCCGAGGCGCTCCAGGCGCTCAAGATCGCCCGCGCCACGGCCATCTGGTTCCACCGCAGCTATGGGGGTGTGCCGGAGTTCAACGCCGGCCCCTTCGTTCCTCCGCGGCCTCCCGAGGACGCGACGGCCGCGCTGGCGGCCGAGATCGAGGCCCTGCGCGCCCTGGTGAGGTCCAGCACGGACGCCGAGGCCAAGGCGAGGCTGGCGTTTCAGGAGGCCGAGGCGGCGCGTCTCCAGGCGCAGGAGGCGGCCGAGGCGCGCGAGCGCGAACGCGCCTTCTGGGAAGAGTACGCCGCTGAGACGGAGGCCGGCCGCCGCGCAGCCGAAGCCCAGCTCAAGACGCTCCAGGACGCCGCCGCCGCCGCCGCGCCCGCGCAGCTCGACTTCCTGGCGCTCATGGCGGGCCAACAGGCGCAGAAGGTCGAGCTGGACGAGGCCAGCACCCGCGTCCTCATCGACGAGCAGCTCCGTTCCGCCGGCTGGACCGTCGACAGCGCGCGCATCCGTCATGCGTCGGGCGCCCGGCCGCAGCCGGGCCAGAACGTGGCCATCGCGGAATGGCCGACCGAGAGCGGCCCTGTCGATTATGCGCTCTTCGTGGGCGGGCGCTGCGTCGGCGTCGTGGAGGCCAAGCGCGAGGTGCGCGACGTGCCCGGCCGGCTCGGCCAGGCCAAGCGCTACGCCCTGGGCATCCGACTGACGGCTGGCGAGACGCTGAGGGATAGCCCATGGCTTCAGGGGCTCGACGCCTTCCGCGTTCCGTTCGTCTTCGTCACGAACGGGCGGCCCTACGTGAAACAGCTCGCGACCAAGTCCGGGATCTGGTTCTGGGACGCGCGGACCGACGCGCCGCCCCACGCGCTGCCCGAGTGGTTCTCGCCGCGCGACCTCACCGAACGCCTGGAGCAGGACACCAGCCAGCAGGCCGCCGCGGCGGAACGCGAGCTGGGCGTCACCGGTCTGCGCCCGTACCAGCAGGACGCCATCGCCGCCGTCGAAGCCGCGGTGGCGCGCGGCCAGCGGGACATCCTGCTCGCCATGGCCACGGGCACGGGCAAAACGCGGCTCGCCATCGCGCTCATGTACGAGCTGCTCCGCCGCAAGCGGTTCAGGCGCATCCTGTTCCTCGTCGATCGCAATGCGCTCGGCCGCCAGACGCTGGACGCCATGAGTACGACCGACACCAGCGGCTTCCTGAAGTTCGACCAGGTGTTCCCGGTCGCCGACATGGCCCGGAAGTTCCCGGAGGCGACCGACCGCGTCCATGTGGCGACGGTGCAGGCGATGATCCGGCGCATCTTCGACGACCCCGACGCCGAGCGCCCCACGCCCGGGACCTACGACCTCATACTCGTGGACGAAGCCCACCGCGGTTACACCCTGGACGCCGAGCTGCGCGAGGAGGACCTGGGCTTTCGCACGCTGGATGACTACCTGTCGGCCTATCGGCGGGTGCTCGACTATTTCGACGCCACCAAGGTCGCGCTCACGGCCACGCCGGCCCTCCACACGCGCGAGATCTTCGGTGCGCCCGTCTACCGCTACGGCTATCGGCAGGCGGTCATCGACGGGTGGCTGATCGACCACCGCCCGCCCCGCCGCATCACCACCGCCCTCAGCCAGACCGGGATCACGTTCGAGGGCGGCGAGGAGGTGAACATCCTCGATCCGCGCACGGGCCAGATCGACCTCTTCAATCTGGAGGATCAGGTCGACTTCGAGGTCTCCGACTTCAACAAGAAGGTCTACACGCGCCCCTTCAACCGCGCCGTCGCCGAGGCCGTCGCCCAGGAGTGCCCGCCCTCCGACCGGGCAAGACGCTGCTGTTCGCAGCCCGCGACGATCACGCCGACATCCTCGTGGAGGAGCTTCGGGCGGCGCTGGCCCAGGAATACGGCCCCCAGCCGCACGATCTGGTCGAGAAGATCACCGGCTCGGTCGACAAGCCGCTGGACCGCATCAAGGCGTTCAAGAACGACCCCAGGCCCAAGTACGTGGTGACGGTGGACCTGCTGACGACCGGCATCGACGTTCCGTCGATCACCAACCTCGTGTTCGTGCGGCGCGTGAACAGCCGCATCCTCTACGACCAGATGATCGGCCGCGCCACGCGGCGCTGCGACGAGATCGGCAAGCAGTACTTCCGCATCTTCGACGCCGTCGACATCTACGCGAACCTCCAGGAGGTCACCGACATGCGCCCGGTGGTGGTCGACCCGGCGCTTTCCTTCGCGACCCTTGTGGGCGACCTGGAACGCGCGACCACGGACGAGGACCGCGCGTTCGTCCGCGACCAGCTCGTGGTCAAGCTCCGCCAGCGGATCGGGCGACTGGACGACGCGCGGCGCGAGGCATTGGAGACCGTCCTCGGCCCGCTGGAAGACCTGCCCGACCGGCTGAAGTCCGCCCCTCCCGCCGAGATGCTGGACCTGTTCCGGGCCCATCCGTCGTTGGCCGCCGCCCTGGACGCCGCCGATCCCGCGAGGAAGCGCGACGGCGTCTATATCTCCGAGCATGACGACGAGCTGATCTCGGTCGAGGACGACTTCGGCGGCAAGGCCAGTCCGGCCGACTACATCGAGAGCTTCGAGACCTTCGTCCGCTCCAACATGAACGCGGTCCCGGCCATGATCGCCGCTGTCCAGCGCCCGCGGGAGCTGACCCGGAAGGAGCTGAAGGACCTGGCCGTGCTGCTGGACGACAACGGCTATCCCGAGGCCAGCCTGCGCCAGGCCTACGGCCGCGCCCGCAACGCCGACATCGCCGCCCACATCATCGGCTTCGTGCGCCAGGCCGCGCTGGGCGACCCGCTCGTGCCCTACGAAACCCGCGTGCGAAACGGCGTCCAGCGCATCATCGACAGCCGGGACTGGACGCCGCGGCAGCGTCAGTGGCTCACCCGCATCGGCCGCGCGCTCCAGGCCCAGCCGGTCGGCGATCCCGCCATCCTGTCCGATCCGCTGTTCGCCCAGTTCGGCGGCTTCGAGGCGGTCGACCGTGAGTTCGACTCAGGCCTAGGGGAGGTCCTGAAGGACCTCAACGCCGCCATCTGGGACAAGCCCGCCGCATGAACCCGTCCACCGATCTCGTGAACCGCCTCTGGCGCCTGTGCGCCATGCTGCGCAAGGACGGCGTCACCTATCAGCAGTACGTCACCGAGCTGACCTATCTGCTGTTCCTCAAGATGGCATCGGAGCAGAAGGACGAGAGCCGCATCCCCGAGGCCTACCGCTGGGGCGCGCTGAAATCCGCCAGCGAGACCGCGGTGCTCCAGAGGTACCGTCAGGCCCTGGTCGACCTGGGCGACCCGGAGAAGGTCGCAGACCGCTCCGTCGTGGCCATCTTCCAGAACGCGACCACCATCGTCCGCGAGCCGGCGAACCTGCGGAAACTGATCGAGGCCATCGACGGCCTGCACTGGTTCAGCGAGGAGCGCGACGCTTTCGGCGACACCTACGAGGGCCTCCTCCAGAAGATGGCCGAGGAGACCAAGCGCGGCGCGGGCCAGTACTTCACCCCGCGCGTGCTGATCGAAGTCATGGTCGAGCTGATGAAGCCCCAGCCCGGCGAGGTCATCCAGGACCCCGCCGCCGGCACCGGCGGCTTCCTGATCGCCGCCGACCGCTACATGCGGGCCCAGACCGACGACTACTTCGAGCTGGCGCCCAAACAGCAGACGTTCCAGCTCCAGTCGGCGCTGCGCGGCTTGGAGAACGTGCCCGACACGTTCCGCCTGCTGCTGATGAACCTGCACCTGCACCGGATCGACCCGGACAACCTCGACCTCGCCGACACCCTCTCGCCGGCCGGCGCGCAGCCCAGGTTCAAGAACGCGGACCTGATCCTGACCAATCCGCCGTTCGGCCCGGCCGGCGGCCCGCCCACGCGCGACGACCTGACGATCACCGACCGGGTGTCGTCGTATCAGCTTCCGTTCGTCGAACACGTCCTGCGGGCGCTGAAGCCCGGCGGGCGGGCGGCCGTGGTCGTGCCCGACAACGTTCTGTTCGACGACGGGCGCGGCAAGGCGCTGCGCCAGCGGCTGATGAACTGGTGCGACCTGCACACCATCCTGCGTCTGCCCACCGGCATCTTCTACGCCCAGGGCGTGAAGACCAATGTGCTGTTCTTCACCCGCGCCGCCGACGAGGCGCCGGCCGAGGACGCGACCCGCGCCGTCTGGATCTACGACATGCGCTCGGGCGCGCCCGCCTACGGCAAGACCAATCCGTTGAAGACGGCGGACTTCGACGGCTTCGTGCAGGCCTTCGGCGACGACCCGAACGGCCGGGCGGCACGCCGGGACGAGGGCGAGGCCGCCCGCTTCCGTAAGTTCACGCGCGAGGAGATCGCGGCGCGGAGCGACAACCTCGACATCACCTGGCTGCGCGACGACGACGCGTCGGCGGAGGACGGGTTGGACGATCCGGAGGACATCGCGGCCGCTATCCTGGGGCATCTGAGGGCCGCGCTGGCCGAGGTCGAGGCGGTCGCCGAGGAGCTGGAGGGCGAGGTGCGCGCGCTTCCGGAGGTGGGGGCTTGAGCGACCTCCCGCCCGGGTGGGCTGAGGCGACTGTGGCCGACGTCGCATCAGCCATGTTCGACGGCCCGTTTGGCTCGGCTCTGAAGACCTCGGACTACACCTCTGACGGCGTGCGGGTCGCGCGCTTGGAGAACATCGGGCATCTGCGCTTCCGCGACGAACTCACGTCCTACGTGGCGCAGGAGAAGTTCGACGCGCTCGTGCGACATACACTCCGGGCACAGGACGTGTTGTTCTCGTCCTTCGTGGATAAGCAGACTCGCGTTTGTCTGGTGCCGGACGCCCTCGATGGCCGGATGATCAACAAGGCCGACTGCTTCTGCGTTCGGCCGGACAGATCGGCTTGCGATCCGAGTTGGCTCGCTTATGCGCTCGCCGCGCCGGCCTCATACGAGACGTTCAGCGGGGCGGTTCGAGGTGTTACGAGGCCGCGCATCGGATTGCGAGACCTCGCCGCCTTTTCTCTCGGTTTGCCACCGCTGGCCGAACAGCGGCGGATCGTGGCGAAGCTCGACGCCCTGATCGCCCGCACGGGCCGCGCCCGCGCCGATCTCGACCGGGTGCCAGCGCTGGCGTCGCGCTATAAGAGCGCTGTCTTGTCTGCCGCCTTGGGTGGTGAACTGACGAAAGATGTCGCCGCCACGCCGTTTCCCGAGGCGACGGTCGGCGACGTCTTGGTGTCAACCTTCTATGGACCGCGCTTCGCTAAGGACGCCTATGATCCCGAGGGCATCCCTACACTCCGAACCACAGACTTTAGCGAATGGGGACGGGTCGTCACCCGCGACCCACCACGGGTTCACGTCTCAGAAAAGGAGATGGGCAAGTGGGGACTGGTAGATGGCGATGTCCTGGTCACCCGAACGGGCTCTATCGGCAAGTGCGCCGTCTACGAGGCAGAGATGGGGCCAGCGCTCCCGAGCGCCTACCTCATCCGCACCCGTTTCGACCTAGACCGCATCCTCCCGAGGTTTGCGCTCTTTGTGCTGCTCTCACCTGAAGGTCAGACTCAGTTGGGCTCTGGCATCACCGCAGTAACTCAGCCAAACATCAATGCCGGCGTGATCGAGCGCCTTCGTCTTCCCCTCCCTGGAATGGACGTTCAAAAGGCCGTCGTCGCGCGGGTGGACGCCCTCTTCGCCGAGATCGACCGGCTCGTCGCCGAGGCCGCCGCCGCCCGCCGCCTGCTGGACCGCCTCGACCAGGCCATCCTCGCCAAGGCCTTCCGCGGCGAGCTGGTCCCGCAAGACCCCGCCGACGAGCCTGCCAGCGTGCTCCTCGACCGCATCCGCGCCGAACGCGCCGCCGCGCCTGCCAAGGGACGGCGCGGGCGACGGGCCGCATGATGCCTCCCGGACCTCAGGAGCGGCCCGTTCCGGCCATTCCGGCGCCGGTCTGGGCCGTCCCGCTGCTCCTTCTGGTCGTCGCTATCGGTCCCTGGCCCTACGGCTTCTACGGGCTCCTGCGGCTGGTGGTCTGCGCCAGCGCCGCATACTGCGCCTACACCCTGCTCAGCGCCGGGCGGCAGGCTTGGCTGGGCTGGACCTTCGTGGGCCTCGCGATCCTCTATAACCCCGTGTTCCGCGTCCATTTCGACCGCGAGGTCTGGAGCGTGATCAACCTCGCCTCGGCCTTGCCGTATGGCGTTCTGGGCTGGGTCGGTCGCCGCCGGAGCGCTTGACACGCTTACGTTGTGGCGCCGTGATCCACCCCATTGGGGCGTAGGGGGGCTGGTATGGATCGCGTGTTGGGCTTGCTGACGCCCCTTTGGCTGCTGCTCAGCATCGCCCTGCTGTTCGTGCTGGTGCCGGCCTATTTCCAGGGAACCGAAACCTGGTTCGGCTGGGGCTTTGGCCTGTCGCTGGTGGTACTCCTGGTGCTGTGGCTGATCCTCCGGGACCTGGGTTCCCTGGTGATTTGTGGCATCGCCTTCTACGGCATGTGGCGGGGCTGGGATTGGGCGTGGTGGCAAGCGGGCCTCGTCGCCTTTCCAGGCGTGGCGCTGACAGCGGTCTTCATGCTCGGCGGAGGTATTGCATCGGCGGTCGGCTCGATCGCGCGCCGGCGCGCCTAGGCCGATCCAGCGCTACACCAGAGGTGAACCGGCCGATGGCCCGACAGCACGCCACGCCCGTCCATATCCCCGCGTCCGGCCCGGCCGCGGCGCTGGTGGCCGTTTCCCAGACCGGCGCCGGCGGGGTCCTGGAGGACCACATCCAGGCCCTCGTTCACGAGCACCCCTCGATCCTGCCCATCGCCGAGATCGACCCGATCTTCAAAGGCGCGGTCGCCGTCTGCCGGGAGTTGGAGACACCGGCTGGTCCCATCGACAACTTCCTCGTGACGCCCTCCGGCCTGCCGGTGCTGGTGGAATGCAAGCTGTGGCGGAACGCCGACGCCCGGCGCGAGGTCGTCGGCCAGATTCTCGACTACGCCAAGGAACTGGCGCGCTTCACCGTCTCGGACCTTCAGCGGGAGGTGGCCAAGCGCCTGGGCCGCGGTCCCTCCGCCCTGCTCGACATCGTCCGCGCCGCCGACCCGACGGTCGACGAGGTGGAGTTCAACGACAACCTGACCGCCAACCTGCGCCGGGGGCGGTTCCTCCTGTTGCTCCTGGGGGACGGCATCCGCGAGCGGGTGGAGGCCATCGCCGAATACCTCCAGGCCCACGCCGGCCTGCACTTCTCCCTCGGCCTCGTCGAACTGCCGATCTACGAGCTGCCGGACGGCGGCCGGATCGTCGCGCCTCGCGTGCTGGTCCACACGCACGTCATCACCCGGACCGTCGTCGCCGCGCCGGACGGCCACGCCGTGCAGGACGCCGAGACGTCCGCCGCGACCGAAGCCGAGATCGACCCCGAGACCGCGGCCCTGGGCGACGCGCGCCAGGCCTTCTGGAGCGAGTTCCTGAAGAGGCTCCGCCTCGATGATCCGGAGCAGCAGGTGGGTCGGGCGCCGCGCCAGGGCTACATCACCTTCACCCTGCCAGCGCCTGGCGGCGTGAGCTGGCTCACCGTCTATCGCAACATGGCGAAGAACGAGGTGGGGCTGTTCCTGTCCTCCCACCGCGACACCGCCGGCGAGTACGCCGCCGCGTGATCGGCGAGGACTGGGCCACCGTGGGCCCGTTGCTGGGCGGCACGGCCACGATGACCGAGAAGGACGGCGTGCCCGTGATCGGCGACGCCCTGCGTCCCGGAAACCTGGAAGACCCCGCCGTCCGCGATCGCGCGTACGACTGGCTGACCGAGCGGACCAACACCTTCATCAACGTGCTGAGGCCGCGCGTCCGCTCCGCGGCGGCGGACTATCAGGGTCAATGACCACGACCGGCAGGGCGAGCGGGTGAGCCCGCTCGTTCAAGACTTGGGGCCGCTGCGGCTACGTCCCATCAGGCGCGCGCGAGCAGCACCTGCAGAGTGATCTGAAGCACCGCCAAGGCGCCTAGGGTGATGCATAGCTGCATCCTGATCCGCCGCTGCATCCGACGCGCGTCATCACGCGTGAACATCTGCGCCCGCCAAGCGCTGATGGCGCTGACGACGGCCTCGGCCTTCGTGGAACTCATGCCGGCGTCTTCGAGGGAGCGGCGCGCGTCCAGGGACTGTGATGGGGTCATCAGAAGGCTCGAGTTGAGGAACCGGCCCGAGAGTATCTCACATCGTCGAGGGCTGGAAACCGTCTCGCCCACCTACGAGCCGCCAAGCCCCAGCTATTTCCAGGATGGGCTTTGCCTGGCCGATACACTCGCATCCGGTCGGGCCAGGCTGGCGTTCAAGTCCCGGTTCCGACGATCGCGAAGTCCCGTTCAGGGCCGGACGAGCGTTTCTCCCCCCGGTGTGGCGCCGAGTCCGCAATCTGCAGCGCCCGTGTAGAAAAGTGTGTCGCTAACGCCTCGGTGGTTGGTTAACGAGTTCTTTGCAGCAATGACAAAGTGGTCACTTTGTGCAGTCGTTCGTCAAGCAGCAATCGTCGGTCTTCAAGTAAAAGACTTGCGACAATTGGGCGAGCCGAGCTCTGAATGAGCATGAGGGCCCCGCGCCCCGTGTTTTTCAGAGGTGATTATGAACCCAAATCGACTCGATCGGATCGTCGGTTGGTCCGAGGTGAAGCGCCACGTTGGCGTAAGCCGTACGACGTGGTGGCGGCTATGCAGGGCCGGCCTGGCGCCTCGTTCAATACGAATGTCGCCGGGCCGCACGGGTTGGCTCGAGTCGGAGATCCACGATTGGATCGAGGCCAAGTGCAGTCAGCGTGCCGCATGAACCACGGGCGTCGAGAGCGCATCGTGGGCCACAGCCACGCCACTAAGGGGGGCATCTGATGGCGGGTGGTCGAAGGCAGCGTCTCCGGAACCCCCTCAGTCTGCGCATCGACGACAAGCTCTATGCAGACCTGAGGTTTGAGTCGATCGTGCGCGACGAACCGTTGGCGGATATCGTCCGGCGCCGCCTTGAGGGGGTGGCATATGTGCAAGCCGAGCTTTCGAGCGTCAGACAAGAGCTGGAGTGCTTGCGAGCAGAGCTGAGACCTGGGAGGCCGACCGCCACATTGCCCGGGATCGATGCCCGCAGTGTGGCCACAGAGGTGGTGTTGCTCCTTAGGTCGATTGCCGGGCCGCAGCGCTGCAACATGGCCCATTCAGAGGTTCAGCGCGTTGGGTTGCAGGTCTGGTCCTCCAAGGCGCCGGGGGACCCCTAGAGGACGAGACCGAACGGCGCCGCCTCCGATAGGGGAGGGGTGTCCGACAGCATTTGAGGCGTGTCGGCGATCCACGGTGGGCCCTGCTAATCTTCGGCGAACGGCACAGTCTAGCCTCCCGAGTATGGCCGCCCTGGATCGTCATTCCTCGCAGCTCGCCTGATCACTGCAAGGCGTTCTGCGCGCTTGCGCAGGTACCACTGCGCCCGGCCGCGCTCGCGCCGCCGGTACTCGGGGGTGGACGTGCGCGCGCTTCTCTTCCGCTTGAAGGCCGGGAGCAGGCGGGGGTCGACGCGAAGGAGGTGCACCTTTCTGAGGTCGTGCCCTTCCGGCACGAAGGGGACCGGGCTGGGGCCAATGAAAATCCATACAGGCTGGTGGGTCCTCGCCATGTAGATCAGCTTGGTCATGGAGACCTTCTTCCGTCCGCGATCGATTTCGATCGCGATGGACCGGCCTCCCGCAGGGGCGTTCCACACGACATCCACCCGCCCGGACCTGTTCTGGTCGATGTAGGGTGTCGGGTATTCGAGGCGTGCGACGTAGCCGAGCCGCGTTCCCAAAGCCTTCAGGCGATCCTGCAGGATGTAGTGATAGTTCCTGGGGTCTTGATCCTCGTCGAGCGGCGCCAAGATCTCTGCGTAGATGAGGTCAACAAGGTCCTTGGGAAGCCGCCATTCGGCGTCGGCCTGGAGGCGTCTAGTGAGAGGGAGCATGCGCTTCTTCCTGCTGAGAGTTTCACGCTCAGCGCCTCCCTCACATTTCTTCTTTGGTGCACCCCGCGACTACCGGGGCGATTGCGGCTTTGATCGGGGACGATCCTCCCATGGAGACCCCTGCTAGCTCTGGGGAGTTGGAGAGGAGTGTTAGATGAGCGGTACACGCCGGCCCTATCCAGGGACGTTCAAGTGGGAGGCGGTGGATCGTGTGCGGAGCAGCGGGCCGTCGGCCGGCGCCGCGCCCCCGCACCACGATCTCTGGCAATTCTCCGCAGTGCCCGTCGGTCGTCTTCCCTTCAGATGTATTCGGGCTCCTGAGGAGCTGTAGGACAAGGTCGCATAGATCGCCAGCCAATCGCCCTTAGACCCCTGACCACGGCAAACGCAAAACCTCTGCGAAGTATGGCGCTCATCGAACGCGTCGAGAGGGAAGGTTGACCAAGATGGCCGATGGCGAAGCGAAGGCGCGCGATGTCGATGGCAAGATCACCGACGAGGACATCGCCCGCGCACGTGCACAGATCGGCATTCCTCAGCGGCGTCATACTCCGACGTTCAACCTGACGGCTGGCGTCGATACGATGCGGCACTTCGCTTTCGGGCTGGCAGGTGACGACAACCCGCTCTGGCACGATCCGGCCTATGGGGAGCGCACGCGATGGCGCAGCATCATCGCCCATCCGCTGTATATCCAGACCATGGGGATCAACGAGGTCGGGGAGTACCCGCCTGAGATCAAGCCGCTCTTCCGAGGCCTCTTCCGGGGGGTGGGGAAGTATCTAGCGTCCACCGATTGGACCTTCTACCGGCCGGTGGTTCCTGGTGACGTGGCCTACGAGGAGTACACGACACTCTCGATCGAGGAGAAGCAATCCGCCTTCGCCGGTGGCCGGAGCGTGATCGACACCTACCAGTCGCTCTATGTCGATCGCTCGGGCCTCCCGATGGCGACGCGGGTGCATTCGCTCGTGAACGTGGAGCGACGAGCGTCTCAGGAAACTGGGAAGTACAAGGACGTGAAGAAGCACGTCTATACTCCCGAGGACATCGCCAAGATCGACGAGGTCTACGCTGCTGAACAGCGCCGCGGGGCCGAGCCGCGCTACTGGGAAGACGTCGAGGTCGGCGAACTGCTCACGCCCGTCGCGAAAGGCCCTCTCACGATGGTGGACCTGATCTGCCGTCATATCGCCACCGGCATGGCGGATGGCTACGACATCGGCCCGCAAAGGTACGCTTGGCGCGCGCGTCAGAAAATGCCCGCCTTCTACACCGCCGACGATTGGGGCGTGCCCCAGCCGGCGCAGCGGGTGCACTGGGACGAGCGGCGGGCGCAGGACCTGGGCCTTCCCACCGGATACGACTACGCGATCCTCCGCTTCGCCTGGCTGGTGCACCTGGTGACCAACTGGATGGGCGACGACGGCTGGATCTGGCGCTACCGCGTCGAACTGCGCCGTTTCAACTTCCTCGGCGATCTCACGCTCTGCAAAGGCGAGGTCATGAGCAAGCGCATCGAGGACGGCCGTCCGGTGGCCGATCTGCGGCTCTGGGCCGAAAACCAGAATGGCGAGACCACCACGGTGGGCTCGGCGACCGTGATCCTGCCGTCGCGGGAGTTCGGGCCGGTGGTCCTCCCCACCCCGCCAGCTCACCTGGCTGCCCGTGGTGCGGCGATGATGGTCGAAGGCGCACAGCGACTTCGCGACAAGGAAGCCTCGGCAAAGGGGGGGTGACCACGCGCGGGGGCGCGGGCGAGGAGGCGGCCGCGGCGGCAAGTCCGCCTGTTGGCCGCGCTCCGGGCCGAACTTAGATTTCCTTCCCAACTTGGGCCCCTCGAGGACCCATTATTTTTGCTGCTGGCGTCAGCGGCGCGATCAGGCAGGCGCCTTCCGCGCCCACTCCCGCACGGGAACGAAGTTCGACTGGCTCGAGGCCCGGTGCCGCAGCCAGTTTCCGCCGTCCACCACCAGGGTGTGGCCGGTGATGTATGAGGCGTAGGGCGAGCAGAGATATACAGCGGCCCAAGCGAGCTCCTGCACGAAGCCAGGACGCCCGGCCGGCATCTGGGCGTCCCGACCCTTCGACCAATCGCCCTTCATGTGCGCGACAGTGTCTTCGTGCGGGAAATAACCGGGCGCGAGCGTATTGATCCGCACCCCGTCCACGGCCCACTCCACGGCCAAGGTCTGGGTCATGTTGCTGACGGCGGCCTTCGCCGCTGCGGAGTGGACCGAGCCGGGCCCGCCCGTCCAGGCGTACGTCGCGCCGATATTGAGGATCGCTCCTGGAGCCTGGGCCGCAAGGCGGCGCCGGTGGAACTCCTGGGCGCAGAAGAACGTCCCGTCCATCACGATCTGGGTCACGGCTCGCCAGCCGTTGGGCGAGATATCCTCGGCAGGCGCCATGAAGCGCCCTGCGGCGTTGTTGACCAGCACCGTGACCGGTCCGAGCTCTTGCTCGAATGCGTCGAACGCGTCCCGGATTTGCGTCGGTTCACGCACATCCATAGCGACGGCGTGGGCAGGGGCGCCGAGCGCCGTCATGGCCTTCAGCCCGGCCTCGCGATGCTCGGGTTTGCGGCTGGCGATGGCGATCGACGCCCCGTGGCGGGCGAACATCTCGCCCATCGCCTTGCCGAGGCCGGTCCCACCTCCTGTTATGAGCACCGTCTGGCCCTTGAACGTGTCCGCCGGAAGAAAGGGATGCTCCGGCGGCAGCGGATGGGGCAGGGCCATGGTCAGCGTCCTTTGTATTCGGGGCGACGGTTCTCGCGGCGCGCAGCGCGCGCCTCACGGTAGTCTTCGGTGCCGTAGAGAGCGGTCAGGGCGACCATCTCGTTTCGGATTCCGCGGCGGATGGCGTCGCCGTTCAGGCCATCGACCAGCTGCTTTGCGAGGGCGACGTTGATCGGAGGCTGGGCTGCGATCTTGCGCGCGATGGACAGCGCGAGGGCATCGAGTTCCGCAGGGATGGTCACGAAATCGACGAGACCCCAGTCGAGGGCCTGCCGCGCCCCGATCGTCTCGCCGGTCATGAGCAAATACTTGGCGCGGGACGGTCCGGCCAGCTCGGCCGTTATCACGCTGCCGCCGCTGTCAGTCATGATGCCCCACTCGATTTCCGGCAGGGACAGCTTCGCGTTCTCGGCGGCCACGCGGATGTCGCATTTCAGCGCGGTTTCGAAGCCGCCGCCGATCGCGTAGCCCTGTATTGCGGCGATGATCGGCTTCTGAATGTCGAGGAAGGTCAGCTTGCGGCGCAAGCTGTCGCTCAGATGGTCGAAATGGCTCACTCCCTCGGCGCGCTGGCCCAGGCTGGCGGTATCGCGCCCGGAACAAAAGGAGGGTCCCTCGCCGCGTAGGATGATGACCCGGACGTCGCGATCATCGCGCGCGTTGGCGAGCAGCTCGGCGAACAAGGCCGTTGCGGCGTTGTCGAGTGCGTTGTGCCGGTGCGGGCGATTGAAGCTGATCGTCGCGACCGCGTCCTGCACCGCATAGAGGACTGAGGGGGCTTCGGGCATGCGCGAACTGTAGGGTCACGGCTCGCCGCGGTCCTAGTCGAATGTCTCGGGCGCTGATGCCGAAAGCACAATAGCCGCCGCACTCCCGCGCACCCATTTAGGCGCGGAGCTTGGCTGCGGGGGCTGCGTTCGCCTTGGACCGCGACATTCCCGCCCGATCTTGTCGGCGTGGAGGGGCCACATGCCAGCAGACCGTCTCGTCGTCGCCACCCATCTCGATCCGAACTTGTACGCCGAGTTGCTCGACGCGCTCGCGGGGTGTGACGGACTCAAGCTGCTCCGGCTCGACGGCGAGAACCCGTGGGAAGTGCCCGATGAAACCGATGTTTTGCTCACCGGGCCTCTGGAGTCCTGGAAGGGCTCGCCCGCACGAAAGCCTGCAAGCTGGCCGCGTGACCTTAAGTGGATCCAGCTGACTTCGGCAGGCGCCGACTGGATGCCGGATTGGCTGACCCGGGTCGCGCCCATCGCGACCGCGCGGGGCACGACCGCGCACGCGATCGCCGAGTTCGCCGTCATAGCCATGTTGGCCGACGCCAAGCGGTGGGACCAATTGCGGGTGCAGCGCCCAGCCGACTGGCGGGTGCGGGCGCTGCGCGCCTTCTCCGATGCCACGGTAGGCATCGCCGGAATGGGCGCGATCGGCGGCCGGGTTGCGGAGCTGAGCGCCGCGTTTGGCGCGACAGTGCTGGGATGGAGGCGGTCTGGCCCTGTTCCCGAGTTCGGTGACGTGGCGAGGCTTGAGGATATGATCGCCCGGTCCGATCACCTGGTGCTTGCCCTGCCTCTCACTCCCGAGACGCACCACATCGTGAACGCCGCCGTCCTCAGGATGGCGAAGCCGGGCCTCCACCTCGTCAACGTCGCGCGCGGCGAACTGATTGACGAGCCTGCGCTGCTCAGCGCCTTGGACTCCGGCCTCGTGAGGGCCGCCACCCTGGACGCCGCCTCCGAAGAGCCGCCCCGCGATCTGCACCCGTTCTACCAGCACCCGCGTATTCGGCTGAGCGCCCATACCTCGTGGAGCGCGCCAGGCGCACAGTCACGCATCGCTGAAGCGCTCATACGCAACGCGGATCTCTATTGGGCGGATCAGCCGCTGACCGGCTTGTTCGATCCTTCAGCCGGCTACTGACGACGACGGAGTCGACGCCGGCGGCGCAGCGCTCGAAGCGGGCGTCGCCATCGCGGTGGGGTCGTCCTGCAGCAGGATGGGCCTCAAGACGCGCATCGCGTGGCCAAGGCACAGGATCGCCCCCGTCATACAAACAACCGAGACAGCCGCGATCGCCACGCCAAGTTTCCCGGGGTCACGGAACACATAGTCGGTGAGGAAGGCGATGGCCGTAGGTCCAAAGCCGGTCGATGCAATGGTGGCTACGAACAGCAGAACAGCGGACATCCGCCCGCGGAACGCAACAGGCGACACCATCTGAATGGTGGCGGCGGCATAGAGCACGTACGGAACCGCGACGACGGCGACCAGGCCATAGGCCACCAGGAACAGGATTGGGTCCGAGATCATATAGGCCAGCCCCGCCAGCGGGGTGAAGATCACGAGAAGCCAGAAGTAGAAGCGAAGCGGGGCGTCGCGGACTCCGCGTGCATAGAGCCAATCGACGACGAGGCCCTTTAGAACGAGCGTGAACGCGCCGAGGCCGTTGATCACGCCAAGCGCCGGACCGTACTGGGCCGGCGTCCAGCCGAACTGACGCGCCATGTAACTCGGAACCCACGTCTGCATTCCGACTGATGCAATGGAGACCAGGCAAAAGCCGGCGAAGAACGGGACGAACAGCTGCCAGCGTCTCCGCAGGAAGACGAGAATGCCCTCTTCGGCGGCCGCTGCGCCGAAGTCAGAAGTAGTTCTGGAGCGTCGCGGCGGCTCCCGAAAGGAGAAGGCCAGCAATGCTAGCACGATGCCTGGCGCGCCGACGGCCAGCATGACGAAGCGCCAGGGTTCAAGCGCGCCGAACCCCGGCAGCGTCTGGGTGCCGGCCGCGCTCGCCGCGGCGATTAGCAGGCCACCGACAATGAAGGCGACGCTCGTTCCTCCCTTCGGGCCCGTGCTGTAGACGGCCATGGCCGTCGAGAGGCGTTGCTTCGGAAAGCTGTCGCTCATCAGGGAGTGAGCCGCCGGTGTCAGGGACGCCTCGCCAATGGCGACGAGCATGCGGCTCGCGAACAGAACAAGCAGCCCACCCGCGAGGCCCGACAGCATGGTCGCGAGGGACCAGACCACCACGCCCCAGAAGATCACCTGGCGTCTCGGCAGCCGGTCTGCGGCCCAGCCCAGAGGAAGGCCGAACACGGCGTAGCACAGGCCGAACGCGGGTCCCAGAACGAGACTGACCTCGAAATCCGTCAGGCGCAGGTCGGCCTTTATTGGCTCGACCAGCATCACGATGATGTGCCGGTCGAGCATCGAGAGCATGTAGAGCGTCACGAGAACGACGAGCATCCACCATGCGGCGCGGCCGCCGCGGGGCTCTTCGGTCGGAGTTCGTGCGCTGTCGGACATGAAAAGGTCACTCGCTAAGGGCTCAGGCGCTAAGGGCTCAGGACAGCCTGTCGGCCAGCGGCCGACCAATGCGCATTGTGGTCCGGTTGATGCGTGCATGGGCCCGCGGCGCGACGGCGCCTAGGCCGTTACTGCCTTGAATCCTTCCGGCTCCCCCTAAGCCCGTAGAGCCGAGGCAGGCTAGACTGGCCGCAAAGTGAGGAAGGGTGAGCCATGGAAGGCAAGACGATTGGCCCGCTTGCGGGCGTCCGCGTGCTCGATCTCAGCCGGGTTCTGGCGGGTCCATGGTCGGCGCAGATTCTCGGCGACATGGGTGCCGATGTGACCAAGGTGGAGCGTCCGGGGCACGGGGACGAGGCTCGAACCTATGGCCTCGCGTTGAAGGCGGCCGACGGGCGTCCCACGCCCGCGGCCATGCACCTGGTCGCCAACCGGAACAAGCGATCGATCACGATCGACTTCTCGCGGCCGGAGGGCGCCGCGCTCGTCAAGCGCATGGCCGAGCAGTCCGACGTGCTGATCGAGAATTTCCTTCCCGGAGTCCTGGCCCGTTTCGGGCTCGATTTCGAGACGCTCCACGCGGTCAATCCGCGATTGGTCTACTGCTCCATCACAGGTTTCGGTCAAACCGGGCCGTACAGCGGTCGCCCTGGATATGATGCGGTCTTCCAGGCGCACGGCGGGCTGATGAGCGTCACCGGGCTCCCCGACGGCGTGCCGGGCGGCGGTCCGATGAAGACCGGCGCCAGCGTTGTGGATGTCTCGACGGGTTTCGTGGCCGCGATCGGCATCCTCTGCGCTCTCCGTCATCGCGACCTCACTGGAGAGGGGCAGCACGTCGATGCGACGCTGCTGGACACCGTGATCGCGCTGCAGTCCTCGCTCGTGCAGAGCTTCCTGATCAACCGAGAGCAGCCGAAGCGTAAGGGCACCGACGGAAACGGCGGCCATCCGGCCCGGGTTTTCCCCTGCGCCGACGGCGACATCTACATCTCGGCGGGCCACCAGCAGCACTACGAAGCCCTGTGCCGGACGTTGGGGTTGGAGACGCTCATCGGGGATACGCGCTTCGCCGACAACCGGCTAAGATTCGCCAATCGCGAGGCCTGGAACGCCGTCGCTGCGCCGGTGATCGCTGAATGGCGGCGCCAGGAGCTGCTCGATGCGCTCGTCGCGGCGAAGGTGCCCGCGGCGCTCGTCAACGACTATCACGACGTCTTTTCGGACGAGCAGGTCCGGCATCGCGGTATCGAGGTCAAGGCCCCCAATCCGCGCGATCCCGAAGGGGAGATCAGCATGCTTGCGAGTCCGGTCCGGCTCTCCTCGACGCCGGCCACCTATCGGCGGCCTCCGCCGGAGCTCGGGCAACACACGGACGAGGTGTTGCGGGAAATCGGCCTTGGAGACGAAGCTATCGCGGAGTTGCGGGCCCAGCGGGTGATCTAGGCTCCGCCGCTGAAGGCGCCCCCTGGCTTTTTTCGGCTCGGCATCCGCCGGGCTTAGGGGAAAGGCGCGCGGCGTCCGGCCGCAAACGCATGAGGGAGAGGCAGGCGCGCGGACTACACTTCCGCCGAAGCGCGCCACTGGGAGGTTTGAGTTGCAGAAGAATGGTGACCCGGTCCGCCGTGAGGCTGTGGCGGCGGCTGGAGGGCAGGGCGATCTGGGTAAGTTGAAGGGCTTGCAGAACCGGATCCGCAAGACGCTGAAACTCGCCCCGCAAGAGGGCGCCATCGAGTACCAGGGACGCTGGTATACCTGGGCCGAGATCGACGCCGTTGTGCAGGCCGTGGACGCCGCGCTCACGGACGCCGGATTGGCCCCGAACGGCGGCGCGGGAATCCTGCTGCGGAATACGCCATCCGTTGCGGGCGCCATGCTCTCGATCCTGGCCAGCGACCGCTGCCTGATCACCCTCAATCCCCACCATCCCGACGGCAATCTCGCCGAAGACATCCGCAAGCTTCGGCCGGCGGCGGTGATCGCCGACGCTCAAGACTGGCGTCGCGATGCGGTCTGCGCCGCGGTCCGGGAAGTCGGGGCCGCCGCGCTCGAACTTACAGGCGATTTTTCCGACCCGGTGCGGCGGTTGCCCGGGCTGGAGACGGTCGGACCCGGCGAACACTTCGTCCCCGCTCCGGACGTCGGCGTCTACATGCTGACCTCGGGCACCACCGGAACGCCCAAGCGCATTCCTCTGACCCGCTCCTCCATCCTCGCGACCTTGGAGGGCGCGGCCAAGCAGTACGAGAAGAACCGCACGCTCGGCGACGAGCCGGTGCTGCGGAAGGCGGTGATGATCCATCAGAACTCGCTCACGCACGTCGCCGGGCTCTGGGGCCTGATCAACGGCGTGATGGGCGGCTTCCGCATATGCATGCTGGACAAGTTCAACGTCGCCGAATGGCGCCGCGCCATCGCCATCCACAAGCCGCGCGTCGCCAGCCTTCCCCCGAGCGCCATTCGCATGCTGCTGGAAAGCGACGTCTCCAAGGACGAGCTCGCCAGCCTGATCGCACTACGCTCCGGCACTGCGCCCCTCGACGCGGACACCATCGATACCGTGATCGAGCGATGGGGCATCCCCGTCCTCACCGGGTACGGATCCACCGAGTTCACCGGAGTCGCCGGCTGGCAGATCGACGACTTCCGCAGGAACTGGAAAGCCAAGCGCGGCGCCGCCGGCAAGCTCAGCCCCCTTTACGAAGCGCGCGTTCGGGACGTCGAAACGGACGAGATCCTGCCGCCGGGCCAAGAAGGGGTTCTGGAGCTGCGCGGCGACCACGCCTGGGGCGGCCAATGGGTGCGGACGACGGACCTGGCGGTCCTCGATGCCGACCGCTATCTGTGGATCAAGGGACGACTGGACAACGCGATCAACCGCGGCGGCTTCAAGGTCCATGGGGAGGAAATCGCCCAGGCCCTCAACCAGCATCCTGACGTTCGCGAGGCGGTCGTCGTGGGCATTCCGGACAAGCGCCTGGGAGAGGTCCCGGCGGCCGCCGTCGTGCTGAGGGCAGGCGGAGCGATCACCGCGCCGGAGCTGCGGACGTGGGCCCGCGAGCGCCTGCTGCCTTATCAGGTCCCCGCCGCTTTCCGCTTCGTCGACGACCTGCCGCGCACAGCATCCCAGAAGCCGATGCTGCCGGCGATCCGCGCCCTTTTTGAAGACGCAGCCGCCGCGACGGAAGGTTGAGGGCGGTTCGCTATGCGGCGTCCTGCAACGTCGCCCGCCCCAGGCGAAGCGCAGGACTTTGCCTGGCGGGGACGTCGGCCTCGAAGCTGACCGTCGACCCGTCCCGCCATAGCTGAAAGCGGAGTGTCTCGCCTGGAAAGACGGGGCCGGCGAACCGCGTGTGCATCGCGCGCATCCGTTCCGGTGCGTTGTCGGCATACTCCGCAAGAAGCAGGCGACAGGCGATGCCGTAAAGACAGAGGCCGTGGAGGATCGGCCGAGGGAAGCCGGCAAGCGCGGCCCGGTCGGGATCGATGTGTAGCGGATTGCGGTCGCGGAGCAGGCGGAACAGGATGGCCTGGTCGGGACGTGTGTGCACCTCGACGGTGCGATCGGCTGGGCGCTCTGGCCGCGCCGGCGCGGCCGGACCGCCTGGGGGGCCACCGAAGCCGCCATCGGCGCGGGCGAAGGACGTCGAAGTGAGCGTCGCCAAGTGCGCGCAGTCGCTCGCCGAGCGCACCTCCGTTTCGCTGATGATCAAAGCGCCGGCCGGACCCTTGTCGTAGCAGGCGACGATCCGCGACCGAGTGGTGACCGCCCCTTCCGTCGGGAGGGGGCGGTGAAGCACCATCCCTTGCTCGCCATGGACACGTTTGAGCCGGTTGATCCCCAACCGCTTGGCGGTCATTGCGCCGCTAGCCCCGGCCACGGTCACGAAAGATGGGCACACCTTGAGCCCGGTCTCTTCGCGTACGAACGGTGCGTCGCGCGCGCTGCTGGGATCGGCCCCATACCCGATCGAGAGGGCGTAAAGGATGGTCTCGCGATCCGTCCAGGCCCAGCTTTCGGGCTCGAAGACCTCATCCAGAATCTCAGGGTAGCGGATCACCCTGGCACGCTAGACCCATATCCCCGCGCCAGGCTTAGGATGATCTTGTTTCAGCCTATGCCGCTACGGCCTAGACGCGTGATCTGCGGCGAGGCTGGGCGGCGGCAGGTCGTCTGCGACTTGCCTCGCGATGTTCCAGAACTGGTTCAACAGGCCCCGAGCAGGCTCCTGTCGGCGGACCAGAATGTATTCGATGTCATGGACTTCTCCGTGCAGCGCGACATGCACGAAGTCGCGGGGGAGAGCAGGTTCGCTATCAGGCCAGCCCAGGGAGACCATCACCAGTCGATCACGGATCGCGTAGAAGGGAATCGCTGCCTGGCCCTCCGAGATGACGACTGGGAACGCCCCCGCTCTGATGAACGGGCCGATGTTCTGCTCGTGTGCGGACGGCAACAGCTTGGGGTCCGTGATGGCGATGCGCACGCCGGCGAGGTCCGCGATTGCGACGGACCTCTGGCGTGCGAGAGGGTGCTCGCCGGGCACGAGCAGGCTCGGCTTCGATCGATGCAAGACGATGGATTCAAGACCAGTGACATCGATAGCGGCCGGAATGAGCGCGACATCCAGCCTCCGCTTCCTGAGCTTCGACAGCAGTCGGGCGGAGTAGTTGCTGACCAACTCGACCGAAGCGGCGGGATAGCTGGCTGCGAACCGGTCGAGCAGCCGTTGGCGCGCCGGCACCCAATAACAGTAGGGGTTCAGGCCGAAGGCGATCACGGAGCTGTAGTTCCGGGAGAGGTTCCGCATCGTGCCGCGGGTCTTCTCAGCGGCTTCCATGAGTTCTCGCGCTTGCGGAAATAGCGCTTCGCCCTCGCTGGTGAGAGACACCTTGCGGGTGCTTCGGATGAAAAGCGGAAACCCAAGCTGCGATTCGAGCTGTTGGATCTGGCGCGACAGCCAGGGCTGATCCACGCGCAACCGCTTCGCGGCCCTGCTGAACGAAAGTTCCTCCGCGACGGCGGCGAAGCGGATCAGGCGATCAAGGTCGGACACCAAAACGTCTCCCCGCAGGCACTGGAGGCAATTTACGCATAAGTTCACCTTGGTCGCCAAGCTCGTGCGTGCGGCCACCGTCGGCGAAAGGCACGGGGCTGCGGGCCCCGCCCCATCCCGGCCGCAGGCCACCGGACGATCGCAATCGGCGGCGTCGCAGGAGGCTGGTTTCGCCTGAGGCGCGCCACAACCTGAGGAAGAGGGGGGTTCCCCCCGAATGCCGGACCAGAAGTCCATAGATCCCGCTCTCCCGCCTCGATAGAGTCGAGCTCAAGGCAACTGGCCGTCCAAGGCTCAAGACAACTGGCCGTCCAAGGCCGGGTGGGAGGATCTATGCGATATCTGCTGCTTGCTACGACGGCGATTTTGGCGCCGACCGGAGCCTTCGCTCAAGCCGAAGCGCCGGCGTCGGGCCCGGCTGTCGAGGAGATCGTCGTCACCGCGCAGCGGCGTGAAGAGCGACTCCAGGACGTGCCCATCTCGATCTCGGCCTTCAGCCAGGGTCAGCTGGAGCGCGCCAATATTTCCAGCGCGCAGCAGCTCACGCAGATCACACCGTCCTTGAACATGACGCAGTCATCGTTCTCGCCCCAGCCGACGATCCGCGGCATCGGCACCCGGGGCGTCACCGTCGGCGACGAGTCGGTCGTGCCCATCTACATCGACGGCGTGCTGCAGCCGGCGACCTTCGCGGCCTTCGTCGACCTGAACAACGTCGAGCGCGTCGAGGTGCTACGCGGCCCTCAGGGCGCCCTCTTCGGGCGGAATGCGACTGGCGGCGCGATCAACATCATCACGGAGAAGCCCTCCGGGAGCGAGCGCGGCCGGTTCAGCCTGAGCTACGGAAGCTTCGACGAAGTCGAGGCCAAAGCCTACGTTTCGGGCGGCAACGACATCCTGTCCGCCGACCTGGCCTACATGCTCCGCAAGGACGACGGCTATGTTAAGCATCTGGTCAAAGGCGGCCACGTCGGCGCGACGGACAACCAGTCGTTGCGCTCCCGGATTCGGTTCACGCCCTCGGACAGATTCGAAGCCATCCTGACGCTCGGCCAAGTCTACAAGGTCGACGGGATCGCTTACGCCACCCAGCCGGTCAACGGGAACACGACGGCCCGGCGGCGCGATCCCAGTGTGTTCATCCCCACGGGCTTCTACGAAGTTGCGTCGGACGCCAATTCCTACTCGACCCTACAGGATTTCGCGGCGCTGACGGCCACCTACCACTTCGGCCTGTTCGACCTGAACTCGATCACCGGCGCGCAGTACGCCACGCTCAAGAACCGCCAGGGATCGGACAACGACGCGACAATGATCCCGGTGAGCGGCTCGCTGTACGACCAGCGTCACCGGTCCCTCGTCCAGGAGTTGTACGCGACGTCGACCCACGAAGGGCCGCTCAGCTGGGTCGCGGGCGTGACCTACTATTCCGACACCTCCGGTGTGAAGCCGCAAATCTCGCGCACGATGAACCTGACCACGGGAGTGGTCAGCGAGGCCTCGAACGTGATGTCGCAGGGCCGGACCGAGTCCGTCGCCGTCTATGGTCAGGGCACATACCAATTCACCGACGCCCTGAGCCTGACGCTGGGCGGCCGCTACACCTCGGAGAAGAAGAACTTCAACATCCGAAACAACCGGACGGGCGTGCTGACGACCGGGTCCGGCAAGTGGGAAGAGTTCGATCCTTCCGCGGTGGTCCGCTACGAGTTCTCGCCGCGGACCAATGTCTACGCGAAGGCGGGCACGGCCTTCAAGGCGGGGGTCTTCCCGTCGAGCACCGAGAGCTCGACGCCCGTCGATCCGGAGCAGGTGACCCAGTACGAGGTTGGCCTCAAGACGGATCCGGCGCCTTGGCTGCGGACGAACGTCTCGGCCTACTTCACCGACTACAAGAACATCCAGGTCAACATCCGCGACCCGATCCGGTCGGTGTCCACGCTGCAGAACGCCGGCGCCGGTGAGATCTACGGGATCGAGGCGGAAGCGTTCGCATCGCCCATTCGCGACCTGAACATCCGCGCGGGGGTCTCGCTGCTGCACGCCGAGTACACCGAGTACGAAGGCGCACAGATCTCCGTGCCGAACCCCCTCGGCGGCAACGACACCCTCTTCATCGATGCCGCGGGGAAGAAGATGATCCGCACGCCTTTCTTCACGGCCAACCTCGGCTTCGACTACACGTGGCCGGTGCGTGAAGGCGAAATGACGGTCGCGCTCAATGCCTATTACTCGGGACACTCCTACTGGGAAGCGAGCAACCGGGTCAAAGAACCGGCCTACGCCCTCGTCAACGGTGAAGTGTCCTGGACCTCCCCGGACGGACGCTACAAGGTCGCGCTTTGGGGCGAGAACCTGACCGACGTCGAGCGAAGCCTTGCCGTTCTGAGCTCGGCCACCGGCGACACCCGCTCCTTCGCACGCCCGCGGTCCGTGGGAGTCCGCCTCTCCCTCAACCTCGATTAGGGGAGGCAGGGCCGCCGGCTCGGCGGCGCACCCGATTTCGCCAGCAAAAGGGGCCTTCGCATGCACGGGCAAGCAAGCGCGGCGCGCCGGGCTTACGCGTCGCCGCGGGGCGCGGCCATCGAACGCTGGTGGATGGTCGCCGTGCTGCTGGCGCTCTATGTCCTTTCGAGCCTGGATCGCACGATCATTATCATGCTGGTCGAGCCGATCCGGCTCGATCTGGGGCTCTCCGACTTTCAGATGAGCCTGATCCTCGGCCCCGCCTTCGGGCTCTTCTATGCGGTCTTCGGTTTTCCCTTGGGCTGGGCCGCCGATCGCTGGCCGAGACGTGCGGTCATCGGAGCAGGCGTGTTCCTGTGGTCACTGGCGACCATGGCCTGCGGCTTGGCGAATTCCTTTGCGAGCCTCTTCGTGAGCCGCGCCGCGGTCGGCGTCGGGGAAGCCTCGCTTAGTCCTGCTGCCTACTCCCTCATAGCCGACAAGTTCCCTCGTGAGCAGCTGGGAACGGCGATCGCCGTCTATACCCTGGGGCCGTGTGTGGGGAACGCCCTGGCCTTCACGCTCGGCGCTCTGGCGATCGCGATTGCGAGCCAGATCGGGACTTGGGGACTCCCGATCGTCGGCTCGTTGCAGCCGTGGCAGACCGTCTGCCTGATCGTTGGCGCGCTTACCGACTTCGTCTTCCGCGATCCCGCGCGTATCGGCTGGTCGCTGGGCATTGTGCTCACCGTCGCCCCGACGCTCGCGCTCCTCGCGCACCGGTTCGCACTGCGCGCCATAAAACCCATGATGGCGCGTATGGAGGCTGAGGCCTAGGCGGCGCCTGCGCTCACCGGCGACCGATGAGTTCAGCCCCGGCGTCCTTGCCGAGCGCCAGGAAAAAGGGCTGGGCCAGCAGCGAGACCAGCGCGACGCCGACGAAACCGACTGCGATGTCCCGGCTGGAAAGGGACGCGCCCCCGCGGATCTGCTGAGACCAGTGGACGAGGCTGGAGCATAGGCCGATGCCGAGGCATTGCGCCAGCTGTTGGGAGAGGCCCATCAAGGTGCTGCCCGAGCTCATCTGGTGCGGCGGCAAGTCGGCGTAGGCGAGTGCATTGAGGCTCGTTACCTGAATCGCCCGCACGATCCCGTGGGCGGCGAGGAGGACGAATATGGCCACTCTGGGCGTGCCGGGTTCAATCAACGCGCACGCCAGCAGCGAAGCGGCTACAAGCAAACCATCGACCACCAGGAGCCGGCGGAAGCCCGCCCACCGCATCAGCGGCCCGGCGACCAGGCGCATCGACAACGCTCCCAGAGCGGTCGCCAAGGTCAGCAGGCCCGCCGCCAGGGCGCTGAGGCCCAGGGCTACCTGCAGGAGCAGGGCAAGGAGATACGGCACCGCGCCCATGATCGGTCGGACGAAGCAGCCGCCGAGCAAGACTTTGCGGAATGTCCCATCGTAGAACGGCGACAGGTCGACCACGGGCCCGGGGCGGCGACGGGCGTAGAATACGTAGAGCCACCCCAGGGCCAAGCCGGCCGACGCCAGCCCCAGGGCCGCTCCCGTCGACGGTTGGCTGCGCCCGAGACTGCCCAGGCCGATCGCCAAGCCTGCGGTCGCGAGGGCCGCGAGCACCGCGCCGACCAGGTCGAGGCGCGGCGCATCTGGCTCGCGCACGTTATCGATGTGGCGCGCGACCAGCACTAGGCCGGCGATGGCCACCGGGGCGTTGGCGAGGAACACCCAGCGCCAGCTTGCGGCGCCGACGATGAACCCGCTCAGCGGCGGGCCGATGACCGGCCCCAGCAGGGCCGGTACGGTTAGGACGGTCGTTGCGCTGACGATTTCGGCCTTCGTGGCCGTACGCAGCATAACCAAGCGTCCGACCGGGATCAGCATCGCACCGGCGCAGCCTTGAACGAGACGGGCGCCGATCACCTGATCCAGGTTCTGCGACAAGCCGCACGCCAGCGAGCTCAGGCCGAACACCGCAATCGCCGTCAGAAACACCGTCCGCGCGCCGAAGCGATCCGCCGCCCAGCCGCTGATCGGCATGAACACCGCCGCGCCCAGAAGATAGGCCGTCAGAACAAGGTTCAAGGCGAGCGGTGATACGCTCAATGCCCGAGCCATGGACGGCAGGGCCGTGGCGACCATGGTGGTGTCCAAGGTCTGCATAAGAATGGCGCACCCGATAATCAGGGGCACGACCACGGTCCGCCGTCGGCGTGCGGACGCCTCCTCATCCTGCGGCGGTGTCATCGCGCGTTGATACCGAAGCCATTGGGGAGGGCCGATGCGGATTGCGCCGTGCTTTAGGGGATATGCGCCTGCATGGCGGTTCGGGAGGGCTAGTCGGCCCCCCGCCCCCAGGCGGGCGGCGCGCGCCGGAGCCGCTGATGTCGGGCGCGCATCAACCGCCGCACAGAACGCAACAGTCCCGCGCGAGGCCGGTGTGCGACGAAAGTCGCGAGCTGGACGACGCCGCAACGGTGTGGCCTGTAGGAGGGCTCGTCCCATGGCGCTGAAGACCAGGTTCACCGAGACGTTCGGGGTCGAGCACCCCATCGTGCAGGGTGGCATGCAGTGGGTGGGCCGGGCCGAGCTGGTGGCGGCGGTGGCCAACGCCGGCGGGCTGGGCTTCATCACGGCGCTGACGCAGCCGACGCCGGACGACCTGCGCCGCGAGATTGAGCGCTGCCAGAAGCTGACGGACAAGCCGTTCGGGGTGAACCTGACGATCCTGCCGGCGATCACGCCGCCGCCGTACGCCGAGTACCGCCAGGCGATCATCGACTCGGGGGTGAAGATCGTCGAGACGGCCGGCTACAAGCCGCAGGAGCACGTCGACCACTTCAAGGCGCACGGGATCAAGGTGATCCACAAGTGCACGGCGGTCCGCCACGCGCTGTCGGCGGAGCGGATGGGCGTGGACGCGATCTCCATCGACGGCTTCGAGTGCGCGGGCCATCCGGGCGAGGACGACATCCCGGGCCTGATCCTGATCCCGGCGGCGGCCGACAAGGTGAAGATCCCGATGATCGCCTCGGGCGGCTTCGGCGACGCGCGCGGCCTGGTGGCGGCCCTGGCCCTGGGCGCCGACGGGGTGAACATGGGCACGCGCTTCATGTGCACCGCCGAGAGCCCGATCCACCAGAAGGTGAAGGAGCAGATCGTCGCCAATGACGAGCGGCAGACCAACCTGATCTTCCGCACGATGCACAACACCGCCCGGGTGGCGAAGAACGCGGTCTCGGACGAGGTCGTGGCCATCGAGCGGCGCGGCGGGGCCAAGTTCGAGGACGTGAAGGACCTGGTGGCCGGCGCGCGCGGCAAGGTGGTCTACGAGCAGGGCGACCCCGACTACGGCATCTGGTCGGCGGGCATGGTCCAGGGCCTGATCCACGACATCCCGACCTGCGCCGAGCTGATCTCGCGCATGGTCCGCGAGGCCGAGGAGATCATCGAGGGGCGCCTGGCCGGCAGGGTGCGCGGAGCAGGGTGGGCCGCCGCGCCGTCCGGCCTCGTCAAGGAAACGACGTAGAGAGATCCTGCCTATGACCCTTCAGGTGCTCACCCCTTTCACGAACGTCTTCACGCCATTGAAACCCACCGCGCCGCGGCCTGTGTCGCTGGACGGCTTGCGGCCCGGCATCCTTGAGAACTCGAAGCCGAACGCTCAGCTGCTGATGGAGGCGTGGGTGGAGGGGCTGCGCGCGCAGTTCGACCTGGGCGAACTGACCATCGGGCACAAGGCGGTGACGACCCCGCCCTCCAAGGCGACGCTCGACCTCCTGCAGCAGAACTGTGACTTCGTCCTTGTCGGGACCGGCGATTGCGGCTCGTGCCTGGCCTGGACAGTGCGCTCGGCCGTGGCCCTCGAAGAGCGCGGCATCCCGACCGTCTGCGCCGGCTCGCACGTGTTCGAAGAGCAGTTCAGGCTCGAGGCGGCCAACTGCGGCATGCCGGACGTCCGGTTTGTGTTCGTGGAACATCCGCTGGGCGGGGTTCGCGAGGCTGGCGTCCGCGCCAAGGCGGCCGCGACGTTGCGGCACATTATTGAGGCGCTGAAGGTGGGCGGAGCGGTCCAGACTGGTGTTGAGTCCACCTGGCCCGGCGCTGGCGACAAGGCGAGCGCGCAATGAGCCTCGGCCTTACGGCGCGGCCTGTCGAGATAGCCGAGCTTCCCGAAGATCCATTGGCGTTCAGCCTGGAGGCTCACAAGCGAGGCTGGACCGACGGTCTGCCGGTGATCCCTCCGACGAAGGCGCGCGTCGCCGCGATGGTCGCCGCAAGCGGGCGCGACCCGCATGAGGTCGTCGCGGTGCTTGCCCCGCGGGCGGGCATGGCGAGCGTCGAGGTGGTCGCTGTCAACGCGGTCATGGCCGGATGCGAGCTCCGGCACTTCGAGGTGCTGCTGGCCGCCGTGGAAGCCGTGGGCCGGCCCGAGTTCAACCTCGGCGCGGTGAACGCCACGACCCATCCCGTGGGGATGCTGATCCTGGCGAGCGGCCCGGCGGCGCGGGCCGCCGGCATCCACGCGGGGTCCGGCTGCTTCGGCCCGGGCTTCGTCGCCAACGCCGCGATCGGCCGGGCCATGCGCCTGGTGCAGTTCACCGTCGGCGGCGCGCGGCCCGGCGCCGGGGATATGGCCACGTTCGGGTCGCCGGCGAAGTTCTCCTTCTGCTGCGCCGAGCGCGACGACGCCTCGCCTCTCGAGGCCTACCACGTCAGCCAGGGCCTTGATCCAGGAGCCTTCGCCGTCACCGTCTTCCCGGCCGAGGCGCCCGCGAACATCCAGGATCACTCGTCGACGAACGCCGAGAACCTGATGAAGACCATCGTGGGGACGATGGGCCACTGCGGCCACAACAACATCGTCGCGCCGCACAAGGGACGGCCGATCCTCGCGCTCGGGGTCGAGCATGCCCAGACGATCGCCGCCAGCGGCTGGACGCGCGCCGACGTGCAGCGTTACGTCTGTGAGCACGCGGGCTATCCGCGCGACAGCCTCGGCGCGGAGATCCTGCGCGATCTGACGCCGCTGAAGAAGGGCGTCCTGCCGGAGCGGATGCCCATCGCCCTCAAGCCCGAGCAGGTGCAGGTGTTCGTGACCGGCGGGCCAGGCAAGCACTCCATGTTCATGGCGACGTTCGGCTCCGTTCGTGACGTGACCGTGTCCTGGACGCCGAGCCGCGCCAAATGACCGATCTCGTCATCGACACGCATGTCCATGTCGCGATCGAGGACTGCGAAAAGTATCCGCGGGCGGAAGCGCCGCCCTTTGAGACACCGGACTACGTCAATCCCACGGAGAGCTTCCTGCGGCTGATGGATGACGCCGGCGTGACCCACGCCACCATCGTCCAGCCGTTCGGCCTGTACGGATCCGACAACAGCTACCACGCCGACAGCGCGGCGGCGCATCCGGGGCGGCTGCGGGCCGTCTGCGGGCTATCGCCGTCGCCAACGGCGCCCGACGATCTGCGGCGCTGGGTCAAGGCGCGAGGAATGTCCGCGCTTCGGCTGAACACGCGGGGCGAGAAGGGCGGACTGCTGAATCCTCACGTCGCGCCCATGCTGGAAGAGGCGTCCGCCCTGGGGGTGCCGATCACCATCATGATGTCGCACCGTCACATCGAGAACGCCCGCAAGCTTGCCGAGCAGTTCCCGCGTGTCGCGCTGGCCCTCGATCACCTCGGCGGCGCCCAGCCCGACGTCGAAGACAGTTTCGCCCGCCTCGAGCAGCTTGCGGCGGCCGACAATATCCACCTCAAGGTCAGCACCAACCAGATCATCGCGCCCGGCGGAGTGGAGCGGATCTTGCGCCTGCTCGGGGCCTTTGGCGCCAATCGGATCATGTGGGGCACCAACTACCCGGTCACGGACCTGGGAGGGTACTCGGCGACCGTGCGTGCGGCGACCCAGGCCCTGGCCGGCCTGCCGCCGGCCGAGAGAGCGGGGCTCATGGGCCGCGCCGCGCTCCAGCTGTGGCCCGACCTGAAGCCCGCTTGACCGCGCCGTCGCGCCGGGAGGAAGAATGTCCAAGCCTGTTCTCGAGATCGAGTACTGCACGAGCTGCAACTACCTGACGCGCGCGTTGTGGGTCGCCGCAGAACTCATGCCGGATCTGCAGTACGACCTCGAGGCGGTGGCCCTGAGGTGCGGCGGCAAGGGTCGGTTCGAGGTGAAGCTCGGCGATCAGGTCGTCTTCAGCAAGACCTCGTCGGGGCGCTTCCCCGAGCCGGACGAGCTCCGGCAGCTCATCTTCGACCAGATGGAAGCGCGCCCGCAGCCCTAGTCCTTCCATCGGAGGGCTTTCACTCATCGAAGCGTGGCCGTCATCCGGCCCAACTTGGAGGAGATCACATGAGCCTGCTTAGTCTCGAAAGGCGGGGTAAGGTCGCGCTGCTGACGTTTCAGCGTCCAGAGAGCCTCAACGCCCTGGGCTCGCCGGGCGACGGCGACCAGGTCGCGGCGGTCTGTGCGGAGGTGAACGCCGACCCGGGCGTCCGTTGCGTGGTCATCACCGGAGCGGGGCGGGCCTTCTCCGCGGGGGGAGACGTCAAGGCCATGCAGGAGCGGACCGGCGCGTTCGCGGGCTCTGCAATCGATCTTCGCGACGGCTATCGCAACAACATCCATCGCATCGTCCGCGCCCTGTACGGCCTGGAGGTTCCCTCGGTGGCTGCGGTGAACGGCGCGGCGATCGGGCTGGGATGCGACGTGGCGTGCATGGCCGACGTACGCATCGCGGCCGATGACGCAAAATTCGGCGTCACCTTCCTAAAGCTGGGGCTCATTCCGGGAGATGGCGGCGCATGGCTCCTGCCGCGGATCATCGGCATGAGCCGGGCCGCGGAACTGCTGTTCACCGGCGACGTGATCGATGCGCGCACGGCGGCGGAGTGGGGCCTGGTCTCCCGGGTCGCGCCCGCCGCCGAACTCCTCGGCCAGGCCTTGGCCCTCGCGGCGCGGATCGCCGAACAACCGCCGCATGCCCTTCGCCTGGCGAAGAGCCTGTTGAGGCATGGGCAGACCACCAGCTTCGATACCCTCATGGAGATGAGCGCGACGGCCCAGGCCATCAGCCATCTCACCGAGGATCACGCCGAGGGGGTCATTGCGTTGCTCGAGAAGCGGCGGCCCAGCTTCTCAGAGTGAAAGCCGATCAAGGCTCGGCCGCCAGGATCGTCCGCAGCAGGGTGATGAAAGCCAGAGGATGATCGGCCATCATGTGATGCCCTGCCGCAGGCATCTCAAGGCCATAGCTCCCGCTCGGCGCGAGCTCGCGGCTGTAGGCCAAGTCTTCAGGCGACATGAGCCGCGACTGGGCGCCGCGCACGAAGGTGAGGGGGCATTTCGACGTCCGGATTATCTCAGCCGCCCGCCGGATGTGATCGGAGCCCCGGCTCAACCCCGCGAAGGGATCGAACGCCCACCGCCAGCCCTTGGCGCCGTCCGGCCCGACGGTCTCCCGAAGGGCGTGGGCGGCCAGGTGCGCCGTCACATAGTCCGGCGCCACCACAGGCGGGGGCGCCAGC
>Ga0065721_10049355_pt1 | contig 36302 bp, 26 predicted proteins | sample Mesricmetagenome_FD_59108 | JGI IMG/M metagenome (GOLD analysis project Ga0065721, IMG submission 59108) | Mesophilic microbial community from rice straw/compost enrichment Sample: eDNA_1 v2 (version 2) | ecosystem: Engineered > Solid waste > Grass > Composting > Bioreactor | place: USA: Davis... | reverse complement strand
GCGGATCACCCCCGTGATGCCGACGAGCCGCCCGCCGTCCAAGGCCCCGATGATCGCGTAGCCCGATTCCTTTTCTAAGGAGTGCGCGATCTCTTCGAGCGAGCGGTCTTCCTCCGGCGTGTTCGTGAAGGCGTGGGGGACGTCGAGCAGGGCCTGCGTGCGGAGGGCGACGAAGGCGGGGGCGTCTGCGGGAGTCAGGAGACGGATGAGGTGTGACATTTCGGGTGTATGGAAGGGTTGCAGTTGGTTAGTGTTTGGGTTATAGTTGGGTTATGGGACCGCCCTCCTTCAACCCCAAACCCCACCGACAGGAGGAAGGAGAGTATCCGGACCGGCTGCTGCATGGTCCGGTACGGGGGCGGGGGGCGCAGCTCAACCCCGGCAACCGCTTCGAGCGCGTGCGCCTGCACGTGCTGGGCGAGCACCTGGACGAAACCTTCCGGGCGCGTGAAGAGGCGGGCGAGACAATCGGCGTTCAGCTCCGCACCGTGCAGCTCGAGGACGACACGCGGTCGATCATCAACCGCGTCGAGTCGCCCGACCTGGGCATGAGCTGGACGGTCAATCCCTACCGGGGCTGCGAGCATGGGTGCATCTACTGCTACGCCCGTCCGGGGCACGAGTACCTGGGCATGTCCAGCGGGTTGGACTTTGAGACGCGGATCCTCGCCAAGCCACAAGCCCCGGTGCTGCTGGAAAAGGCACTTCGACATCCGAAGTGGAAGGGTGAGCCCATCGTGATGTCGGGCGTGACCGATCCTTATCAGCCCATCGAGCGCGAGCGGGAGATCACCCGCGCCTGTCTCAAGGTCATGGCCCGCTTCCGGCAGTCCGTCGGGATCATCACCAAGAACAGGCTCATCACCCGCGACCTCGACATCCTGCGGGAGATGGCCTCGTGGGGCGGGGTTCACGCGGCGGTCTCGTTGACGAGCCTGGATCCGGACCTGGCGCGGAAGATGGAGCCGCGGGCCAGTGCGCCGAGGGCCAAGCTGGAGGCGATCGAGACGCTGGCGAAGGCGGGGATCCCGGTGCGGGTGATGACGGCCCCGATTCTGCCGGGGATCAACGACCGGGAGATTCCGGCGCTGCTGCGTGCCGCGGCGGACGCGGGGGCGCGCGGGGCGGGGTTCGTGATGCTGCGGCTGCCGTACCAGATCAAGGATCTGTTTCTCGATTGGCTGCGGCGGGAGTTTCCTCGCCGCGCGGCGCACGTGGAGAGCCTGATTTGCCAGATGCACGGCGGGGAGCTGTACACCAGCAAGTGGTTCACGCGCGGACGGGGCACGGGGCCCTTTGCCCAGCAGGTGGCCCAGACCTTCCGGGTCTTCGCGGCTCGCTACAAGCTCGACGGTCCCTTCCCCCGGCTGAACACGGAGGCCTTCGAGCGGCCCCCGGAGGAGAAGGGGCAGCTCGGCCTCTTTGCGTGAGAGGGCCGGGGTACGCTTGGGCCATGACGACTTTCAGCGCTCTCACCCTGGACGAGTTTCTGCGGCAGACCAGCGCCAAGACCCCCACCCCCGGCGGCGGCGCGGTCGCCAGCGCGGTGGGGGCGCTCAGCGCCGCCCTCGCGCAGATGGTGGTTTCGTACTCGGTGGGCAAGAAGAGCCTGGCGGAGCATGAGCCGCGGCTGAAGGAAGCCGCGGCGATCCTGGAGCGGGCTCGCGGGCTGCTGATGGAGCTGGCCCAGGAGGATGCGGCGGCGTACGGGCTGGTCAATGAGCTTCAGAAGCTGCCGGAGGGGGACCCGCGCCGGGCGGAGCTTCCCGCGGCGAACCTCGCCAGCGTCCAGGTGCCGCTGGCGGTGATGGCGGCGTGCGTGGACCTGCTGCGGCTGTTTGTCTCCCTGGCGGGGATCACCAACCGGGCCTTGCGGAGCGACCTGGGGATCGCGGCCGTGCTGGCCGAAGCGACGGTGCGGGCGGGGCGGTGGAACGTGGACGTGAACCTGGCATTCCTGGGGGACGAGGCCGAGAAGAAGCGGGCGGGGGAGACGGCGGGGACGCTGGTTGCCGAGGCGGTCCGGCTCTGCGCCGAGACGGAAAAGGCGTGCGGGGCGTAAGCGGTGGGGTGGGCCGGAGGGATGCGTGTATGATGCCGACGCATGGCCGATGAGCAAATCATGGAGCGGATCAAGACGCTGATGCGTCGCGACCTCAAGCTGGGCGACGCGGTGGACATCCAGCCCGACACGCCGCTTGTGGGGGGGGAGTTCGATCTTGATTCACTGGACGTTCTGCTGCTGGTGACAAGCCTGGAGAAGGAGTTCGGCGTCAAACTCGCCGACGGCCAGGTGGGGCGGGAGGCGTTCAAGGATGTCCGGACGCTCGCCGAGTACGTGGAGGCGGCCCGGGCGGGCGCGTGAGGCGAATGCGATGCTCGAGCACCTGCCGCACGCCGAGCCCTTTCGATTCCTGACGCGCCTGGGGGACGTGACGCCGGGCGTCGAGGGTTCCGGCGCGTGGGCGGTGACGGGGTCGGAGGACTTTTTCCGCGGCCACTTTCCGGGCGATCCGATCGTGCCGGGGGTGCTGATCGGCGAGGCGCTGGCACAGCTCAGCGGGATCGTGGGGCTTTCGCCGGGGAAGGCGGGCCGGCTCGTTCACGTGGATGTGCGGTTTGACCGGAGCGTACGGCCTCCGGCGGAGATGGTGCTGCGGTCGCGGCGCGTCCGGAGCATGGGGGCGCTCCACCAGTTCGAGGTTTCGGCGGAGTGCTGCGGGGAGCGGGTCGCCCGCGGCTCGCTGGTGCTCGCGGAAGGCGGTGCGGCGTGAGGCTGCTGCTGTGCATGATGTTGTGCCTGCTTACGCCGGCTCAGCCCGGCGAAGCGCCCACGCCCTTTGAGCGCACGCTTGAGGCAATCGACGCCAAAGCCGCGGCCATTGAGGATCTGGTCGCCGACTTCGAGCAGCAGAAGAAGACGCCGCTTTTGAAGAAGCCGCTGGTCTCCCGCGGCACGGTGCGCGTGAAAGGTGCGAAAACGCGCTGGGACACGACGCACCCCCACCCGACGGTGATGACCATCGACGCCTCGGAGCTTCGGATCTATTACCCGGAGCAGAAGACGGTGGAGGTGTACCCGATCCGCGCGGGGATGTCGCGCCTCGCGGCGTCGCCCCTGCCCCGGCTGAGCGTGGTGCGCGAGCACTTCACCATTGAGGAGACGCCCGCGAAGGAGCTGGACCCGCAGGCCAAGCCGGGAGAGGTGGGGCTGCGCCTGGCGCCTCGGGAGGAATCGCTGAAGGAGCACGTGGCGCAGGTGCGGGTGCTGCTGGACCCGGCGACGGGCGTGGGGCGGCGGGTGGAGATCACCGACGCCGAGGGGGAGGTGACGACGCTGACGTTCACCAACGTGCGGGCGAACACGGGCGTGCGGGAGGAGTCGCTGGTGCTCCGGACGCCGCCGGGGACGACCGAGTCGCGTCCGCTTGAGGGCGGGAAGCCCAGGAGCGATCGGTGACGGTCGCCCCTTCCAGTGTGCGGGAGTTGCACGCGCCGTCGCTGAGCCATCGCGTGCGTGACGCGGCGGCGGGGTTCTGGATCTGGGCGCTGGCGACGCTTGCGTCGCGCGCGCCGTGGCTGGTCAACGCGGTGAAGCCCTTCTTCGTGCGGATGGCGTGGTGGTGGTCGGCGTCGATCCGCGAGGGGACGCTGGCGAACGTGCGGCGCATCCTGGGGGAGGACTCGACGCCCGCCGAGCGGGCGCGTTTGGGGCGCGCGGTGCTGGGGCAGGTGTACGAGTTCTTCGCGGAGGTGGGCCGCAACTGCGGGCGCACGCGCGAGGAGATGCTCGCCGAAGTGGAGAGCGTGGTCGGGGAGGAGAAGCTGATTCAGGCCCGATCCACGGGGCGGGGGGCGGTGATCGCGGTGGCGCACATGGGGTCGTACGAGGTCGCCGCGGCGGCGCTGACGGGGCGGGAGCGGGGCGTGCACGTGGTGTTCAAGCGCGAGCCGCGGGGGCATTACGAGAAGCTCCGGCGTCAACTGCACGAGCGGCTGGGGATTCACGAAGCGCCGGTGGACGAGGGGCTGGGGGTGTGGTTCCGCCTGCGCGACCGGCTGCGGAACAACGAGGTGGTGCTGATCCAGTCCGACCGCGTGATGCCGGGGCAGAAGGGGGTGGTGCTGCCCTTTCTCGGCGGGCACATGGAGTTTCCCACCGGGCCGGTGAAGCTCGCGCTCGCGGCTGGGAGCCCGATCGTGCCGATCTTCGCGCTGCGCGTGGCGCGGGCGAAGGTGCGCATCATGATCGAGGATTCCATCGACGTGGAGGCATGCGGCGGGCCGGGCGCGGCGCTCTCCCGCCTGGCGAGCGTGGTGGAGCGCTACGTGCGGGAGCATCCGGATCAATGGCTGCTGGTGACGCCGGCGTGGGTTGAAGATCAGGAGCGCGCGTGAGCAAGGGGGGCGCACAGATTGTCGTGACGGGCGTGGGGCTGGCGACGTGCCTGGGCCTGACCGCGCGCGAGACGTGGGAGGGCGTGCTTACGAACCGGTGCGGGCTGGGGACGATGCCCGCGCTGGAGCAGCCGATCCCCTCGGGGCACACCGGCGCACAGGCGGCGGACCTTCCGGCGGATTACCTGCCTGGCGCGGTGCGCGAGGTGCGATACCTGCGCTGGGTCGTCGAAGCAGCGCTGCGCGAAGCGGGCCCCGGCCCCTTCCGCCCCGAACGCACGGGCGTTGTGCTGGGCACGACGCTTCACGGCATCCGTCAGGGCGGGGTGTTTTTGCGCACGGGCAGCCACGAGCCGCTCGACCAGTTCCTGGGCGGGGCGCTTCTGCGTGAGGCGCTCGCGGGCCTGCCCATCTGCGGGCCGGCGCTGACGACATGCTCGGCGTGTTCCTCGGGGCTTGCCGCCATCGCGCTGGGGATGACGCTGCTGCGCACGGGAAAGCTGGATCGCGTGATCGCGGGCGGGTATGACCCGGTCAGCGAGTACGTCTACGCGGGCTTCCACAGCCTGCGGCTGGTCGCGGGCGGGGACTTGCGGCCTTTCTGCCGCGGGCGTGATGGGATGAAGCTCGGCGAAGGGTACGCGGTGGTGGTGCTGGAGCGTGCGTCGGACGCGGCGGCCCGGGGCGCGGAGCCGCTGGGAACGCTGCTGGGCTTTGGCGAGAGCGCCGATGCGCACCACCTGACGCAGCCGCACCCTGAGGGCGAGGGGGCGGCGCGTGCCGCGATGGCGGCGCTGCGCATGGCGGGGCTGGGGCCGGAGCGCGTGGGGCTCTGCTCCGCGCACGCGACGGGAACGCCGAACAACGACGCCGCGGAATGGGCCGCGATGCAGCGTGTGCTGTGCGAGCGTGCTTCGCAGACGCCGGTGGTGGCGTTCAAGAGCCACGTAGGGCACACGCTCGGCGCGGCGGGGGCGACGGAGCTGATCCTGTCGCTGCACGCCCTGCGCGAGCAGGTAGTTCCGCCCACGGCGGGGGCGGACCCCGCGTCGCTGGAGTTCCCGGTGCGCGTCGAGCCCGCGAAGCGGGAGACGGATATCGCCGCGACGATGAACATGTCGCTGGGCTTCGGCGGGGCGAATACGTGCATGATCGCAGCGCGGGGCGGGGCGTCGCCGAAGACCGGCCCGCAGGTGCGCGGTGAGCGGCTCTATCTGCGTCCGGTGCTCATCACGGGCGTGGGGGTTGTGGTTGCGGGCGCGGTGGGGAATGAGGCGCTCACGGCGCGACTGACGGGCCAGAGGCTGCCGATCAGCGCCGACGCGGGCGGGCTTGCGGACGAGGCGATGGCGCACCTGCTGAACGCGCGGCGGGTTCGTCGGATGAGCGAGTATGAGAAGATCACGCTCGCCGCGACGGCGGAGGCGTTCCGGGACGCGGGGGTCGAGGACATCGGCGCGTTCAGCGCCGAGAGCGGTGCGATTCTGGGGAGCCTGCTGGGCTCGACGAGCTTCAGCGAGCCTTATTACCGACAGATCGTGAACGAAGGGATCGCGGCGGCGAACCCGATGCTGTTCGCCGAGGGCGTGCCCAACGCCGCGGCGGCGCAGCTCAGCATGGTCTTCGGCGTCAAGGGTGGTTGCCAGACGGTGATCGGCACGCGCACCAGCGGGCTGGAGGCGCTGTGGCTCGCGGCGCTGCGGATCGGCGCGGGCGAGTGGGAGCGTGCGATCGTCAGCGCGGGGGAGGAATACCACGAAGTGATCAACGGCGTCTGGCGCGCGTGGGGGTTCAAGGCGGGGCCGGGCTTTGTCGGCAGCGCGCGGGCCCCGCGCGGGTTCTTTACGGGGAGCGGCGCGGCGACGATCGTGCTCGAGAGCGAGGCTTCCGCCGCCGCGCGAGGGGCGCGCGTGCGGGCCCGGCTGGACGCCGCGGCGGGTGGAGCCGGGGTCGGGCTGGGGGTGCGGTCCATGACGGATGCCTGCACGCGACTGGTGGAGTCGCTCGGCGCGGTGGACGGGGTGGCGGTGTCCAGCAGCGGGACATGGATGGACCGGGTGGAGCGGGCGGGCCTGCGTCGTGCCGGGTTCACCGGGGCGGTGGGAAGCATCGAGGGGTATCTGCCGGAGCTGTTCAGCGCCGGGCCGCTCGCGGCGATCGCCGGGGTGGTACTGACCGGGCGCGTGCCCGCGCCGCTCTTTGAGCGAGATGGGGGCTCTGCCCAGGTGCGGAGCGTCGGGGTGTTGTGTACAGACTTTGCGGGGGCGTGCGCCGCCGTTCGGGTGGCGCTTGGGGAACATTCCTGATCCTCACGATTGATCGTTTCAGGCCGGGCGACGCCCGGCCCGGTATGCTGCTGTTTGGATTCTTCTGATGCCGACCGCGCATGCACAACCTGATCTTCCGACGCTGGATCTGGTGGAGCCTCCGGCGTGGGTCGCCCGTCTCGTCGGCGGGACGACGCCGACATGCGACCTTGAGGACGGGCGTGTGTCCGTCATCGAGGGTGATGGTGTTGTTCTGCTGAGCGTGCGTGCCGAGGGCGTGCGCGAGCTGGACGACCGCGGCACGTCGGCGCGCGTCACGGAGACATACCGCACGCTCTTCGCGGCGCTGGCGAAGTGCCGGGCCCGCAACCCGGTGCGGTTCTGGAACCACATCCCCGGTCTGCACGACCGCGTGGGGCCGGGGCTGGACCGCTATATGGCGTTCAACGCGGGGCGCTTCGCCGCGATGCAGGAGTGGTTCGGCGGCGTGGACCAGGTGCGCCGGTGCGTAGCGACCGCGAGCGGCATCGGGCACTCCGGGGACGACCTGTTCATCCATTGCCTCGCGTCGGTTTCGGCGGGCACGCCGGTGGAGAACCCGCGCCAGATTCCCTCGTACCTGTACTCGCGCCGCTTCGGCCCGACGCCGCCCTGCTTCGCCCGCGCGACGATCGCGGAGCTGCGGGGCGAGCGCCTCCTGCTGGTCGCGGGCACGGCGAGCATCCGCGGGGAGGAGTCCGTCCACATCGGCGACCTGGGCGCGCAGCTCCATGAGACGCTGATCAACCTGCGCGCGGTAATCGCGCGGGCGGGGGTGGACGAGGCGGCGGCGCTGGACCGTCTGCGCGAAGTGCGGGTGTATCACCCGCGTCCTGTGGATCGGGAGTTCCTCGAAGGGGCGTGCGCGCGGGCGTTCCGCGGAGCCGCGGAGATCGAGGTGCAGCGTGCGGACCTGTGCCGGTCGGAGCTGCTGGTGGAGATCGAGGGAACGGTCCGGCTGCAGGAGCGGTGAACGGAGTCGAGATGGTGTACGACGCGATCGTGATCGGCGGGGGACCGGCGGGATCGACGGCGGCTCTGAAGATGCGGCGCGAGGGGCTGAGCGTGCTGGTGCTCGACCGCGCGCAGCACCCCCGATTCCACATCGGCGAGAGCATGCTGCCGCGGATGATGGCCCTGATTCAGGAGCTGGGGCTGGAGTCGCGGCTGAGCAGCATCCCGCAGGTGGAGAAGTGGGGGGCGGAGTTCGCGTGGGCGGAGGAGCCGGAGAAGTCGATGCACTTCCGGTTCGACGGCGGGCTGCCGGGCGTGGGGTGCACGTACGCGTTCAACGTGGAGCGCGCGGTCTTTGACGACATGCTGCTGCGTGCCGCGCAGGATGAGGGGGCGGAGGTCCGCGAGAACGTCACGGTGAAGGACGTGCCCGTGCTGCGCGACGGCGAGGTGGAGGTGGAGACCTCGGCGGGCAGGTTCAAGGGCAGGTGGCTGGTGGACGCCAGCGGGCAGGGCTCGTTCCTGGGCAAGCTGCTCAAGACGCGCAGGGTGATCCCGAACCACCGCAAGATCGCCTTCTTCGGCCACTTCACAGGCGTGACGCGCAAGCCCATGCCCGTGGGCGGCTATCCCACCATCGTGATGTACAAGGAAGGCTGGTTCTGGATGATCCCGATCAACTCGGAGGTCGTCAGCATCGGCATGGTGATGGACGCGGACGAGGCGAAGAAGCTGCCCGTGAAGCACGATGAGGCGCTGATGTGGGCCCTGCGGCGCGTGCCGCATATCGCCCACCAGATCAAGAACGCGCAGTTTCCCAGCGACAACCACATCCTCGCGGACTTCAGCTACCGCTGCGAGCCCTTTGCGGGGCCGGGATACTTCCTCGTCGGCGACGCGGCGGTGTTCGTGGACCCCATCTTCTCCACCGGCGCGACGATGGCGATGATGGGCGGCGTGCGCGTCGCCGAGACCATCGCGAAGCTCGTCCGCGGGGCGAGGAACGTCGAGCGGCTTCGGAAGGATTACTGCGACTACGTCCACAACAGCAGCAAGCACTTCTTCAACATGATCCGGATGTACCACCACCAGAGCTTCCGCGAGCTGTTCATGGAGGGTGAAGGCCCGCTGGAGGTGCATCGGGCCGTGATCAGCCTGCTGGCGGGGAACGTCTTTCCGCCCGCCCCGCCCTGGAGCATCCGCTGGCGGATGTGGTACTTCCAGATGTGCGTTTGGCTCCAGAAGCGCGTGGAGCTGGTGCCGCACCGGCCGGTCTGGTCGATCTTCGACGCGCCCGAGATCATGCCGGCGGTGGACGTGAAGCCCAGGGCGACGGTGGGGGTGTGATGGAGCTCTTCGCACGCCTGGCGCACCATGCGCGCGAGCATCCGAAGCACGCCGCGGCACGCGAGGTAGGGCCCGGACGCAGCGCTGAAGTCGCGTACGGCGCGCTCGTTGGCCGGGTCGGCGGCGCGGCACGCGCTCTCAAGGAGGCAACACCGCCCGGCGGCGTCGTGGTGCTCGTGACGGGCAACCGCTGCGAGTACTTCGCGGCGTGCCTGGGCGTGTGGGCGGCGGGGCGCGTCGTGCTGCCGGTGCATCCGTCGGCGGAGCGCGAAGTGCCCAGCGCCGTGGCACGCACCGGCGCGAGCCTTGTGCTGGTCGATGCACGACACACGCGCCTGGAGCAGAGCGAGCTTGCAGGGGCGAGAATCGAGGAGTTGAGCGCGTTCCTTGAACGCGCGGGCGAGGCGGAGCTGCACAAGGACGCGGGCGTCGGCGCGGGGCTGATGCTCCAGAGCTCGGGCACGACGGGGCTGCCGAAGATCGTGCGCCGCAGCGCCGAGGCGGTGGACGCGGTGGCGCGGAACGTGGCGAACGCGGCGGGGCTGCTGCCCGAGGATCGCGTGCTCGCCGCGGCTCCCATCTGCCATGCGTACGGAATTGAGAATGGATTTCTCGGCCCGCTGTGGGCGGGCGCGACGGTGCATCTGACCGACGGGCTGGACCTGCCGGTGGCGCTGGCGGAGCTGGAGCACGGCTGCACGGTCTTCCCCGGCGTGCCGTTCATGTTCGAGGTGCTGGCGCGCTCGGGCGGGCGCGGCGGGTCGCTGCGGCTGGCGTATTCCGCGGGGGGCATGCTCCCGCCCGCGGTGGCGCAGGCATTTGAGACGAGCTTCGGAAAGCGCGTCGGGCAGCTCTACGGCGCTTCGGAGCTCGGCTCGGTGACGTTCAACCACCCGGACCGGCCCAGCCCCGACCCGCTGAGCGTGGGGCGGCCGATGGAGGGCGTGCGCGTGCGGATTGTGGACCCCGGCGATCAGGAGCGCGACGTGGACGCGGGCGCGGAGGGGCTGGTGCTGATCCATGCGCCTTCGATGATGTCCGGGTACGTGGACGGCGAAGCGCCGATCGTGGACGGGTACTTCATCACGGGTGATCTGGGGCGGCTGGACGAGGCGGGCAACCTCACCATCACGGGCAGGCTCAAGCAGCTCATCGACGTGGGCGGGCTGAAGGTCAACCCGGCGGAGGTGGAGCGCGTGCTGATGGAGCACCCCGGTGTGGCGGAGTGCGTCGTGGTGGCGGTGCCGGTGACGCCCACGGTGTCGCGCCTCAAGGCGGTGGTGGTGGGTGCGGGCGAAGCGGTGGACGTGGAGGAACTGCGGCGGCATGCGCGCGAGCGGCTCGCCGGGTACAAGGTGCCGCGGCTGTGGGAGGTGCGTGAGAGCCTGCCCCGGACGGCGAGCGGGAAGGTGCTGCGCTCGGCGCTGGAGGGGGCGGTATGAGGATTCTGGTGCTCGCGGCGGTGCTGATGCTGGCGGGGTGCGCCAAGCCCTGGGTGCGGCCCTACGTCTGGACCGACGAGCGCGCGGCGCTGGCGGAGTTGGCGGCCCGCGCCGAGCGCATCAAGGCCGTGCGCGCGGCGTGCGGGCTGACGATGACCGATGCCGCGGGGGAATCCGTCACCTTTGACGGCGCTGTGAATGTGCGCGTGGATGACGAGGGCGTCTGGATGCGCCTGCGGGCGTGGAAGCTGAGCCAGGCGGCCTTCGATCTCACCGTGAGGCCCGACGGCGTGTGGATCGCGGCGCCGGAGCGGGCCGAAGGCGACATGGGCGAGGTGGACGCCTCGCAGATCGGCGCGGCGTGGTCGCTCTTCATGGGCGGGTTCTTTTCTTCGCCGGACGCGGAAGTGGTGGACGACGGCGGGCCGACGTTCATCGTGCGGCGTGCGATGGAAAAGGGCGTTCGCGTGGAATGCACGGTGGAGCGGGCGACGCTGACGCCGACGTCGTACGTCGTTCTCGATAGGGAGGGCGTGGAGCGCCAGCGGCTGACGCTGTGGATGTACCGCGAGCTTGGGCCGGGGGGCGAGCCCTGGCCGATGCGCGTTCGCGCGAGCGGCCCGCAGGGCAGCCTGGAGGTGCGGCTTGAGGATGTCGAACTGAACCCGATGCTCGACCAGAGCGTCTTCACGCCGCCACGGCGGGCGGTGAAGCGGTCATGATCGGCGCGTGGGTGCTCGGTCCGGTGCGCCGGCCCAGGGCGACGCTGCTGGTGACGTGCGCGCTGGTTCTGCTCGCCGTGCTCGCGATGACGCGCCTGCGGGTCAGCTCCTCGGCACGGGACCTTGTCGGCGAGGGGCACCCCAGTGTCGCGGCGTTGCAGACCGTGCTGGAGCGTTTCCCGGCGGCGGATGAGCTGCTGGTTTTCGCAACGATCGAAGAGGGCCCCGGCGGAGCGGAAGGCGCTGAGCGGCTGCTCTCCTTTGCGAAGCGTGTCGAAGAGGCGGTGGCGCAGGCCCGCGCGGGCGGGAAGCCTGTGTTCGGGAACGTGACCTACGCCGTCAGCCCGCAGGTGATGGCGTACTTCACGGAGCAGGCCGTCCCCGCGGGGCTGCTGTACCTGGATGATGAAGAAGTCGCGCTGCTGCGCGAGCGCCTCACGCCCGAGGCGATGGCCGAGCAGTTCCGCCAGAACGAGGCGATGCTCGCCGCGCCCGGCCCCGCAGCGGGTGCGCTGGCGAGAAACCTCGTCCGCGATCCGCTGCGGCTGCGCGAGTTTCTCGGCGCGAGGCTTTCCGGCGCGCGGGCGGGCTTTCGCACCTGGGAATCCGGCCCTGCATTCATTTCTGAAGACGGGCGCAGCCTGCTGATCCGCGTCGAGGGCACCGCCCCGCCCAACGACCTGGCCTTTTGCCGGAAGATCATGGAAGAGGCCCGGCGCGTCATCGCGCCGCTGGCGGGGGGCGGGATTCGCGTCGAGTTCTCTGGGGCCTACGCCATCGCCGAGGCGAGCGAGCGGGCCATCCGCGAGGACATGGTCCGCAACGTCTTCTGGTCGCTGGTGCTTCTGCAGGCCGTGTTCCTGGCCGGGTACCGCAACATCTTCAGCTTTACGCTGGCGTTTACGCCTGTGCTCGTAGCGCTCACGGCGGCCTTCGGGCTCTTTGCCCTCTTTTCTCCAGTCATCACGCCGCTCACCGCGGCGATCGGCGGGTCGCTCGTCGGCTGCGCCATTGACCTCTCCGTGTACGTCATTTCCTACTACGAGGAAGGGCGGGGGCGCGGCTTGTCCCCGCGTGAGGCGTGCGTGGAGGCGGTGCGCGAGCTGGCGCTTCCCCTGACCGCGGCGTGCATCACGACGGTGGTGGGGTTCCTCGCCGTGATTTTCTCGAGCATCCACGCGCTGCGGGACTTCGCAACGCTGGGCGCGGTGGGGCTGCTGCTGGCGCTGCTTGCGTGCATCTGGGTGTTGCCGGCGCTGCTGTCGGTGACTTCCCGTGCGGGCACGCGGGTCGGGCCGCGCGTGGGCATGGGCCGGGCGCTGAACGTGCTCCGGCGCGGGCAGGCGGCGTTCATCGCCGCGTGCGGCGTGACGATGGTTCTCGCCTGCTCCGTCGTCGCCTTCCGCGGCTTGCCGACGTTCGAGACGAATCTGAGCGTGATGCACCCCAACCCCAACGAGCCGCTCGAGACCGAGCGGCGGATCTCGGAGACCTTCGGCAGCGGGGACACGCTGCTCGTGCTGCTCGAGGCCGAGGGGGAGGCGGAGCTGGTGCAGCGTGCCCATGACGTCGATGCGGCGCTGCGGAACATCGGCGGCATTGCCGGGCAGTTCGGCCTGGCCCAGCTCATTCCCGATCCGCGGCGGGAGCCGCCCGCGTTCGACGTGCCCCGCGTGCTGGCGGACTTTGACGCCGCGGCGGAGCAGAGCGACTTTGAACCCGAAGCCTTCGCGCCATACCGCGACTTTCTGCGCACATTGCTGGCGACCACTGTCGCGCCGAAGTTGGAATCGCTCCGTGCGTATCCCTCGCTGGCTGGCATGGTTCTGGCGCGGGGCGACGGCGCTCCCGCGGCGGTCACGCTGGTGACGCTCGATCACCGGCTGGAGGATGCGGCGCAGCGCGACCGTGCCGTGGAGAACCTGCGCGCGGCGCTGAAGAACGTGCCGGGCGCGACCGTCACGGGGATGAGCGTGGTGGGGCATGACGTGGAGCACGCCGTTCGGCGCGATCTGCCGGTGTTCTTCTGGGTGGCGATGGTCGCGATCGTGGCGCTGCTGCTTGCGTGCCTGCGCTCGGTCAAGTACACGCTGCTGACCATGCTGCCCCTGATCTTCGGCGCGTGCGTGCTGCTGGGGCTGATGGCCCTGAGGGGCGAGCGGCTGAACCTGGCGAACGCGATGTCCTTGCCCCTGCTGCTGGGGATCGGGGTGGACTACGGCGTCTTTTTGGCGACGCTGGCACAGCGGAGCGAGCGGGCGGGCGAGTCGCGGGAGGAGCTTCTGGCCCGCTTCGAGGCGAGCTTCCACGCCATTGCGCACACGGCGATCACGAGTGTTATCGGGTTCGGGACGCTGACGCTGACGACCACGCCCGCGGTGCAGTCGTTGGGGCGGGTGGTGGCGTGGGGCGTCGCGGCGTGCGCGGCGGGGGCGTTTCTGCTGTTGGCGCCCGTGCTGCTGCTGATGCGGCCCGCCCGGGGGCGGGGCTGAGGGCTTACACTGCCCGCGCATGGCACGGCTTCACGAATATCAGGGCAAGGCGCTGCTCGCAAAGGCTGGGATCGCGGTGCCGCGGGGCGGGGTGGCTTCTTCGCCCGAAGAAGCCGCGAACGTCGCGCGCTCGCTGGGGTGCCCGGTGGTGGTGAAGGTGCAGGCGTGGACGACCGGCCGCGCCGGTATCGGCGGGGTGGCCTTCGCCGACACGCCCGAGCAGGCCGCGGCGCACGCGTCGCGAATGCTGGCGATGAAGGTGGGCCAGTTCCCGGTGGAGCAGGTGCTCGTCGAAGAAAAGCTCGACATCGCGCGGGAGTTCTTCGTCTCGCTGGCGGTGGATGAGCGGGAGCGTGCGCCGGTGCTGCTGGTCGCGGCGGGGGGCGGTACGGGCATCGAGGAGCGCGGGCGTGACGTCCGCCGCGTGCCCTGCCACGTGCGTGATGGCGTGGACCGCGCCGCCCTGAACGCGGCGCTGGCGGGCGTGGACGACGCGACGCGCGAGAAGCTGACGCCCGCGATTCTGGGCGTATTCACCACGGCGAAGCAGCACGAGGCGCGGTCGGTGGAGGTCAACCCGCTGGTGGTGACGCGCGACGGGCGCGTCGTCGCGGCGGACTGCCGCGTGACCATCGATGACTACGCCGTGTTCCGCCACCCGGAGCTTGGGATCGAGATCGCGCGGGAGCTGGACCATCCGCCCACGCAGCTGGAGCGCATCGCCTACGCGGTGGAGCAGGCGGACCACCGCGGCACGTTCTTCTTCGCGCAGATGAACACCAGCGCTCCGGAGGGCAGCCGTGGGCTGATCGGCTTCCACGGCGCGGGGGGCGGCGGCTCGATGATGTCGATGGACGCGATCACGACCGAGGGCTTTACGATCGCGAACTTCTGCGACACCAGCGGCAACCCTTCGCCCGCGAAGGTCTATCGCGCGGCGAGGATCATCCTCAGTCAGCCGGGCCTGGTGGGCTACTTCGGCAGCGGCTCGGGCGTGGCGAATCAGGAGCAGTTCTGGTCGGCCTACGGGCTCGCCAAGGCGTTCTGGGAGCTGGAACTGGACATCCCCGCGGTGGTGCGCCTGGGCGGGAACACCGAGGATCGCGCGGTGGCGATTCTCGAAGGCGCGTGCAAGGGCCTGCCCGCGAAGGTGGAGGGGTATCGCAAGACCGACACGCCCACGAAAATCGCGGCGCGATTCGCGGAGCTGGTGGCCGAGGCGAAGAAGGTGTGGAAGCCGCGTCCGCCGCGGAAGCCCGCGTTCGTCGGCTCGCCCGGCGCGGTGTCTTTCCCGGTGAAGGGCGGGCGCGTGTGGATCGACACGGAGAAGTGGAAGCAGTCTGGCCCGGCGATCATCGCCCGTGCGAACGGCAATCTGCGCGACGCCGCGGGCAAGCCGGAGCCGACCGTGACCAGCGACGCCCTGCTCGCCAAGGACTCGGACTTCATCGCGTGCGAAGTGGAGTGCCGGATGGCGGGCGTGGAAGGGATTTTTGTGGAGCTGGAAGTGCCTGGGCTGGGATGAGTGCATGGCCATTCTCATTGACAAAACCAAACGCGTCATCGTCCAAGGCATCACCGGGCGCGAGGGCCAGGCGCGTACGCGCCTGATGCTCGACTACGGCACGCGCGTGGTCGGCGGCGTCACGCCCGGCAAGGGCGGCTCCACCGTCCTGGGCGTGCCGGTGTTCAACTCCTGCGCCGAGGCGGTCGCGGCGCTGGGCGGCGTTGATGTCTCCGTCCTCTTCGTTCCCGCGGCGTCGATCAAGGACGCGGCGCTCGACGCCATCCACGCCGGCGTCAAGCTCGTGGTGCTCGTGGCGGACCGCGTGCCGGTGTGGGACGCGATGGAGATTGCCGCGGCGGCGAAGGAAAAGGGCGCGGAGTTCGTCGGCCCCAACACGCTGGGCATCGCCAGCCCCGGCCAGGCGGTGGTGGGCATGATCGGCGGCAGGGCCGAATCCGCCCGCGAGTGGTTCAAACCCGCCAACCCCACGGGCGTGGGCATCATTTCGCGCTCGGGGGGCATGTCCTCCAGCACGGCGTACTACCTCGGGCAGGCGGGCGTGCGCATCAGCGGCATCGTCCACATCGGCGGCGACGCGGTGCTCGGGCTGCGCCTGCCGGACGTGGCGCTGAAGTTCCAGGATGACCCCGCCAACGACGCCATCGTCGTGTTCGGCGAGATCGGCGGCTCTCAGGAAGAAGACCTCGCGGACCTCATCCGCGCCGGGCGCGTCACCAAGCCCGTGATCGCGTACATCGGCGGCAAGGCGGCGAAGGAGGGCACGCGCTTCAGCCACGCGGGCGCGATCATCGAGGGCGGCAAGGGCACGCACGAGGGAAAGGTCGAGGCGCTGCGCAACGCCGGGGCGACGGTGGTGTCGGCCTTCGGCGAGCTGCCCGCCGCGGTCGTCGGCGTGCTCAAGAAGCTCGGCAGCAAGAGCCTGATGACCGAGCGAGAGATCAAGGCCAAGTGGACCACTGCGGTCACGCACATCGAGCCCAACCGCGTCGCCGTGCGCGGGCACGACATCGCCGGGCTGATGGGCAAGGTGTCCTTCGGCGCGGCGGTGTATCTCATCCTCCGCGGCACGCTCCCAGACGAGCGTGTCGGGCGGCTGATGGACGCGGTGCTGGTGTCGAGCATCGACCACGGCGCAACGCCCCCCAGCACGCTCGCCGCGCGCACGGTCGCCAGCACCGGCGCTTCGCTCTCTCAGAGCGTCGCCGCGGGCATTCTCTCGATCAACAAGCACCACGGTGGGGCGATCGAGGACGCGGCGCGGTTCCTCAGCGCCTTGATCGCGTCCGCGGCGGAAAAGGGCGAAACGCTGGACCAGGCCGCGCTGCGGCAGGTGGCGGAGATCAAGGCGACGGGCGCGCGCGTCTCCGGCTTCGGCCACCGGGTGCACACGAAGGACCCGCGCACGACGCGCCTCTTTGAACTGGCCGCGGAAGCGGGGCTGAAGGACGAGGGCCGCACGCACATCGCCGCGGCGAGAGCGGTGGAGCGTGCCTTCGCGGCTCTGGGGCGTCCGCTGCCGATCAACGTGGACGGCGCGCTGGGGGCGATCCTGATGGACCTGGGGTTCGACCCGCGCGTGATGAACGGGCTGTTCATGATCGCCCGGACGCCGGGTCTGGTCGCCCACGTCACCGAGGAGCAGACGCGCGAACGCCCGATGCGCCGCATCGACCCGGAGCTGCACGCCTACGACGGCCCCCGCGGCGGCTTGTGAGCCACGCAGGCACCTGGATTAGGCAAGCCGGTTCAAGCATCCGCAACTCTGTGCCCCCTCCGGTGGTAGGCTGTCGGAGGGATGGCGACGGAACAGGCAAAGCTGCCGGCGTTGTGCGCACGCTGCCGCGGACCTTTGAATGGCCGGGGCGAAGGGCTCGCGGCTTTGTACTGCGAGGCGTGCGCTCGGGCGCTGGCAGAAGCGGCGAAGCGAGGGCGCGCGCGACAGGAGTCCGACATCGAGCCCGAAGTTGAGCGGGCCGAGCCTGAGCCGGCGCCTCAATCCTCTCCCCCTCCTTCCGGCGCCCCGCTGCCTGTTTCCGACCCGGACCCCTCGGTCAAGATCGTTACACGCATCTGCATGAACTGCTCGCACACTGTGGCCGCGAGCAAGCCGGTGTGCGCCTACTGCGGGTGGGATGAGCGCAAGGGGCTGCCCAAGCGTCTCAAGCAGATGGAAGAAGCGCCCAAGCCCGTGTGCAGCAAGTGCGGCTATGACCTTCGCGGGCTGGAGACGCCGGTATGCCCCGAGTGCGGCACGCGCAACCGGCTCACCAGCCGCGGCACGGCGCTGGAGATCGCCTCGCAGGAGATCGCGAGGTGGGCGTATCTGCGTCCGGCGTTGATGCTGGTCTGCGGGATGCTTGTCCTGCTGCTGTTCGAAGGCTGGCAGGGCCAGTGGGACCCGTGGCTGCTGGTCTTTACGGTCGTGAGCTTCATGATCAACACGGGCGTGCTGACGGGGGTGTACGTGCTGTGCGCCCTGGGCTGGATCGGGCTGGACATGCCGACCCATCTGGCGGTGCTGCGGCTGGCGGGGGTGCTGGCGGTGACGAGCGTGATCTACGCGGTGATCGCTCTGGCGCCGGTGCCGGTGCTGGCGGTGGGGCTCTCCGGCTTCGCGTTCGTGTGGATGCTGCACCAGGAAATGGACCTGGAACTGCAGGACGCGGTCATCGTCGCGATCCTCGCCGCGGGAGCGGGAGGGGTCGTGTGGGTGATGGGCACCCTGAAGCTTGCCGGTCTGATGGGCCTGTCGCTCTGAGCGCAGGCCTTGCGCCCCGGTGGGAAAGCGTGAGCTTGGGATTGGGCGCCTTCCATGGTCGTACCGGCTCGGTCGGGTTTCATCAGCCTTCCGGCCAAACGGGGGGTCGGAGGCGGGCCGGGGGCTCCCCTGACAAGGCGTGACGTCTGCAAGGAATGCGCGCAAAACGCTGAGTTGGGTGGCGTTCCTGTGTTTTTGGGTTAGTTTTCAAGAGAGCGGACCCGAGCATGGGTTTCCGACGCGGCGGGAGGTGTGTACGCCCTGCCCGGCGCTATCGGTGCGCTCGGAGAGTTGGGAGGTTGTGATGGTTCGCACCAGTCTGATCGCGGCTGTTCTGTTGGCCGCTCCTGCCATGGCGGGCATCACCCCGCCGTCTCCGGAGGGGATTGGCAGCAACATCGACGCACCTTCCTACCAGCCTCAGGTCCAGACGGTCACCGTCGGCGGCGTCATGCCGAACGACACCGCCAGCATGAGCCTGTGGATGATCGACGCGAGCGACAACTCCGTTTCGATCAACATGGGCGGGGAGTTCTCCGTCACCCGCGGCCCGGTCTTCACGAACATCGGCACCAACCGCAACGGCGGCGGCCAGATCCAGGCCTCGTGGGACGAGGTCGTCCAGGGCAACAACGTCTTCATCAACGTGATCTTCCGCACCTCCGACGGCTCGATGTTCATGCCGCCCACGGCGACGGTGAACGGGCAGCCCGCGTTCTTCTGGACGTGGCACTTCGGCGTGGCTGATCCGGTGAACTACCAGCCCTGGGTTGACAGCGTGAACCTGCTGAGCGCCCGGATCTTCTTCTCCGACAACGGCGGGCAGTCGTTCAACAGCTTCAGCAACATCTCCGGCCTGGGCAGCAGCTTCATGTCGGGCATGGACGGCGGCAACTACCTCGCCTCGATCGGCGACGGGACGAACTACATCATGCTGCAGTACCAGATCCAGCCGGTGCCGGCGCCCGCGGGCGTGGGCGCGGTGCTGGGCGGGACGCTGCTGGCCCTCCGCCGCCGTCGCCGCTGAACTCATCCATCTCAAGCCCAATATCCGGACGCCGACGGTGACCTCCATCCCGCCGCGGCGTCTTTTTTTTTTGAACGATGCTCGCCCCTCGCCGGCACGCCCGTCCCTGGGCGTGCCGGGGCCGTCCGGTATCAGCGGCCGTACTTGCCGCGGGTTGTCGGCGCGGGACGGCGGTTGAAGTATCGGCTGGGGCGGTCGTCGTTCAGACGCGCGTTGAGCTTGTTGAGCGAGTCGTCCAGCACCTGACGGACGCGCTCGCGGCTGATGCCCACCTCGTCGGCGATCTCCTGCAGCGTCAGGGGCTGGCAGCCGTCGAGCCCGAAGCGCAGGCGCAGGACCTCGGCCTCGCGCCCGTCGATGGTGTCGAGGAGCTTCTTGAGCGTGTTCAGCTCGTCGCGGTGCAGGGCCCGCTCGTCGGGGGTTCCGGTGGAGGTATCGGCGACAAGGTCGCAGAGGCTCACCATGTCTCCGGAGCTGTTCTGAACGTCGCTGGTGGGTGATTGGAAGGCGCGGAGCGCCCGCCGGATGATGCGGACCTTCTTGAGGGGCAGGTTCATCGCCTTGGCGAGGTCCTGCGGCGAGGGCTGGCAACCGTTCTCGCTCTCGAGCTTGCGGAAGGCCGCCTTCCACTTGCTGATGAGCTCGACCATGTAGGCGGGGATGTGCACGGGGTGACCGGCGTTGAGCAGGGCCCGCATGATCGCCTGCTTGATCCACCACGAGGCGTAGGTGGAGAAGCGTGCCCCCTTGGCCGGGTCGAAGCCTTCGACCGCGCGGAGCAGGCCGATGTTCCCCTCCTCGATGAGGTCGGTGATCGAGACGCCGGGCTTGGTGAAGCGCTTGGCGATCGAGACCACCAGGCGGAGGTTCGAGCGGATCATCGTCTCGCGCGCCTTGGGGCAGTTGTCGTTGATGATCTTCCACCCCAGCTCGCGCTCCTCCTCGGCGGTCAGCAGGGGGTATCGGTTGATCTCGCGCAGGTAGATCTGCAGGTCCGATTGCACCTCGGAGCTTGCGGAGTACGTGCGCGGGGCGGGCTGGGGACGGGGCTTCGCGCGGCTCTCGGCCGTTCGCGAGGTGGTCTGCCAGCGGTTGAAGGACACGGGCTTTGGTTGCGTCATGCCCGGAATCATCGCGGGCGGGATTAACAGCCTGACAGCGCGGGGTGATTGTCTTTCACCTCGCCGCCGGCCCGACGTGCCGTGGGGCGCGGTTCATGCGTCAAATGCCCGCGTTCCATAGCGTTGGGCCGACTCCCAAGAATGCCGAAAGACCGTGCTAAATCGATCTCACGCCTCCGCCGAGCGGAAGGTGCGGGCGGGTTTGAGCCGGAATACCGTTGAGCCCTTTGTTGCGAGCCGCGTGCTCGAGTCATCGGAGAGAGCCGTATGCCCATTCTGCACAACGCCTTGTGGACCGTGACGCTGGCCCAGGACGCTTCTTCTTCGCCAATCCTGACGCCCGACGCCTGGTCGTCGCTGGCGTCGGAGCTCGGGCGGTTGATCGCCGAATACGGCCTGCGGGCGGTGGGCGCGCTGATCTTCCTGATCGTCGCGTGGATCGTCTCTGCGTACATCGTGCGCGCGATGGTCCGGGGCCTGACCAGGGCCAAGGTCGAAGTGACCATCGCCAAGTTCCTGTCCAACGTCGTTCGTTGGGGGCTCCTGGTGCTGGTGGTGATCGCCTGCCTCGGCATCTTCGGCGTGCCGGCGACGAGCTTCGTGACGGTGCTGGGTACGGTGGGGCTGGCCGTGGGCCTGGGCGTGCAGGGCGCGCTCTCGCACCTCGCGGCGGGGATCATGCTCATGATCTTCCGCCCCTTCCGCGTGGGTGACTCGGTGGTCGTGGCGGGGCAGGCCGGCGTGGTGGACGAGATCGAGCTGTTCTCGACGAGGCTGGACACGGGGGACAACCGGCGGGTGATCATCCCCAACGGGCAGATCTACGGCTCGATCATCGTGAACGTGACGCACCACGAGCACCGCAAGGTCGATATCCCCATCGGGGTGTCGTACAACGCGGACATCGAGACCACGCGCCAGGTGCTGACGAACGCCGCGGGCTCGGTGAAGAACCTGGCCCCCGGGCGTCCGGTGTCGGTGGCGCTGGTGGAGTTCGGCCCCTCGTCGGTGAACTGGATGGTGTCGGTGTGGGCGTCCAACGCCCATCTTGGCAACGTGAAGCAGGAGGCGATGCAGCGCATCAAGGAAGCGCTGGACCGCGCCGGGATCGAGATTCCCTATCCGCAGATGGTGGTCCACACGCCGGGACCGAGTGCCGCGCCGGCGGGAGCCTGAGCCGCCGTGCAGCCCACCGCCGACTTCTACGCCGATCCGCTGGTCTACGACGTGCTGCACGCGCCGGGCACGGCGGGGGACGTGCGCGTGCTGCGATCGGTGGCGAAGCGGTTCACGCCCGCGCGGGCGAAGCAGCGGTGGCTGGAGCCCGCCTGCGGGACGGCGCGCTACCTGCTGCACGCCGCGAAGCTGGGCATCTCCGGCGTGGGCTTCGATTTGAGCGAAGGGATGATCGAGTACGCCCGCGCACGGGCGCGCGAGGCGGGGGTATTGCGCCGCCTGCGGCTGCGGGTCGCGTCGATGGAGTCGTTCGTCGAGGCGTGCGGGCTGCGCGAAGGGAGCGTGGACTTCGCGTTCAACCTCATCAACACCATCCGGCACCTGGGGTCGGACCGGGCGATGCTGGCGCACTTCGCGGAGGTCGCCTCGGTGCTCCGTCGCGGCGGGGCGTATGTCGTGGGCCTCTCGCTTGCGGCATACGGCCAGGAGCCGGTGACGGAGGACACTTGGAAAGGGCGCGGACGCGGGCTCTCGGTGACGCAGGTGGTCCAGTACCTGCCGCCCGCGCCGTGGGGGGGGGATGCACGTCGCGGCGAGGGAGCGCGTCAGGAGCGGGTCATCAGCCACATGACGGTCCGGCGCGGACGCGAGGAGTCGCACATTGACTCGACCTACGCCCTGCGCGCGTACAACCTGCGGCAGTGGACGGAGCTGCTGGAGCGCAGCGCGCTGCGGTGTGATGCCGTGCTGGACTCCTCCGGGAAGGAAGCCAGGGCGAAAGAGCCGGGGTATTACCTGTTCCTGCTGCGGGCGCGGTGAGGCTTCAGGGCACGACGACGGACTTGTTCACCCGCGCGCGGGAGTCGGGGTCGAATCCCGAGACGACGATGCGATGGCCGCGGAGCTTGTGGGCTGCGCCGGGGTAGAGGAACCGCCGCACGGCCTGGTTGCCGGGGGCAAGCCCCGTGACCGAGGCCTTGGAGCGCGGGTGCCCCTCCGCGAAGGCGGTGACTGCGAGTGTGAGGGGGGCGGAGCCGGTGTTGGAGATCAGCGCTTCCACGACGAGGTCGTCGCCCTCGGCGGTGGCCGTCAGATCCATGCCGATGTTGCGCACGGTGACTTCGATGGAGCGGCGGATTTCGAGAGCGTTGTAAGAGCGATCCGCGGCAAGGTCGATCGACACCACGAAGGGCTTGGGGCCGACTTCCTCCACCGGGCTGAAGGCGACCTTGAAGGGCAATCGTTCCGTCCTGCCCGGCGCGATGGAGAACCGCAGCGAGCGGGGCGAAATGCGCCAGGTGCGGTCCTTCTGCTCAGAATCAAAGCTGCCCGGCTCCAGGATTCTCACCTCGCCGGTGATGTTCACGTCCCAGGGATTGGAGAGCACGATCTCGCGCTCGTGCTGCTCGATGCTGGACTCCAGGAAGGGGGGCTCCACGGCGAAGGAAGCCGCGAAGCTGACGAGCTGGACGTCGATGCCCTCAATGAAGACGGGCTCGGAGGTGAGCGGGATGGTGACCTGCGGACGCGGGCCGCCGTTGGAGGGGCGGCGGGAGATGGGCGTGACGTTGCCGTAGATGTCCACGAGGCGCAGGTTGTCGCCGAACTCGCCGGTGAGCACGGCGTCGGTGGATGAGGCGTTCCAGGCGACGAGGGCCCCCCCGCGGGCGCCGCGTGCCGCGGGGGCGAGGATGTAGCACACCACGCCGGGCCCGGCGGGATAGGTGCCCAGCACGCGCCGGCCCGCGAGTCGGTCGGGCAGGTTGCGCCACACCGCCGCCTCGGGGCGGGGCATGAGCTGGGCGCGTCGCCCCAGCGTCACCCAGGCCCAGGGGTCCTGGAGCATCAGCGACGCGCCCGGCAGCAGGCGGCCTTCACGCGAGCACGCCGCCCAGAACTCGACCGCGCGCTTGGCCGTCTCCACCGCGCCCGCGGAAACGCCGTAGCTCGCAGCGGGCAACGGCTCAAGCACGAGTGAGAGCTCGCCCTTGCCCGCGCCGAGGAAGTCCGCCGCGGAACGCACGGCGAGCCCGACGGCTTCGGATGTGGTATCGGGGGGAACGGCCTGCACCAGACGCGGGACGAGCCCGTTGAGCTGTCCCGGCCACGAGGAGCCCAGTTGCCCCGGCACGCCGAGCACCGGCCCGGGCGCGAGGGTGGAGAAAGACTGCACGATCGCCGCGGCTTCGGAATGGAACTCCTCGCGCCACAGTGCACGGTCGGCGGCGGCGGGGCCGATCTGCCAGTAGGTGACGCGCGGTCCGAAGCGCTCCAGGTATTGCGCGAGGTAGGGCATCCAGACGCGCGAATCGCCTGAGAGCAGCGTCCAGGCGTCCTGCGCTTCAAGCTGTAATGACTTGGCGAGCGTTTCAGGAACGGGCGCGAGCGCGATGCCCACCTGGCAGCGGTCCGCGATCAGCGCGTCGATGACGGGCTCAAGAGACTCGGCGCGTGCCGCGGCGTGCTCGGGCAGAAGGCTGCGATCCCACGCCGGGAGGGTGACCGCGCCGGCGCCGGTGCGGCGGACGATTTCGGGCAGCATGTCCCGCAGACCTGTGGGCAGCTCCGTCACGTCGAAGCCGAGGCGGACGCGGTCGGCCGCGGCTCCGGGATCGCCCGCCAGCGAGCTCGAAGCCTGCTCGGCGACGGAGGGCACCCAGATGAAGTCGGTGTAGGTCCGCCCCACGCGCGCCCCGTTCTGCGTGGTGACTTCCATCACTGCCCGATACCAGCCCAGTCGCCTCAGGCGGGGCTTCCAGGTCTCGGTGGTGAAGCCGGACCCGATCTTGTGTTCGCGGGCGTCTACGGTGCGGCCTTCGATGTCCACCACGCGGAGGCGCGCGGTGAGTGTTTCGCCGGTCAGGTCGCGCACCAGCATTTGCAGTTCTGGCTGCTCCGGCGCGGCGACGATGTTGGAGGGGCTGGCGGTGCGAAGCTCCAGGCGCGGAAGCTGCATCACCGTCACATCGTCGAACCACGCCTCGCCCTGAACGTCCTGGGGCCAGATGGTGGTGGGGGAGGTCTCGCGTCCTGGGAACTGCTGCCGCGGCTGGAGCAGGAGCAGCTCGAGCTGGATATACGCTGCGTCGGCGTGAGCGCCGACCAGCTCCAGGCTCACCGTGGACCAGCTGTCGTTGGAAATGGCAAGGGGAGAGCGGGATTCGCTGGCGGGGATGGGCTTGCCCGCGGCGTCGAGGAAGCGAGCCGCGAGGCAGGCTCGCGCGTGCGTGAGGCCCCGCGTCAGCACCTTGGCGCTGATGAGGTAGTCCGCGTTCTGAAAGACGGGGACCACGCCCCCGCCCAACAGGAGCGAAGTGCTCCCGCCCACGGTTGGGAGGCGCACCGCGCCCGTGCCGGATGCCGCCACGCCGCCGGAGCTGGTGAAGCGAAGCTCGGCGCGGTTCCACGCCGGGAAGCCGGGACGCGGGCGGGTGGGAAGCTCCTGCGCACGGAACCAGTGCTCGGGGACTTCGCCGGGGTTGGTCTGCTCCTCCTCGAAGTCGAAGACGCGGACGATGCGGCCGGAAGCCCCCGGACGGGCGACCTCGGGGGCGGGCTGCGGCTCACCGGGCAGGATCTCGATTTTCTGCTGTGCGCACAGCGGCCCGGCCAGGGCGAAGCCCAGCAGCAGGGACAGCAGAGCCGTGCAGGGGCGCGGCCGGGGGCGTGCGTTCATCCCGTGATTATCGGCGGGCCGGGCCGCGATGCTTCAGGGAGGTCACTTGGCGCGGGAGGTCTGGGCGGCGAGGATCGCCTGGGCCCACCGCAGCACCAGGTAAGCACCGGCCAGGTACACCACGGTGTTCAGCGCGCAGGCCAGGAAGAACCCCGCGAACCCGATATAGCGGAACTCGAGGAAGTGATAGACGCCCGTGCCGCTTCCCACCGTTGCGTCGATGGCCTCGACGATCATCGGGAAGGGGTTGAAGACCATGAGGCAGGTCATCACATTCTCGCCCAGGTCGTCCATGTCGAGCAGCCCGAAGAAGAACCAGGCGACAAAGGCCGGGAAGATCGCCCACAGGCCGAAGGCCAAGGCAAGGTTGGCCGTGGCGGCCCCGACGCTCTTGCGGCAGAGCAGGCTGAACAGCGTGCCCGTGGCGACCAGGAACAGCACCGGCGGCACGATGATCATGATGAGCCACAGGACAAGCTCGGGCTTCACGCCGTGGGGATGGAACAGGGACCAGACGACCGCGATGGTGTAGTGGGCGGCGAGCAGCGCGGGGACGAACCACAGACGGCGTGCCGCGCCGATCGCCTTGCCGAAGACAATCGCCCGCGCGGTGAGCGGGGTCGTCTGGAGCACCTCCCAGGTGCGGGATTCGCGCTCGCCGCTGATGGCGGGAGTGGCGACGGTGGCCGCGGTGAGCAGCATGATGACCGCGCCGATGACGGCGATCATGCCGTGAAGGGCCTCTTCCGTCATGGAGACGTAGTAGTACAGCAGGCCGAAGCCCAACACGGCGGCGAGGACGGCGGTGACGAGCTGGATCCTGGACCGGAACGCGGCCTGGCGCAGCTCGCGCCAGAGCACCGGGTGATCGCCGACCTCTCGGATGCGGCCCTCAACAACGGAGGAAGCACGCCGGCGGCGCTTCTTGACGGCTGGCAGGCGCGGATCGGCTTCCGTTGAAGCCGCATCTGCCGGGGCGGGTGCGGTGGGGGCGGCGGGCGAAGCCTTGCGGCCTTTGGGCGCGGCTTTGGGAATCACGGAGCCCCCTTCGCCCTCGCGCGCGAGCACGCCGCGGAGGCGGATGGAGGCCGCCACGAGCACGATCACGCACATGGCGAGGGTGTAGCCGGTGCTGGCGATCCAGCCGAGGCGTGAGTTGAGGTTGGAAGCCGCGCCCATGCTCTCGATGGTGGTGACCAGGAGCGCCCCCGGCGTGGAGAAGCAGACATACACCCACTGGGGCAGTTGATACCACCCGCGGATCTCGGTGAGGAACGCGGCGAGGGGGACGATGCCCTGGATGGCGACGAGCATGACGAAGCCGCTCGTGCTCGCGCCGGGCGAGCGCTTCGCTCCGATGGAGTAGAACACGCCGCAAATGCACGAGAGCAGGGCCGTGGCGAGGGCGAGCGACGTGCCCGCGATCACCACCTCGGCGGAGACGCCGCCGAAGATGCGGATCGCCAGCAGCAGCGGCGCGGCGATGAGCGTGAGGATGAGAAGCTGCACGAAGCAGGCGAGGGTCTTGCCCAGCACAATCTGCCACGCCTTGAGGGGCGTGGTAAGGAGCGTGCCGAGCGTGCCGGCGCGCTTCTCGTCGCAGATCGTCGGTGCGCCGAACACCGCGCCCGCGAAGGCCAGCGCGATCAGCTCGAACCAGATGATCACCTGCGTGGTGATGGGGGCGATTTCCTGCAGCGACTGGAGGCGGAGCGTCGGCGAGGCAACCCCGTTCAGATGGGACGCGACGTTGAGGAAGGTGATGCCGATGACCACCAGCAGCGCCGCGGCATAGAGGCCGCGGATCCAGTACGTGCTCGCCTTGCGCCCGCTGATGCGGACGTCCTTGTGAAAGATGGGGCCTGGGATGGAGCCCAGGAAGTTCGACGGGCGCAGGAAGAGCCGCAGGCGCTGGCGCAGGCTTTCCCGCGGCGGGGGCAGGTGGGCCGCCGCGGAGGCTCTGGGCGGGGGATCGAGCAGGTCTGAGCCGCTCATTGCAGGGCTCCGGTGGTGAGCTTGAGGAAGGCGTCCTCAAGCTTGACCTCCTGGGGCTGGAAGCTGGCGATGCGCGCGCCGCAGGCAAGCAATCGCTCGATGACGAAGTGGTGGCCGTGGGTGCCGGCCGTCAGCTCCACCAGCAGGCCGGCGCCGTCGAGCTCTTTGACGTCGGCGACACGGCTGTCCTTGAGGAGGGCTTCGCGTGCCGCGGCGGGCGTGGCGCCCTCGGGCTCGAGGCGGACTTCGATGCGCTCGCCGACGGCGCTGATGGCGCGGGTCTTGGCGAGGGCGTCCTTCATCGAGCCGCTGTAGAGCAGCCGCCCGCGCTCGATGATGCCGATGCAGGTGGACATTTCGCCCAGCTCGGTGAGGATGTGGCTGGAGACCATGAGGGTCTTGCCCATGCGGCACAGCTCGGTGAGGAGCGAGCGCATCTCGATTCGGGCGCGGGGGTCCAGGCCGCTGGCGGGCTCGTCGAGGAAGAGGACCTTGGGGTCGTGGATGAGCACGCGCGCAACGCCCAGGCGCTGCTGCATGCCGCGGGAGAGGCTGTCCACCAGCGCGGCACGCTTCTCCGTAAGGTCGGTGAGCTCGAGCACCTGGTCGATGATGCGGCGGCGCTCGCGCCGGGGAATCTGGAACGCCGCGGCGAAGAACTGGAGGTATTCATCCACCGTGAGATCGTCGTAGACGCCCAGGAAGTCGGGCATGTAGCCGATCAGGCGGCGGATGTCGTCGGCGCGGGTGGCGCAGTTGAGGCCGCAGACCTGGGCCCAGCCGCTGTCGGGCTTGAGCAGGCAGGCGAGGATCTTCATGGTCGTGGTCTTCCCGGCCCCGTTGGGGCCGATGAAGCCGAAGATCTCGCCGGGTCCGATCTCGAGAGAAAGGTTGTCAAGGGCCGTGAGCGTTCCGTAACGCTTGGTCAGCCCGCTGGTCTTGATCATGGCGCTTCCTCGAGCGGGGTCAGCAGGCGGAGGTAATCCGTCTTGTTCAGTTTGTGGTTGCCGATTCCATCGGGCGTGACGTCCAGCGGCAACCCGCGGACCTTGGCGTACACGCACGCCCACCGTCCGGACTCGAGCATGACATCGATCGCGCCGCAGCGCTCACGGACGCCGGGCAGCGATCCAAGGCTGTTTTGCTGGCTGTACCCGTAGTAATAGTTTGAGTTTGTCTTGGATGTGCGATCGCGCAGCCAGCGGTAAAGCAGAGCGGGCGAGCCGATGTTGTTCGTCAAGTCCGGGCGGAAGGGGGGCGCGTCGGTGGTGAACTCGCGGCCGCGACCGTCGGCCGTCGGGGCGCCTCCCCCGCCCAGCACATGCCAGCCCTCCGAGGTCTGCAGCACCAGTTCTTCGATCACGGCCTCTGAAGGAACGTTGGTGACGGTGATGCGCCATCCGGAGTCGCCGCGCTTGACCTGTGCGCCCAGACCTCCGCTGCGTGCGGGCAGCAGCGGGGTGGTGTCGCACAGCGCGCGGTAGGTCCACTGGGGCACGCCCATGTAGCCGGGCAACATGGTGCGGAGCGGCTCACCCTCGGAGTCGCCCGTGAGCATCAGCGGCAAAGCGGGGAGAAGGGTGATGGGGTTGCTTCCGCGCCAATAGACCTCCGTGGCGGAGATGCCGCGGACCCACACGCCGGGGGTGTCGTGATCGATCAGCAGGCGCAAAGGCTTGCCGGCGAAGACGCCGGTCAGACCGGTGTGGACGGTGTACACGGGTTCGCCCGCGGCGTCGCAGATGCGGTCGGTGACCACCATGCGGCCCATGACGGTCTCTCCGGAACGCATGACGCGCGGGGCCAGGAGCGCGCTCACGCAGGCGATGCCGATCCAGAGCAGGGCTGTGAGCCAGGAATATTGCGAGAGCCGGCGGTACCCAAGCACCAGCCCATCAAAGGGGCCGAGCAGGATGACCAGGGCGAACATGCAGAGGATGATCGCCCAGAAGATGCTCGCGCCGATGGGCGGAACGCCGGCGAGCTCGTCCAGCGCCGCGTTGATTGCTCCCGTGGATTCCCAGTCGGCCGTGGGCATGCCGTAGCTGTACTGTTGCCAGCCGCCCAGGAGCGCGTGCGGCGGCAGCAGCGGCCGGATGATGCCGCGCCACAGGTCCTTGACCTGTTCATCGGAGATGAGCTGCGCGACGTGCTGAGGGTCGAACCCCACCAGCGCGACCATGCCCAGGCCCAGCGGCCCGTAGGCGGCCAGCGCGCCGGGCTCGCTCTCTTCGGCGGCGTTTGCGGAATAGAGCGTGACCCAGCCGCGGGCGCGGCCCTCGTCGGTCAGTGAAAGAGCGCGTGCCTGGAACGAGGAATCACCCCAGCGGCCCAGGCGCTGTCGGAGGTCGTCCCCCGCCTTGTAGTACTGCTGCGGCGATGCGACGATGGGAGGGTTGGCGTCATCAGTGGGAAGGAACGTGGGCCAGGCCGGCCCCGCGGCATCGACGCGCAGCACCAGCCTTCCGCCGGCGCGGACCCACGTCGCCAGCGCCGCACGCGACCGGGGGCTCGCCTTCGCGATGTCGGATGCGTTGGCGATCACCACGTCCAGCGACTCGTAGACACCCCAACTCATCGGCAGCGACGTGGGCGTGGTGGTCGCCGGGAGCATCGACTCCCAGACGCGCTCTTCGCTGTAGTTGGAGCCCTCCTGATAGTCTTTGGGAGAGGGGCTGGACATCGCGGACGCGACGGTCAGCGCCTTCATCGCGGATGAATCACCCACGAAGAGCAGCAGGCCGGAAGAGCCCAGGCCGATCCGCGGCAGGGTTGAGTCGGCCTTTGTGAAGCGGTGCTGCGTGCGGAAGCGCTCGTTCTCCAGCGTGAACACGATCTCGTGGGTATCGACCCGAGGCGAGATGGCGATCTCGATGGGCGTCACGACTCCCGGCGTTGTGGCCACCGGGCCGACCACCACGCGAGCTTCCTGCATTGCGTCCTGCGGGAAGGAGACGGTCAATACGCCGGAAAAGGGCTTGTCTCGGCTGGTGATCCACACCACCGCGGGCTGCCAGCGGTCGCGGGCAAGTTCGGCGGGGTTCCAGCCCAGGTCAACAGAGACGATCTCCGCGGGCGGGGGCCGGCGCGACGACTGGGCAGATACGGGGGGGCAGACCATCGCGACGATGACCGCCGCGAGCGCCCACCATGCAAGCATCCATCGCCACCCCCCCGCGTTCCTCATCACAGGTACACCTTACGGTTGTAGACGAACCACTCGAACATGATGATGCCCAGAGCCGCGAGGATGAACCAGGGCCAGAGCTTCTTGTCCGCCTCGGAGGACTGTCGCCGATCCGCGGCAACGACGGTTGTAGCGAGGGCGATTTCCTCCGCCGCGCCGATGTCGGACTCGTTCGGATCGAGCATGTTGGCGGCGTAGGTGCGCAGCACGCGCTTGCTGGTCCCCACAAGATCGATCGGGCCCGCGGGCCCATCCCATGTGACGTCGTACACGCCGGTCTGCTCGATCGGCCCGAAGACGATGCGGCCGTCGGAGGCCGGCGTCAGTGATTGGGTCTTTCCGTCGGGGCCTTTCAGGGTGACGTTGGTCGCGCCGATGGGGATGCGGTCGGAGAGCTCGCGCCCGGGGGAGAGCGTGCGGGCCGCGCCGCCGAGGCCGTCCTCGCCCAGGTAGCTGATGCTGGAGGCCAGGAAGAGCACGAAGCTGGGCTTGAAGGGCCAGTCGCTGTCGGCGACGTCGAAGGGGACGACCAGCGCCCGCACGTCGGCGGAGGCCGTCTCGACGATCATGGGGCCGTTGTCCGCCGAGGCGATGGTCTCCGCCCCCAGCTCGCGCTGAACCTCCACGAGGCGGGACGTGGCGATCTGCACCGAGGCGATGTTGGCGACGCGCAGGGCGGGGTGGTCGCGGTTCCAGTCCACCACGGCCGCGGCGCCGCTCTTACCTTTGTCGATGATGCCCATGCCCGCGGGGACGGTCCCGAGGATCAGGTATCGGCCCGGCGGCAGGGCCTGCGCGGCTGTGGCGGGGGTGCTCTGGCCCTCACCCGCGGCGGGCGCGGGCACCCAGCCGTTGAAGATCACGACGTCATACTCACCCAGGCGACCTTCGCGCACGAGCTGGTCGAACTCCGCGGGACTCTTGTTCTCAAGGCGCGAGAGGGGCAGGCCCGCGAGCGCGGTGGAGATGAACAGGTCCGGTCTGCCGACGACCGCCACGGCCATCTTCCGCGCGGGCGGCACGACGAGCCACGCGCGATCGTCGCTGGTGAGCACATCTCCCGCGACGGGATCGGCGGTGCCCGGCTCGCGGGCGCGGACCTGAACCAGCGCGCCCGCGCCGCGCTCCAGGTGGAAGACCACGCCGCCCACGCCCGGCTGAGGACGGGGTGGAGCGGATTCAGGCTCGGTGGTGCCGCCCACAGCACGCGCGGCTTCACGCTCGCGGGCGGCGGCCTGTGCCGCGGCGGTGGGGCCAAGATCGCCGCCGCTTGCGCCGGGCAGCCGCGCGGGCTTGATCGCTGCGACCGTGCCGTCGATGAGCATTTCGATGTCGATGGTGCGCTCGGCGGGGCTGTTGTTCTGAAGGGCGACGAAGATCGCGAGCTTGTTGGGGTCGTCGTAGTTGCGTTCCGCGCGCAGGCCGACGATGCCGATGTTGAAGGCGTCGGGCTTGCCGACGTGGTGGTAGACGACCGTGTCCTCGACGCCTGGCCGTGCCTTCTCGGCATCGGGCAGTCGCCCGTCGCTGTAGATGTGCATGGTGACGGGAATGCCCGCCTCGAGCCCCACGCCCTCGACGAAGTTGCGCTTGGGCTTGTGGGCGATGGCCAGACGGATCGCCTCCTCGATGGAGGTGGGCTCGTCGGTGGGGGTAATGGCCTCGATCGCCTTCTTCAGCGAAGTCTTGTCGCTGGTGAACTGCTGCCGGACTTCGGCCTTGCCGGAGAAGGCGATGACCATGGCCTCGTCCGCGTTGGACTTGTTGAAGACGTTGCCCTCGCCCAGTGACTCGACCAGGGCGATGGCCTGGAGCTTGGCTTCTTCCAATCGCGAGCGGACGCCCGCGCGCCCGTCGCTCTCGTCCAGCGCCGACATGCTGCCGGAGCGGTCGATGAGGATGACGTGCCGTGCGCCGACGACGTCCTGCCCTTTCATGGTGAGCTGGCCCAGCGCGCCGATGATGCCCGCCAGGGCCAGAAGCTGCAGGAACAGCAGCAGGTTGCGGCGCAGCTTCTGGAAGGGGGCGTTGGCCTGAAGGTCCTGAATCGCCTTCTTCCACAGCAGCGTGGTGGAGACTTCAAGATCGCGCCGCCGCAGCTTGAGGAAGTAAAGAATGATCAGCGTCGGCACGGCGATCGCCGCGGCGATGACGGCGTACATGGGGGTGAGCCACGTCACTTCACCACCCCCCTCTTTCTGAGGTAATCGAGTATCAGCACGTCCACGGGCGTGTCGCTGCGGACGGTGATCAACGTCATGTCACGCCGCAGGCAGAAGGCGTTGAGCTGCTGGCAGTACGCGGCGAGGTTCGCCTTGTACCGCTTCAGCAGCGGGGCGGAGATGGTCACCTCCGCGAGGTCGGCGTCTTCGACATCCTTGAGCCGCAGGTCGCCGGTGATGGGCGGGTCCAGCTCCTGGGGCGAGAGCACCTGGATGCAGAAGACGTCGTAGCCGTGGCCGACGAGGCGGCGCAGGCCGTCTTCGTAGCCTTCCTTGAAGAAGAAGTCGGAGAAGATGAGCATGACGCCCTTGCCGCGGCGGGTAAGGGCGATGCGTTCCGCGGCGTCGCGGAAAGAGAAACCGCCGCCGGGCTCGAGGGAGCAGATAAAGCGTGCGAGGTCGTGGGTGCGCCGCCTGCCGCGGAGATCGCGGAGCGCGCCGACGACGCCTCCCTCGGCGTCGCCCATGGCGGTGATGGTGACGCGGTTGAGGTTGACCAGACCGATGTAGCCCATGGCCATCGCGGCCTTCTGCATGAAGAGAAACTTGCTCGGCTCGCCGCAGTCGCTGCTGGCGGAGGCGTCGATGACGATGGAGAGGGAGAGGTCTTCTTCTTCAAGGAAGAGTTTGAGGAAGAGCTGATCGAGGCGGGCGAAGATGTTCCAGTCGATATGGCGGATGTCGTCGCCGGTGACGTACTGGCGGTGATCGGCGAACTCGACGGACTGGCCGCGTTTCTTGGAGCGCCGCTCGCCCTTGAGCTTGCCGAAGAACACCTTGCGCGAGGAAAGGTCGAGCGGCTCAATCCGCGCGATCAGCTCGCTGGAGAGCAGATCTTCAACGGACTTGGGGCGGGTTGGTGCGGGTGTCCTGAGCATTGTTATTAACGCGAAGTTCCGATGATGAGATGCCCGACCGACTCAATCCCGGCGGGCAGCTCCTTCTTCAAGGTTTTGACGTTCACGCTCTGCATGCTTCGCGTCTTCGCATCTCTCCGCGTTACACCGCAGCCTTCACCGGCTCGGTGGGCGTCAGGTCCACGATCTGCTTCACCAGCGCGTCGGGGTCCACGCGGTCGGCCTCGGCCTCGAAGTTCAGGATGAGCCTGTGCCGCAGGGCCATCGCCGCGACGCTGCGGATGTCCGCGAAGCTGACGTGGTAGCGGCCCTCGACCAGCGCCCGCACCTTACCGCCGAGCATCAGCGCCTGAGCGGCGCGGGGGCTTGCGCCGCAACGGATGTACTTGTTCGTCGGTCCGTTCGGGCCTCCCGCGGCCATGCTGCCCATCGGGTGCGTGGCGAGCACGAGACGCGCGACGTACTCCTTGACGTGCGGGGCGACGATCACGCCGCGGGCGAGCTGCTGCATCTCGATGATCGTGGGCCCGTCCAGCACCTTGCTCGCCTCGGGGTGGATCGTGGCGGTGGTGCGGTCCAGGATCGTCATCAGGTCGTCGAGCTGGCTGTAGCCGACGATGATCTTGAAGATGAAGCGGTCGAGCTGCGCTTCGGGCAGCGGGTAGGTGCCCTCCTGCTCGATGGGGTTCTGCGTGGCGAGCACCAGGAAGGGCTGGTTGAGCTTGTAGGTCTGCCCCGCGACGGTGACGCTGCGCTCCTGCATCGCCTCCAGCAGCGCGGACTGGGTCTTGGGCGTGGCGCGGTTGATTTCATCCGCGAGCACGACCTGGGCGAAGATCGGGCCCTTCTGGAACTCGAACTTGCGCCGGCCCGTCTCCTGGTCTTCCATCACCACGTTGGTGCCGATCACGTCCGCGGGCATGAGGTCGGGCGTGAACTGGATGCGGCTGAAGGGCAGGCTCAGCGTCTGGGCGAGCGTGCGCACCAGCAGCGTCTTGCCCAGGCCGGGCACGCCTTCGAGCAGCACGTTGCCCCCCGCGAACAGCGCCGTGAGCACGCCGTCCACGACCTCGGAGTGGCCCACCACCACCTTTCCGATTTCGGTGCGCAGCTTCTGGAACGTCTCGCGGAACTTCTCGCATTGAGCCCGCACCTCGGCGGGGGTGGCCATATCGGGGGTCGTGGTCGCGGCCATTGGGGGCCTCCTCAAAGTCTCTGGTTCAGGGTCACGCTGCTTGCTTCGACATCCGTTTCAGGGTTGGTCTTCCATTTCGTCTCGCGCTTTCTTCTTGGCGCGCAGCAGACGGCTCATGCCTTCGGTTTCCTGGGGCTTGGCGGGCGTCGTGCCGCGGTCCACGGGGCGGGGCTTGTCGCGCGGAATCTCGGGCTTGGCGTCGGGCCCGCCCAGGGCGATCTGCGTCGCGCCCTTCTTGATCTGCTCGGGGTCTGCCTCGAACTTGCGCTTGGCGATGTCCGCCGCGGCTTTCACGTCCGCCTTGGCGCCGGCGCGGAGCTGCGCTTCCGTCAGGCCGCCCGCGGCACGCTCGGCCATCTTCTTCTTCGCCAGCTCGCGCGCCGCCATCAGCGAGCCCAGCTGCTCGCTTCCCTTGCTGGTGCTCCTGCGGAACATCCCCACGATGCCCGCCCACATCGCCGGAATGTCGATGCGCACGCGCCGCACGCCCACGTCCGCCAGGAACACGCCCAGCGCGATCACCGCCAGCAGCAGCCAGATGGAGCGCGACGCAACCGGCATCGTCACGCCGTCGCGCGACCACAGGTCCGGCACGTTCGTTTCCCAGTCCGACAGCACCCGCCCGCGAGTCAACTCAGCCACTTGTGTGAGGATGGGCGTGTTGTCCTCCAGCGAGCGGTACTCGTCCGCGAAGGGGCGCGTGATCGCGGCCTGCACGCTGCCTTCGAGCACGCCGCCCTCCACCTTGTCGTCCGGGGCGACGTAGCGCAGGCTGAGCACGTACGCGCCGGACACGTCCGTGGGCACGGTGCCCTGGTAGCGGCCCGGCCCCACCTGCTTGAGGTCCACGTCCACGCCCTCGCCGCCGGGGACCGCGACGCGCCCCTTGAAGCGGGCGAAGTTGAGCCGCTCGCCGGAGGAGTCCAGCGCGTCCACGGTGATGAGCGTCTGGTCGCCCTTGTTCTCGGTGGTGACGCGGACGTTGCCGCCGCCGCTGGGCCGCATCGTCCAGCGGACGTGCTGCTCCCAGAACTGCCTGTAGTTGGACCACGCCGTCCACGACGCATTCCAGCGCGTGCTCGCGTCGCTGGTGTACGCGACGACCTTGCCCAGCCCATACTGCCAGCTCGCCAGCAGCGGGTCGCTGGCCGTCGCGGCGTTGGGGTCGTCGGTCTTGATCTTGAGCGAGACCAGCGCGAGCCCTTCCCGTTCTCCGGTCACGACGTAGCCGTTGGTGTTGGGCACGCCCGAGAGCCCGCGCATCGCCTCGTTGACGCCGGAGACCATGATCGCCGGGAAGCCCGCACCACCCAGCTCGCGGATGAGCGAGCGCCGTACGGTCTGCGCCTCCTTGATGAAGATCTCGGGGATGGTCGCCAACGCCTTTTCGGTGTTGACGAAGTAGTAGTTGCCGCCGGTGTACTCGGCGATCCACCGGAGCTTGGTCACCTCAACCCCGCCGTGGGGATAGACGCCCACGGTGCTGATGGTGATCTTGGCGTCGCGGAACTTGTCGAGCAGGGCGGTGGACGGCGGGGCGGGGTCGCCGTCGCTGATCATGATCATGTGCTTCTGGCCCGCGTCGGCCTTGCGCAGGCCCTCGTACGCCAGCTCGATCGACGGTGCAAAGTCGGGCATGTCGCCGAAGCGCAGGTTCTGGATCGAGCGCTTCACCGCCGAGCCGTCGCCGACCATCGCGAGCGGGTGCGTCCATTCCGTGCCCGCCGCGGCTCCGAAGCCCGTGTACTCGATGATCCCCACTAGATCGAGGCGCGAGAGCGAGTTGACCGCGGCCTCGCACACCTTCTTGCCGTAGTAGACGCCGTCGGGCATCTCGACGGAGTGGATCACCAGCGCCAGCGCGCCGCGGGGCATCTGCCGCTTCTGCGGCGGGTCGAG
>Ga0065721_10049354_pt1 | contig 36353 bp, 30 predicted proteins | sample Mesricmetagenome_FD_59108 | JGI IMG/M metagenome (GOLD analysis project Ga0065721, IMG submission 59108) | Mesophilic microbial community from rice straw/compost enrichment Sample: eDNA_1 v2 (version 2) | ecosystem: Engineered > Solid waste > Grass > Composting > Bioreactor | place: USA: Davis... | reverse complement strand
CCGGCCGGTCCGAGTACCTCTCGGCCATCGACGGCATCGCCTATGGGGACGATCCGGCGGACGGCGTGGTCAGGGGCCGCCGCTTCATCCATTCCCGACTTGGCGTGGCCTTCGAGGCCCCGGAGGGCTTCACCCTCGAGAACACGTCCCAGGCGGTCCTCGGCGCCTCGGCCGACGGGAGCCGACGGCTTCTGTTCGATGCGGCGGATACGCCCGCCGGGCAGAGCCTGGAGGAAGTGCTGCGCTCGACCTGGAACGACACGATCGAGCCCGGAAGCCTCACGACCACCACGGTCAATGGCCTGCCGGTGGCGACGGCGCTTTCGGTCGGCAAGGAATGGTCGTTCCGGCTGTCCGCGATTCGGATCGGGAACACGACTTATCGGCTGATCCTGGCGACCCGCAGCGGGGCCAGCAATCTCGACAGCCTGTTCCAGCGGACCCTGCAAAGTGTGCGGCAGGTCCAACCGGACGAGGCGCGCGCGATCCGGCCGCTCCGCCTGAGAATCGTGACGGCGCAGCCGGGGGATACTGTGCAGAGCCTGGCGGAACGGATGCCGGTGGACCGGCCGCTCGACCGGTTCCTGCAGATGAACGGCCTCGACCGCAGTGACAGCCTGAAGCTCGGGGAGCGCTACAAGATCGCGGTCGAGTAGCCCGGGCGCTAAGCCCCGGGCTCAACGCTCAAGCGGGAACTCTCAGGCGTCAGACGAAGGCGCCCGAGGCCTGGGGGTATTTTTCCACGAGGGCGCGCTTGAGCTTTTCCAGAGCCCGGTTCTCGATCTGGCGCACGCGCTCCTTGGATATGCCGAGGCGGTTTCCGAGGAATTCGAGGGTCACCTGCTCGTCGTCGAGCCGGCGGGCGCGCAGAATGCGCAGTTCACGCTCGTTGAGCACTTCCAGGGCCTGCCGCAGCCAGCGGACGCGGCGCTCGCTGTCGATCACGTCGCTCACACTCTCGTCCGGCAGAGGGCCGCCATCGACGAGAAACTCGACCCGCTCGGCCGAATTGGACGCGTCGGCATCGAGTACGGGCGCATTGAGGGATGTGTCCGGGGCGGACAGCCGGGCATCCATCAGGGCGACGTCGGCCCTTGAGACGCCGATGGCCTCGGCGATCTTCTCGTGGATTTCGGAGGCGATCCGCTCCTCCCCGCCACGGGTCAACCGGGCGCGAAGCCGGCGCAGATTGAAGAAGAGCGCCTTCTGGGCCGAACTGGTTCCGCCACGGACGATGGACCAGTTGCGAAGGATGTAATCCTGGATCGAGGCACGGATCCACCAGGTCGCGTAGGTGGAGAAACGGACTTCCCGCTCAGGCTCGAACCGGGCGGCAGCCTCGAGGAGGCCCACATGTCCCTCCTGGACCAGATCCGCCATGGGCAGCCCATAATGCCGGAAGCGGGCCGCCAGAGCGATGACGAGGCGCATATGCGCGGCGGTCAACTGATGGAGGGCCGTTTCGTCCCGCTGCTCTTTCCAGCGCACGGCAAGGAGATGCTCCTCCTCCCGCTCGAGGAACGGAGCATTCATGGCCGCACGGACGAACCGACGACGAACCCCAGAGATTTCTCCCATTGCGTCCTCCCTTGGCAAGGACACAACGAGCGAAGCGGGAAAAAGTTCAGCTTAATTCCGCCGGGTTTGCAGAAATAGGGATGGACCCCGCAAAGGCAAGCGGCACGGATAAGAAAAAAGCCCGGCTTTCCGGCCGGGCTTTTGTTCCATCCAAGGGCAGTCAAAAGACCGTTAGGCGGCCTCTTCCTGCAGATCCTCACCATCGGCCTCAGCATCACCCTCGGCACCCTTGGCGGCGCGACGCGGCGACTTCGCCAGGCTCTGCTCGATGAGCTTGAGAGCTTCCGTATCGGTGATCTTGTTCACGGCCGCAATCTCGCGGACGACGCGATCAAGGGCCGATTCATAGAGCTGACGCTCGCTGTAGGATTGCTCGGGCTGGGCCTCTGAGCGGTAAAGATCCCGAACGACCTCCGTCACGGCGATCAGGTCGCCGGAATTGATCTTGGCCTCATATTCCTGGGCCCGACGCGACCACATGGTGCGCTTGACGCGGGCCCGGCCGGTCAGCACGTCCAGGGCCTTCTGAACCAGGGCCGGCTCGGCGAGCTTGCGCATGCCGACGCTCGCGGCCTTCGCGGTCGGAACCCGGAGAACCATCTTGTCCTTGTCGAAGGAGACCACGAACAGCTCCAGCTTGAATCCTGCGATTTCTTGCTCCTCAACGGCCGTGATGCGGCCGACGCCATGGGCGGGATAAACGATCGCTTCGCCGGTCTTGAAACCGAGACGCTGGGCGGACTTCTTGGCGGTGGTCATGCGAGAGAGGCCTCCTTGCATGCTTCCTCGACTGGAGCGAGGGGCTGTCGTTTCGTCGGACAGGGCTCCGGCGGAACAAAAATCGACGAAGGCGGAACTTGACTATTCCGCCCGTCTCCCTGAAGTAGTCAGTAGTCAGAGCGCGCCCGAACCCCTGACCTGAGGCAGCGAACTTCCTCACGTCACGGGGCGTGTCTCCATCATTGCTTCATCTAGTGGGCCGCCGAATTGCGGATTTGGCACACATCGGGCGCAAGCGACTGCATTCGTGAGACCCTATCACAGTCTCCCCGAAAAAGCAAAAATATTTCATAAAAAGCGTTAAAAGGACTCGGATATAGCCGAGGTCGCTCAGTCCCCTTCGCCGGGATTGGGTGTGAAGAATTTCTCATATTTGCCCGGAACGCCGTCGAACTCCTTCGCGTCCGCGGGCGGTTCCTTCTTCTGGGTAATGTTGGGCCAGCTCTTGGCCAGATCGGCATTCAGCTTGAGCCATTGCTCCAGGCCCGGCTCCGCGTCCGGCTTGATGGCCTCGGCAGGGCATTCCGGCTCGCAGACGCCGCAATCGATGCACTCGTCCGGATGGATGACGAGCATGTTCTCGCCTTCGTAGAAGCAATCGACCGGACATACCTCCACGCAGTCCATGTATTTGCATTTGATGCAATTTTCAGTGACGACGTAGGTCATGAACGGTCCTCTGAAGGTCAGTTCGGAACAGAATGCGACGATTCATGCCGCTCTACTCGCTGTCGCGGTCGCTGACAAGCGTCCCATCGTCACGGCCTAGCTCTGCGTAAAGCAGCCTTGCTTCCGGCGCAGGGCCGCGGCGCTGGCCGAGGTTCTCGACCCTCAAGACCAAGGTGGTCCGTGCCAGGGCCAGGGTGATCACGTCTCCGACGGCCAGGGCCTTGGCGGCATTCTCGACCCTCTGGCCGTTGATCCGGACGAACCCGCTCGTCACGAGCTTCGCGGCCAGGGTCCTGCTCTTCGCGAAGCGCGCGAACCACAGCCATTTGTCGAGCCGCTGCCGGTCCTCACGCATTGCAGGCGGCGGCAGCGGCCGGACGTCGGCCCGTCACTTCTTGCTGTCCTCGAGCTGGGCCTTGAGGGCCATGAGCTTCGCGAAGGGCGAATCCGGATCCGGCTGCCGCTCACGACGCTCCTGTCCCGCATCCCGGCGCGGCTCGAAGCCTTTGCCGTGCCGTGGAGGCCCGCGGCGCTCCTCTTGGCGCCCCGGGCCGCGCGGATGGCGCCCCTGCTGCGGCCTGCCGCCTTCTCCTGACCCCTCCCGGCGCTCGGGCCGGCGGTCCGGACGAGGCGGACGCTCGCCCGAGGGCTGCTCGCCATGACGCTGCTCGCCTTGCCGCTGCTCACCCTGGCGCGGACGGCGTTCACCCCGCTCCTGGCGGCCGCGGCCCTGGCGGGCATGGCCGCCTTCGTGGTGACGCCGATGCTGGCGCCAGACCTCGACCATCTCGGGTTCGGCGGGAGCTTCTAGGGAGGCCTCCGGGGATGCTCCCGCGGTGACTCCCGCCGGAATCTCGGCGGACGCGTCCTCGGGAACGGCCGGTGCCTCGGCGGTCTCGGAACCCTCCGGCGGAGGAACGAAAGCAGAGGCCTCGACGCTCTCGAGAGCAACCTCGGTGGGCTGGCCCACTCCCGTGGATGCCTCCGCGGGCATCTCGGCGACGGGCTCACCCTCCCCAGCCGCCGGCACGGCGACGACGGCCTGCGGCGCAGGAACCAGCGGCACCGTGATGGCCGGGCCGGGGCGGCGCTCCATCACGTAGCCGAGGGACTTGAGGATCGTGGCGAAATCCTCGCCCGCGCACCCGACCAGGGACGTCATGGCGACAGTCGGCACGAAGCCCTCACCGTCGGCGGCACCCGCAGGAGGCTCGCCAGGCGTCACGCCCGGACGGTACGCTATGGCCGGACGGATGAGGTCGGCCAGGCGCTCCAGGATGTCGACGCGCACGGCCCGGTCGCCGCACACGCGGAAGCCTGCCGCACGGTAAAGACCTGCCGCAATCTCCTTGTCGACCGGAATCGAGGTCCGGCCGGACTGGGCGAGATGGGCGATCTCGTCGATGCCCTTCTGGTCGAGCCCTCCGTTCTGGAGCGCCCAGAGCTGCGCCGCAAGGATGCGCGGGGCGGGCTTGAGAAGGGCCGGCAGATAGAGGTGATAGGCACCGAACCGGATTCCGGCCTTGCGCAGGGCCGCACGGGCCTCCTGGTCGAGGCTGCGCACCTCGTTCAGGACCTTGGCGCGCTCCAGCACGCCGAGGGCCTCGACGATCTGGAACGCGATGCCGCGGGCAAGGCCCGTCAGCTCCTGGGAATGTTCGAGCTCCATCAGCGGCCCGAGCAGGCGCACCACATAGGCCTTGAGCCAGGCCCGCAGGCGACCGTCGACCTTGTCGCGGGCGGGGCCGGTCAGCTGCTCGTCGGACAGGACGCGCAGGCGTGGCTCGAAGAGCTTGTCGCCGGGCTCCAGCCTGGCGACCGGATCGCCCATCCAACGGATCGTCCCGTCGTTCGACAGCACGAGCAGGGTGTCGGGCGTCTCGGCGAACCGGTCGGCCCGGGCCTCGATCTCGCCCGCCAGCGCCTTGCTGGCCGCGTTGCGCAGGGTCTTGGCCTCCGCCGTGTCGGCCTGGGGGTCGGGCACGAAATGGAAGCCGTGCAGGTGGCCGATGTGCTGACCCTCGACGGTGACATCGCCGGTGGTCGTGATTTCCGCGTCGAGCATCGTGTTCTCTCTCAAGCGCCGCATGAGAACGCTCGTGCGCCTGTCGATGAAGCGCTGGGCGAGACGTTCATGGAGCGCATCCGATAGCTTGTCCTCTACCTGACGCGCAACACCCTGCCAATGCTCCGGATCCTTCAACCAGTCCGGACGGTTGGCCACGAAGGACCAGGTCCGGACCTGAGCGATGCGGTTCGACAGGGTGTCGATGTCGCCATCCGTCCGATCCATTGCCAGAAGATGGCGGGAAAACCAATCCGCCGGCACGGACCCGTCCTTCATCAGGAACCGGTAGAGCTGGCCCACAAGATCCGCATGGGTCTGCGGCGACACTTTCCGGTAATCGGGAACTTGGCACACCTGCCAGAGGCGTTCCACTGCAACTTTCGACCGGCCGAAGGCCTTGATGTCGTCCTCGCGGGCCAGAACCTCGAGCGCCGCCACGTCCTCGCCCATGGGAGCCCGCACCAGGCCATGCTCCCGGGGCTGCTCGGACAGGCTGTCCCGCAGCCGTCCGAGGGACGAGAAATCGAGATCCGGATTCCGCCATTGCACGATCCGGACCGGGTCGAAGGTGTGATTCTCCAGCGCCTCGACGGTTTCGGCATCGAAAGGCGGACAGCGCCCCGCCGTGCCGAAGGTGCCGTCCCGCATATGACGCCCGGCCCGGCCGGCGATCTGGGCCAGCTCGGCGGGATAGAGCTTGCGGAAGCGGAAGCCGTCGTATTTCCGGTCGGCCGCGAAGGCCACGTGGTCCACATCGAGATTGAGCCCCATGCCGACCGCGTCGGTGGCGACCAAGTACTCGACATCACCGGACTGGTAGAGCTCCACCTGGGCGTTGCGGGTCCGGGGCGACAGGGCGCCGAGCACGACCGCGGCTCCGCCGCGCTGGCGCCGGATCAGCTCCGCGATCGCATAGACCTCCTCGGCCGAGAAGGCGACGATCGCCGTCCGCCGGGGCAGGCGCGACACCTTCTTCTCGCCCGCGAAGGAGAGCTGGGACAGGCGGGGCCGGGTGACCACATGGACGCCCGGAATCAGCGCCTCGATGAGGGGGCGCATGGTGTTGGAGCCGATGAGGAGGGTCTCGTCCCGCCCCCGCTGGTTCAAAAGCCGGTCCGTGAAGACATGGCCGCGGTCGAGATCGGCCGCGAGCTGGATTTCGTCCACGGCCACGAAGGCGAGGTCGAGGTCCCGCGGCATCGCCTCGACGGTCGAGATCCAGTAGCGAGGGCGATCCGGCTTGATCTTCTCCTCGCCCGTCACCAGGGCGACGTTGTGAGCGCCCGCCTTCTCGACGACGCGCTGGTAGACCTCCCGGGCCAGAAGCCGCAGCGGAAGGCCGATCATGCCCGTCTCGTGGCCGAGCATCCGCTCGATGGCCAGGTGGGTCTTGCCGGTATTGGTCGGGCCGAGCACGGCCGTTACGCCGCGCGCGCGCACTTGCGGGGGAAGGGAACGGCGGGTCATGCCAGTATGGGAGAAGATGGGCTGCAATCCCGGTTGAAAGGGGGGGAGCCTCGGCCAGCCATCCACGCGGGCGGCATCCTGCCGGGCCTCTCGCAAAGCGTCCGGGTTCCGCCCCGGAGCGGGTTCACCTCGTCATATGGGGATGATTGTCCCGTTCTGCCACCGAAAAACTTCGGTTTTCACTGGGTCGAACCAGAGATCGGCACGGCCCCGGCCGTGTCGTCGAAGGCCCATTTCGAGGCCTCGACCACGCTGACGCCGATCATCGTCCGGACCGAGACCCGCAAGGGGACCAGGAGCTTCTGCCGGTCCAGCGGGGCCAGCCATACGGACATGTCCTTGTTCTCCTCCATGAACTTGGTGGAGGGGCGCAGGGCCCTGTGGCCGGAGACCGGAACGTAGCGGGCCTTGCAGACGAGCACCGGCCCCTTGTAGCCGGGCACCTCCGCCTGCCGGGTCTCCTTGTAGCTCAGGACCACGTTGAACCGGGCCGCGCCGTCGAAGACCGGAATGGTCCGGTTGCAATTGGCCGAATCCATCAGAGTCCCGGCCGAGACCGTCGGCATGAGGAGCGCGCTGATCGGGTCCACGACCCCCTTCTTGTCGATGTCCTTCACGGGCACCCGGTCAGGCTTTTCCTCGATGGGCGGGACGATCTCGACGGCCTCCACGTTGCCGGACGCAAGGCCCATCCGGACGGTGCGCTGGTCGTCGGAGGAGCGGGATGTGACCGCGAAGCTCGCCGGCTGGGGCTGGGCACCGACGATGGTGCCGGCCGCGGTGGCCGCGCCCTTGCCGCCGGTGAGAAGCTTGGCGAGGCCCATCAGCTTCACGCCCGCCTGCATCTTGTATTTCGGGCCCTCGAAGGTCGAGGTCAGATCGGCCTTGCCGAGGGTCAGCCCGGCCAGGGTCACGTCGTATTCGACCTGAAGGGTCTGGGCCCTTGCGGGCGCGCCGAATCCGACGAGGGCCAGCGCCAGAACGGCTGGAGCGATCATGCGCATGGGGCGTTTCCCTGGGCGTTTTCCGGCGATTCCCGGAGGTCCGGGGGTCCCGTCTCACGAGAATCAGAATAAATCGTGACCACGATATTACAAAATTCGCCGTGCGGCAGCGCGCTATTCTTGACGCGGGGAGCCGTTTCGGCCTATAGGCTCGCATCTTCCAAGGACTTTTGGCGTCCGGCAGCCGCGGGATCTGCGTTCAGGCAAACCCGCAGCGGACGAAGCCGTGACCCTCGTGAAATAGGATTGAACCCATGTCGCGCCGTTGCGAACTGACCGGCAAGGCCGTGCTGAGTGGCCACCTGGTGAGCCACTCGAATCGCAAGACGAAGCGGAAGTTCCTGCCGAACCTCTGCAACGTCACGCTGCAATCCGACACGCTTCAGCGCTCCGTGCGCCTGCGCGTGTCCGCCCATGCGCTCCGCTCGGTCGAGCACCGCGGCGGCCTGGACGCCTTCCTGGCCAAGGCGAAGGCTGACGAGCTGTCCACGGGCGCCCTTGCGATCAAGCGCGAGATCGAGAAGAAGCTCGCCGCCGCGAGCTGATCTCGACCGTTCGACGGATTGTGCAGCGGGCGGCCGTCAAGCCGCCCGTTTTGCGTTGTTTCGACACCGGGAAGGGACGTCATGACCGGACTCGACCGCCGTGACTTCACGATCGCTCTCACGGCCATGACCGTGGTGGTGCTGGCCTCGAACATCCTCGTCCAGTATCCCTTCCATGCCTGGGGCCTTCAGGATTATTTCACCTGGGGCGCCTTCACGTATCCGTTTTCGTTCCTGGTGACGGAGCTCGCCAACCGGCGCTTCGGCCCGAAGGGCGCGCGGCGCGTCGTCTATGTGGGCTTCGCCCTGGCAGTCGTCCTCTCGGTCATCCTGGCGACGCCCCGGATCGCCATTGCGTCGGGAAGCGCCTTCCTGACGGCCCAGCTTCTGGACATCTCGATCTTCTCGCGGCTGCGCAACCGGGCCTGGTGGCTGCCGCCCTTCGCGTCCTCGACAATCTCGGCCGCCGTCGACACGATGATCTTCTTCTCGGTCGCGTTCTATTGCGGCCCCCTGCCCGGCACCTCCCAGACCATCGACGGCCTTCTGGCGAAGGTCGGCATCGTGGACCAGTGTATCGCCCTGCCCTGGACGACCCTGGCCATCGCCGATTACGGGGTCAAGCTGGCGCTCTCGATCTTCTCGATCCTGCCCTACGGTCTCGTCCTGCGGCTGATGCGCCCGGCCCTGATGCAGCGAAGCCCGGCTTGAGGCTTCGCCCTCTGGCGACGATTTCACGCCGCCAGCGAGAATTCGAGCAGCAGGGTCCGCTGCAGCGGGCTGAAATTGTTGTCCGAGATCAGCGTAAGGACGGCGCGGTCGCCTTCCTGATGGACCGCGAGCCCTTCCATGTTGTCGATCTCCTGGGACGCGTCGCTCTCGTAGATAACCGCGCCGTCGACCTCCGCCCCGGGCTTGATCGTCTCGGCCGCCACCCGTCGCAGGCGGATGCTGAATCCCCCGAAGAGAAAGAACTGCCGCTCCAGGAGAAGCATGTCGCCGGAGGGCAGGAAGGCCAGATCGCTTATGTCGTAGGCATTCGAGCGGCGGATAGAGAACTCTCCCCTGTGCGCCCCCGTGATGATGAAGCCCGGCATCGGCCCGCTATGCCCGCGCGCCCGTTCGGCGACCGCCACGAGGGCCCCGGCCAGGGGCGAGCGTGGCGGCGCGACCCCGATGGCCTCCAGGCCCTGGTTGCTTTCCAGGTTTTCGACATGCTCCCGGACCGTGTCCGGGAGTTTCACGGGCCTGGCGCGGGCCGCCATGCCCTCGGCATCCCACTCGAAACGGACGATTGCATGCCGGCGCTCGATCCCCACATAGGCCACGCCGCCCGAAATGGTCAGGCTTTCCGTGTCGTAATAGCGCGTCCGGCCGAGGGGCCTCCCGTCCCAGGTGAGCAGCGGCGCGAGCTTCGCGTCAGCCAGCCCTGACAGCCTCCCGTCGGCATTCAGCACCCGGGCCGTCAGCCATTGGGCGTTGTCGGCGACGGAGACGAGGCGCTGGCCGTCGGCGGAGCGCCAGAGGCCCGAGAAGCCGCCGAAGCGGCTCTCGGACGAGCGCAGGTCGAGGCCGCCCCGGAAGAGCAGGTCCCCGAACCGGCTGCGCCCCTGGTCCGTCACGGAAAGATGGTCGATCGGCCGGGCCGTGACCTCGACCGGCAGGGTGGTCTCGGGCGCCCGGGGCCGCGCGAAGGTGCGGCCGGCCAGAATGGTGGCGGCAGCCGCGCCGCCCCCGATCAGGAACAGGCGGCGGCTCGGCCTCATGTCCTGTAGCGCCCCGCCGGGGCCGCAATAGCCGCCGTAGCGGCCAAGCTCATGGGAAGACCCGGCTCACGCGAAGGCCCGGCGCCGGGGCGCCGCCCGCGTGGCCGAAGGGGGATTTTCCTCGAAGAGCTCCGCCAGCTTCTCGGTCATGACGCCGCCGAGCTCCTCCGCGTCGACGATGGTGACGGCGCGGCGATAGTAGCGGGTCACGTCATGGCCGATGCCGATGGCGATCAGCTCCACGGGGGAGCGGGTCTCGATGTCCTCGATGATGTGGCGCAGATGCCGCTCGAGATAATTGCCCGGATTGACCGACAGGGTGGAATCGTCGACCGGGGCGCCGTCCGAGATCACCATTAGGATCCGGCGCTGCTCGGGACGCCCGAGCAGACGCTTGTGCGCCCAGTCCAGCGCCTCGCCGTCGATATTCTCCTTGAGGAGCCCCTCGCGCATCATCAGCCCGAGATTCTTGCGGGCCCGGCGCCAGGGGGCGTCGGCAGGCTTGTAGATGATGTGGCGCAGGTCGTTGAGCCGGCCCGGATTGGCGGGCTTCCCGCTCTGCAGCCAGGACTCCCGGGACTGCCCACCCTTCCAGGCGCGGGTTGTGAAGCCCAGAATCTCGACCTTCACGCCGCAGCGCTCGAGGGTGCGCGCCAGGATGTCCGCGCAGGTGGCCGCGACGGTGATCGGCCGTCCGCGCATGGAGCCCGAATTGTCGAGGAGCAGCGTAACCACGGTGTCGCGGAAATTGGTGTCCTGCTCCTGCTTGAAGGTCAGGGGCTGGAACGGGTCCATGACCACCCGGGGAAGCCGCGCCGGGTCGAGGGTGCCTTCCTCTAGGTCGAATTCCCAGGCCCGGTTCTGCTGGGCCAGAAGGCGGCGCTGGAGGCGGTTGGCCAAGCGGCCGACCACGCCCTGGAGATGGGCGAGCTGCTTGTCGAGATAGGCGCGCAGGCGCGTCAGCTCGTCCGAATCGCAGAGATCCTCCGCGTGGACCACCTCATCGAACCGGGTGCTGAAAGCCTTGTAATCCGGCCCCCGCCCCTCGTTGTGCCGGGACGGCGGACGCCATGATTCGGAAGCGTTCTCGGAATCCGCCTCGTCGGCCTCGTCCGGCAACTCTCCGGAAGGGCCGTCGGCGTCCTCGCTCGCGCCCTCCTCCATCTCGTCGCTGGAATCCTCGCTGATCTCGGTCTCGGCCCTGTCGCCCTGCGATTCCTGCTCGCTTTCGCCCTCGCCCTGCTGTTGTTCCTGCTCGGATTCGTTCTCCTCCTCGTTCTCCTCGTCCTCGGAATCGAGAGAGGCCTCGTCGGCCATGTCGAGGGAGGAGAGGAGTTCGCGAATCGTGCGGGCGAAGTCGCGCTGGCTCTCGATGTTCTTGAGGAGACCGTCGAGGTCGTGGCCGGCCCGATCCTCGATGAAGTCGCGCCACAGGTCGACGATCTTCGCGGCCGAGGCCGGCGGGCGCTGGCCGGTCAGGCGCTCCCGGACCATCAGGGCCACCGCGTCCTCGATCGGCGCATCGGCCCGGTCCGTGATCTCCTCGTATTTGCCGCCACGGTGATAGCGGTCCTCCAGCATCGCCGTGATGTTGGAGGCGACGCCGGACATCCGGCGGGAGCCGATGGACTCGACCCGGGCCTGCTCGACCGCGTCGAAGACGGCGCGGGCCGCCTGACCCTCCGGGGCGAGCCTGCGGTGCAGGGCGGTGTCATGGCAGGCGAGCCGCAATGCCATGGAATCGGAATAGCCGCGCAGGATGGCGGCGTCCTGCGCGGTCAGGCGCCGGGGCGGCTCCGGCAGGCGCACCTTGTCGCCCATCATGGCCGGGCGGTCGGACGCGAAGGTCACCTCCAGGTCCTGCTTGCGCGCAATGGCCTTCATGCAGCCCGCGATGGAGCGCTTCAACGGCTCCGTCGGCGCTTCCTTCTTGTCTCCGGGCTTGCGGTTCGAGATGGACATCGGATTCCCTTGCTCGTGATCCCGGCCGGGCACGGCGGAGGGCCGGGAAGCCAGAACCAGCAGAAACGCCGCGCGTCCCGGACGGCCCGGGACGACGGCTTACGACAGCGCCACGTTCACGGCGCTTTCCGGCAGCTCCTTGCCGAAGGAGCGCTGGTAGAACTCCGCCACCAGGGGCCGCTCGAGCTCGTCGCACTTGTTGAGGAAGGTAACGCGGAACGCGAAGCCCGTATCGCCGAAGATGTCGGCGTTCTCGGCCCAGGTGATGACGGTACGCGGGCTCATAACGGTGGACAGGTCACCGTTCATGAAGGCGCTGCGGGTGAGGTCGGCCACGCGGACCATCTTGTTGACGATATCGCGGCCCTCGGGGCTTTCCTGGTAGTGCTTCGCCTTGGAGAGGACGATGTCCACTTCCTTGTCGTGAGGCAGGTAGTTCAGGGTCGTGACGATGGACCAGCGGTCCATCTGGCCCTGGTTGATCTGCTGCGTACCGTGATACAGCCCGGAGGTGTCGCCGAGGCCGACCGTGTTGGCGGTGGCGAAGAGGCGGAAGGCCGGGTGAGGCCGGATGACCCGCTTCTGATCGAGAAGCGTGAGCTTGCCCGACTGCTCCAGCACGCGCTGGATCACGAACATGACGTCGGGCCGGCCCGCATCGTACTCGTCGAAGACCAGCGCCACGTTGTTCTGCAGGGCCCAGGGCAGGATGCCGTCCTGGAAGGCGGTGATCTGCTTGCCCTCCTGGAGAACGATGGCGTCCTTGCCGACGAGGTCGATACGGGAGACGTGGCTGTCGAGGTTCACGCGCACGCAGGGCCAGTTGAGCCTTGCCGCAACCTGCTCGATATGGGTCGACTTGCCGGTGCCGTGATAGCCGGTGATCATCACGCGGCGGTTGCGCGCGAAGCCCGCCAGAATGGCCAGGGTCGTCTCCCGGTCGAAAAGGTAATCCGGATCGAGATCCGGCACGTGCTCCTCGCCCTGGGAAAAGGCCGGGACCTCCAGATCCGAATCGATGCCGAAGACCTGACGGACGGAAACCTTCATGTCCGGCAGGAGGGGCGTTGTCTCGGTTGTCGCCATCGTCAGGGCCTTTCGGTCGGATTTGTTCGAATTGTCACAAGCGCCAGTGATCACAAGAGGGTTACTTAACAATCATGTATCCCAGGCGCAAACGGGATCGTCGCATGCCGGAGCTGCACAGCCGGTTTTCCCTCAGCACAATCCCGCGCTCTTGAGGGTATCGTGAGCCTTGATGATGTCGCGCAGCCGCTCCTCGTAGGAACGGTCGCCGCCATTCGCATCCGGATGGAAGCGCTTCACCAGGGCCTTGTACTGGGCCTTGATGGCGGGAGCATCGGCGTTCTCGTCGAGGCCGAGCACGTCGAGGGCGCGGCGCACCGGCCCCGTATGGCGCGGCGGCTTCGGCTCTGCCGGCGCCCGGCTCCGGCGACCCTGCCGGAAATCCTCGCCGCGCAGGATCCCCAAGGGATCCACATAGGCCCACTCGCGCTCCTGCTTCTTGCTGTCGGCCTTGGAATTCACGCCCATGGCCCAGGTCGGCCGGTGGCCGATGACCGCGTCCTTCTGGTAGGCCGCCACCGCATTGTCCGACATGCCGGCGAAGTAATTGTAAGAGGCGTTGTACTCGCGCACATGGGCGAGGCAGAACCGCCAGTACTGGCCCTCATGCTCCCGGCCCTTCGGGGCGCGGTACTCGCCCGGCGCCTTGCAATCCGGATGGTCGCAGACGGGCCCCTCCGTTTCGCGCGGCTCGTCGCAGGCCGCCTTGATGCGAATGCGGTCGAAAAGAGGTGAGTTGAGATCCATGATTCAGGGATTATGAGTGGCTTCCGGCCCAGAGCCAAGGCCTCGACGCTTTTCGCCGCAGACCCGTTCAAAAAAAGGTTTACCAAACGCATGACCCTCACCGACTGGATCACGCAGGAATTGCAGGAGCGCCTGCACCCGACCCATCTGACCGTCACGGACGAGTCGGAACAGCATCGCGGCCACGCCGGCTGGCGCGAGGGCGGTGAGACCCATTTCCGACTTCATATCGTGTCTGAGGCCTTCTCGGGCAAGAGCCGGGTCGAGCGCCACCGCCTCGTGAACGAGGCCCTGGAAGGCGCTTTCGCCAGGGGACTGCACGCCCTCGCCATTGAGGCGAGGGCCCCTGGAGAGCCGGAAAGGCGCGCCTGAGCGGCCCTATTTGATCCGCTCGAGCACGCTCACATAGTTCGCGACCGCAGCGCCGCCCATGTTGAAGATGCCGCCGAGGACCGGGTCCTTGACCTGGATTCCGCCGGCCTCGCCGCAGAGCTGCATTGCCGAGAGGGCATGCATGGAGACCCCGGTGGCGCCGATGGGGTGCCCCTTGGCCTTCAGGCCGCCCGAAGGGTTGACCGGCAGCTTGCCGTCCCGCGCGGTCCAGCCTTCCTTGACCGCGACGGCACCCTGGCCCGGAGGCGTCAGGCCCATGGCCTCGTATTCGATGAGCTCCGCGATGGTGAAGCAGTCGTGGGTCTCGACGAAGGACAGGTCGGTCAAGGCGATTCCGGCCTGGTCGAGCGCCCGCCGCCAGGCTTCGGCGCAGCCCTCGAACTGGATGATGTCCCGCTTCGACATGGGCAGGAAGTCCTGCGCGTGGGCCGTCGCCCGGAAGGCGACTGCGCGCTTCATGCGCAGGGCCGTCTCCGTGTCGGCGATGACGAGGGCGGCTGCGCCGTCCGACACCAGGGAGCAGTCCGTCCGCTTCAGCGGGCCCGCCACGAAGGGATTCTTATCGCTCTCGGTGCGGCAGAACTCGAAGCCCAGATCCTTGCGCATCTGCGCATACGGGTTGTCGACCCCATTCCGGTGATTCTTCGCGGCGATCAGCGCGAGGGCATCCGACTGGTCGCCGTAGCGCTGGAAATAAAGCCCGGCGATCTGCCCGAACACGCCCGCGAAGCCGCCCTTGGTGTTGCCGTCCTCCGGCAGATAGGAGGCCTTGAGCAGGATGTTCCCGATCTCCGGCCCCGGCGTGGTCGTCATCTGCTCGACGCCGACCACCAGGACGGTCCGGGCGCGCTTCGCCTCGATGGTCTTGATGGCCTGATGCACCGCGGCCGAACCCGTGGCACAGGCATTCTCGAGTCGGGTCGCCGGTTTAAAGCGGAACCGGTCGCTCGCCTGGAACACGAGGGAAGCCGTGAATTCCTGTGGGGAGAAGCCGCCGTTGAAATGGCCGAGCACGACCTCGTCCACGTCCTCGGGGCCGATTCCGGCATGGTCGAGCGCCTCGTTCACGACGCGGACGATCAGGCTCTCGACGGTCTCGGTATCGAGCTTGCCGAAGGGGGTATGGGCCCAGCCGACGATGCAGGCTGTCATGGAGCGGTTCTCCTCAAGATTGGCTGGCCTTGAGAATGGGCCTCCGGCGCCCCGTCGGCAAGTTCGTTGTGATCAGGGCGCCCATGTCTTGTCGGACATGCCTGCCGATCAAACATTTGATATAACAGAGCATTCAGACGGGCGCGGATGCCGGATCAATGCTGGCCGAGGAGAAGCATCCCCACACCGGCCAGGATCAGCACCATGCCCAGGATCTCGCGCCGGGTCGTCGCCTGGGACAGAAGGCGATGGGAGACCGCCTGGGCCATCAGCACCTCCACGAGAGCCAGGGTGCGCACGTTCGCGGCGGTGGTCAGCGAGAAGCCGATGAACCAGAACTGCGAGGCGAGCGCGCCGAGGAAGCCGGCCCCCAGGGAGGGGCGCCAGGCCTTGAAGCTCTCGACGAGGGCCTTGCGGTCGAAGAGCCCGAGCCACACCAGGAGCAGGGCCGTCTGGGTTCCGAGCGCCCAGGCCAGAGTGGCGGTGGAGCGCATGACGAAAGACCCTTCCGGCAGGGCCAGGATTGCCCCCCTGAAGCCGATCGCCGCCAGGGCGAAGAAGGCGCCGGAGGCGATTCCATAGATGGTCGGGCGCAGGCCCGCCGCGCTCAGCTCCGAGCCGGGCTTCAGGGACATGAGAACGACACCGAGGGTCGCGACTGCAATCCCGAGGGCCGCGCCGGGCGACAGGACATCGCCCAGAATCACGATCCCGAAGAGCGCGACCTGAACCGGCTCGGTCTTCATATAGGCGGTCACCACCGAGAAGGAGCGCTCGCGCATGGCGGCCAGCATCAGGGCCGTGGCGAGGATCTGGGCCGTCGCGCCGGCCAGGACGAAGAGCAGGAAGGTCCCTTGCGGGGCCGGAATCGGCTCGCCGAACAGGATCCGGACCAGGCCGAGGGCCAGGAGCGCGAAGGGAAAACCATAGAGGAAGCGAACCTGGGTCGCCCCCACGGTTCCGATGGTCTGCGTCAGCCGGCGCTGGGTCGCATTCCGGCCGGTTTGCGCCGCCGCGGCGGCCAGTGTCACGGGTATCCAGAGATAGGAGGAGGTCATACCGGTCTTGAATCCGCACGGCTCTTGCCATGCTCTTGCCACGGAATCCCTTAGAAAGGGTGGCTATGAAAGGACTTATTGCCTCAACCTAGCCAAAGCCAGGCTTGAGGCCTAAAAATAGTCCACTGCAATCAGGGCCGTCGCAAGCCCTCCCCATGCCAGTTTCTCTCGTGGAGTCGTTCCTTATGAACGTCAGCCGTGCCCTCCGTATGACAGCCTTCACCCTGGCGGCTCTCATGAGCGGATCGGCCCTGGCCGCCAGCCCGGCGCTCGTCGTCGAGGCAGAGACGGGCCGCGTCCTTCACGCCGAGCGGGCGACGGATCCCTGGTTCCCGGCCTCGATCACCAAACTGATGACCACCTATGTGGCGCTCAACGCCGTGCGCTCCGGCCATGCGAAGATGGACACGCTGCTCACCGTCTCGGAGGCTGCGGCGGCCCTGCCGCCCTCGAAGATGGGCTTCAAGCCGGGCACCCAGATCCGCCTCGACAACGCCCTGAAGATCATCATGGTCAAGTCCGCGAACGACGTCGCGGCGACCATCGCCGAGAATCTCGGCGGCTCCATCGAGAATTTCGCCGAGGTCATGAACCAGACGGCCCAGGCCCTCGGCATGCACGAGAGCCATTTCGCCAATCCGCACGGCCTACCCGACGAGCGCAACCAGACCTCGGCCCGCGACATGGCGATCCTAGCCCGCGCCCTGTTCAACGATTTCCCCGAATACCAGGGCCTGTTCGACATCGGCGCCATCCAGTACGGCCGCCGGATCATGCGCAACACCAACGGCCTCATCGGCCGCTATCCGGGCGCCGACGGCATGAAGACCGGCTTCATCTGCTCGGCCGGGTTCAACGTGGTGGCGAGTGCGACGCGCAACGGGCGGCACCTGATCACGGTGGTGCTCGGCGCGCCTTCGGCCAACGAGCGCACCATGAAGGCCGCGGAGCTGTTCGACCGCGGCTTCAACAGCCTCGCCGGCCCCTCCAACCCGACGCTCGCGGCCCTTCCGTCCTCTTCCGTCCGCACGCCGCCGGATATGCGCTCCGTGATCTGCGATCGCCGCGGCCCCATGCCGGAGGAGGAGGACAGCCAGACCACCGTCGCCAATGGCGGGCATCCGGGCATTCCCAACCTCTTCTCGTCCGACGTGATGGCCTTCGCGGGCACGGCGCAGCCCACCCGCACGACCCTCGGGCCGCGCTCCGCCGTTCAGCCGGAGCGGGTCTGGGTGGGGCTTACCCCGCCCTCCGAGGCCGAGCTTGCGGCCCAGGCCGCCAAGGAGGAGGCTGCCGAGAAGGCCAAGAAGGCAGCGAGCAAGAAGAGCACCAAGAAGGCGGCCTCCAAGGCTACCAAGGATTCGGCCAAGGAGTCCAAGGACGCCAAGGGTAAGGATTCCAAGGACACCGACACGGCGAGCGCCGCCAAGGACACGGGCAAGAAGGAAACAGGAAAGTCCAAGGCCCGCGACAGCATCAGCGTGAAGCCCGTCAGCGATCAGAAAGGCAAGGCGAAGCCCGAGAAGGGCAAGGGCCAGACCACAGCCGAAGCGCCCGCGAAGGCGAAGAACGCCAAGAACTGAGCCTGAAGCTGACCGAACGGCGGCCGGCCGCCTGACGGGCGGTGCATGGCGGGCGCTTTTCGCCGCGAAGCTCTTGCAATCGCGGGCAAACCGGGCGAACGGTGCCCGTCCATCGTGATCGCCCGCATGTCCGCCTCCTCCCCAGCCAGCGGCCTTCTCTTCGCCCTCGGCTCGGCCGGCCTTTACGGCCTCAACATCGTCTATGCCCGCGTCGCCGCTCTCGGCGACGTCTCCGGTCCGACCGTCGTGGTCTATCGCGTCCTGCTGATGCTGGCGCTGGTCGGGGCCGCTGCCATCGTAATGCGGCACTCGCTCGCGGTCGCCCGGGAAGAGCGCGCTACGATGGCGGTCTTAGGGGTGTCCACCGCCTTCGTCGGCCTTTGCTATGTCTCGTCGGTCGCCTTCATCCCGGTCACGGTGGCGGCGGTCCTGTTCTATGCCTATCCGACCTTCATCGTGCTCGCCTCCCCGTTCGTCGAGGGCACACGGCTGACGCCGGCCCTGACCGGCGTGGTGGCCGTGGCGCTGGTCGGGATCGTCCTCGTGGTCGGTCCCGCCTTCGGAGGCCTCGACTGGCGCGGCCTCGTCCTGGCGCTCGGAGCGGCGGCCGCCACGGCCACGCAGTTCTTCGCAGCCGCCCGCTGCCGGAAGACAGGCCTGACTGCCAAGATGTTCTGGATCCACCTGATCGTCCTGCCGGCTGCGATCCTCGCCGGGGCCATGACCGGCCAGATGGCCTCGCCCGCTACCCTGGTGCTTGCACCCTCCGCGGTCGCGATAACGATTGCCGGCTACGTGATCGGCTTCCTGTTCCAGATCGTCGCCCTCGGCCGGATCTCGGCAGTGGCGGCCGGCATCATCTACTGCATCGAGCCGGTCGTCTCGACCGTGGCGTCCACGTTCGTGCTTGGTGAGAGCATCGGGCCGGTCCAGGCCCTCGGCGGCGGTCTGGTGCTCGCCGCCATCGTGACCAATATTCTCCTCGAGCGGTCCCGCACCGCGCCCGTCGTACCCACGGATTGACCCATGTCGGATTCACGCCCCACCGGCCCGGTGCCGCCGATCCCGCTGACCGTCCTCACGGGCTTTCTCGGAGCCGGCAAGACGACGCTCCTGAATCGGCTGCTCCAGCACGAGGCGCTGCGCGACAGCGTCGTCATCATCAACGAGTTCGGCGAGATCGGCCTCGACCATCTCCTGGTCGAGAAGGTGGACGAGAACATGGTGCTGCTCTCCGCCGGCTGTCTGTGCTGCACGGTGCGGGGCGACCTCATCGCGACGCTCGAAGACCTTCTGCGCAAGCGCGACAATGGGCGGATCGCCCCGTTCCGCCGGGTCGTCATCGAGACGACCGGCCTCGCCGATCCGGCTCCGATCCTGCATGCGGTCCTCTATCACCCCTATCTTTCGATGCGTTACGCGGTCGAGGGCGTCGTCACGGTCGTCGATGCGGTGAACGGGGAAGCCACCCTCGATGCTCATGCGGAAGCTGTACGGCAGGTCGCCGTTGCGGAGCGGATCGTCCTGACGAAGGCTGATCTCGTGACGGATGCGCAGAGCCTTGCGCGCCTGCGGGACCGTCTGCACCGGCTCAACCCCGGCGCCACGATCCTTCCGGCGGATGCTCCGGCCGAGGCCGTCGTGTCAGGCGGGCTGTTCGACTTGCGCGGCAAAATCGCGGATGTGGGCGAATGGCTGAAGACCGAAGCCGTCGAGGAAGCCGAGCGGCGCAGCCATGACCATCAGCATGGACATGGGCACCATCATGGACATGGGCACGCACACCATCACGACGTGAACCGGCACGACGAGCGGATCCGCGCCTTCTGCCTCGCCAGCGATCAGCCGATCCGGCAGGGCACTCTCGACATGTTCCTCGACCTTCTGCGCTCGACGCAGGGCGCGAAACTCCTGCGGGTGAAGGGCCTCGTCGCCCTCGCCGAGGATCCCGAGCATCCGGTGGTCATCCACGGGGTGCAGCACGTGATCCATGTTCCGGCGGTCCTCCCGCGTTGGCCGAGCGAGGACCGCCGCAGCCGGCTGGTCTTCATCGTCGATGGCCTGGAGAAGGAAACCGTCGAGACGCTCTGGAACGCCTTTCTCGGCAAGCCGCAGATCGACGCTCCGGATGCCGCGGCCCTTGCAGATAACCCACTTTCTCTAAGGCGCTAGATCATCGGGCGCAAAAGCGAGACCCGGTTTTGCGCGAAAAGATGCTCGAAACAGAAACTTAAAGCCTCAGGGCGCGATCTTGCGCTCGTCGGCGGGGGGCAGGAAGGCGTCCGTGAACAGGTCTTCGGCCTTCGGCTTCGTCTTGTAGTCCAGGGCAGCGGCCATCTGGTCGAGGGATTTCGCGAAGCGTTCCTGGTCGATGCCGCCGATTCCGTTCTCCTTGACCCAGGGCGTGAGGATATTCTGATCGAGCGCCATGCGCAGACGCTCGAGCTCTACGTCCTTCCGTGCGAGGTCGTTGCGGACGAGAATGGTCTCGACCGATCCCTCGGGATCCTTCGCCGTATCCTTGAAACCCCGCAGGATCGCCCGCAGCAGGCCCTTCACGGCCTCGGGCTTCTCCTGCGCAAACTTCTTCGAGACCACGACGGCGCTGCCATAGGCCTCGACTCCGTGCTCGCTCATGAGAAGCGTGACGATGTCCTCCACGGGAACGCCCCGGGACTTCAGGTTGATGTAGGAGGTGGTCGCGGCGCCGAAGACCGCATCGACCTCTCCCTGCGCCAACATCGGCTCGCGGACCGCCATGCCGACATTCTCGAACTTCATGCTCGACTCGTCGATGGCGTTCACCATCCTGAACACCGGCCACATGGCAAAGGCGGCATCCGCCTGCGGGGCTCCGAACGTCTTCTCCTGAAGGCTCGCGAGATCCTTCGAGATGCCCCGGCTCTTGCGCCCCACGATGGCATAGGACGGGCGGTCATGGAGCATCATGACGGCGATCGCGCCGGTCTCGGGCTTGTCGTGCAACAGGCGCGCCAGGCCGTTCACGTCCGCGATCCCGGCCTCGAAATTCTCCACGGTCACGCGGGTCAGCGCCTCGCGCGGACCGGCGGACGGCTCGATGGTGACGTCGAGGCCCTCGGCCTTGAAGTACCCTTTCTCCATGGCGACCGCGAAAGGAGCGGCCGTGCCCTCCCAGCGCCCGTCCAGGCTGAGTCGGACGGGCGTCTGCGCCTGTACGGAAGCTGAGGCGCACAGCACGGCCAGCCCTGCGGCGAACCCCGCGATCCAACCTCTCAGCCTGCCTCTCAGCTTGGCAGCACCCTTCCGGGACATGACGGGTCTTCCTCCTCTGACTTCGGTCCTGGAATGCCAGGCCTCGTTTCCGCCCGGGCCGATCCCGGCCTGTCGTTGTTCGTTTGTCCACCCATGCAAGCAGATCGCCTCGCCCCGTCAAGCGCTATGGCGCCCTTTGGTTTCAAGAGGCTTATTCGGCAGCCTTGATCCGGGCGAAAGCCCTCCCCACCTAGAGACGGTCGGTGACCGGGCCCCTCTGGCGGATGCGGGATGCATTCGTGATGTCGGAACCGATGGGTTCAACACATGGGTTCGGTCATGCTCGAAGTTCTCCTCGCCGGCTGGCTCGGCAAGCCTCTCTGGATGTGGCTTGCCTTTCTCGGCATCGTCATTTCGCTCCTCATCCTCGATCTCGGCGTGCTCCACCGCACGAACCGGGAGATCGGCGTGCGTGAGAGCCTTCTCCTCAGCGCCTTCTACATCACGCTCGGCCTGCTCTTCGGCGGCTTCGTCTGGTGGTCGCTCGGGCCTGAATCAGGCCTGAACTACCTGACGGGCTTTGCCCTCGAAAAAGCGCTGGCGATGGACAACGTCTTCGTCATCGCGATGATCTTCGGCTTCTTCGCCGTACCGCGGATCTATCAGCACCGGGTGCTCTTCTGGGGTATTCTCGGCGTCATCGTCCTGCGCGCGATCATGATCGGCTTCGGCGCAGCCGTCATCGCGCAGTTCTCATGGGTGCTCTACGTCTTCGCCGCATTCCTGATCGCCACGGGCATCAAGATGCTGGTCTTCTCCGACAAGGATTACGACATCGCCCGGAACCCGGTGCTGCGCTTCCTGCGGCGGCGCTTCAACGTGACGGAAGAGCACCACGGCGAACACTTCTTCGTGAGGAAGCCTCATCCGACCACCGGCAGCCCGGCCTGGTTCATGACGCCGCTGTTTCTGGCTCTCGTCCTCATCGAGATCGCCGACGTCGTGTTCGCGGTGGATTCGGTGCCGGCCATCTTCGCCATCACGACGGATCCGTTCATCGTCTACACATCGAACATCTTCGCGATCCTCGGCCTGCGCGCGCTCTACTTCGCGCTCGCCGCCATGGTGCACCGCTTCCACTACCTGAAATACGCCCTCGCGCTGGTGCTCATCTTCATCGGCGCCAAGATCTTCCTGGCCGATGCCTTCGGCCTCGACAAGATCCCGGCCGCGATCTCGCTCGGCGTCACCTTCGGCCTTCTCGGTGGGGGCGTGGCCTGGAGCCTGTGGAAGACGCGCAACGAGCCGGCGGCCGGACAGGCTTCCGCTGACGTCACCCGATAGCATTTATGACCACCGTCATTCCGGGACGGCCCAGAGGGCCGGGCCCGGAACCCATAAACACCAACGGCAGAGGATAGAGAACTACGGCAGCGATCGCATTCTATCCTCTACCGCCAGCGATTATGGGTTCCGGACTTGCCTGACGGCAATCCGGAATGACGGGGAAAGGACCTCGGAATGACGCTCGCTTTCGGATCGCCCTAAACCGGCAGCAGCCCGTCGCTCTTCACCTCCTCCATCACCGCATAGGTGCGGGTCTCCTTGACGCCCGGGAGGGCCAGGAGAATCTCGCCCAGGAAGTGCCGGTAAGCGGCCATGTCGGCCACGCGGGTCTTGACCAGGTAATCGAAGCCGCCGGCCACCATGTGGCATTCCAGGACCTCGGGCGCCCGGCGGACCGCGGCGGCGAATTTCTCGAAGACGTCGGGCGTGGTCTTATCCAGGGACACCTCCACGAAGACCAGGAGTTCGAGCCCGAGCCGGTGCGGATCGAGCCGCGCCCCGAACCCCGCGATGTAGCCCTCCCGCTGCAGCCGCTTCATGCGCTCGCTCGTGGAGGTGGGCGAAAGCCCGACCTTCTCGGCCAGCTCCACGGTGGCGATGCGCCCCTCGCTCTGGAGGCACTTCAGGATCTTTCGATCGATCCGGTCAATCTCCGTCATTTTCGCGCCCTTGAAGTCATTATGCCGTTTTTCTTAAGGCAAGCTCCTGCAAATTGCCATCGAAGCGCGGCATCCTCTCTCCTATGATCCGCCCACCTCAGGGAGAACGCCATGAACCACGCGACGACCGCCCCTCTGCCATTCGATCCGCCTTACGCGGAGGACGACAAGGCCATCGCCACCCGGCTTCTGGCCGGAGCGCGCCTGTCCTCGGAGCGGGAGCGGCGGATCGACCAGCGGGCGACGCGCCTGATCGAGGCGATCCGTGCCAAGGGTGGCGGGCTCGGCGGCGTCGAGGAGATGCTGCGGGAATATGCGCTGTCCACTAAGGAGGGCCTCGCCCTCATGGTCCTGGCTGAGGCCCTGCTGCGGGTGCCCGATGCGGCGACCGCCGACCGTCTTATCGAGGACAAGCTGGGGCAGGCGGATTTCGCCGGCCACGAGGCCAAGTCCGACGCCTTCCTGGTCTCCGCCTCGGCCTGGGCGCTCGGCATCACGGCCCGCATCATCCAGCCGGGCGAGACCCCGGAGGGCATCCTGCGCCAGCTCACCAAGCGCCTCGGCCTTCCGGCCGTGCGCACCGCGACGCGCCAGGCGATGCGCGTGATGGGCAACCATTTCGTGTTGGGCCAGACCATCGACGAGGCTCTGAAGCGGGCCGGCTCCAGCAAGGGCCGACTCTACCGCTATTCCTTCGACATGCTGGGCGAAGGCGCCCGCACGGCCGAGGACGCCCGGCGCTATTTCGAATCCTATGCGGCTGCCATCGAGGCCATCGGCCGCTCCGCCGGCAACGAGCCCCTGCCGAACCGCCCCGGCATCTCGGTCAAGCTCTCGGCACTGCACCCGCGCTACGAGGCGACGAGCCGGGAGCGCGTCATGCGCGAATTGGTGCCTCTCGTGGTCGAGCTGGCGCAGAAGGCCAAGGCCCATGAGCTCAACTTCACCGTGGACGCAGAGGAGGCCGACCGGCTGGAGCTCTCGCTCGACGTGATCGAGGCGGTGCTGGCCGATCCATCGCTCGCCGATTGGAGCGGGTTCGGCCTCGCCATCCAGGGTTACCAGAAGCGCGCCGGCGCGGTGATAGACTCCATCGCCGCTATGGCGGAGCGTCATGACCGGCGCATGATGGTGCGCCTCGTCAAGGGCGCCTATTGGGACACGGAGGTGAAGCGCGCCCAGGAGCGCGGGCTCGACGATTATCCGGTCTTCACCCGCAAGGCGATGACCGACCTCAACTACATGGCCTGCGCCGAGAAGCTCCTGGCCCTGCGCCCCCGCATCTATCCCCAGTTCGCGACCCATAACGCGCTGACCGTCGCGTCGATCATCGAGCGCGCCGACGGGACCGAAGGCTACGAGTTCCAGCGCCTGCACGGCATGGGCGAGGCGCTCTATGGGCGTCTTCTCGACGACGAGCCGGGCCTCGCCTGCCGCACCTACGCGCCGGTCGGCGGCCATCGCGATCTGCTGGCATATCTCGTGCGGCGGCTTCTCGAGAACGGCGCGAACTCCTCCTTCGTGTCAGTGGCGGCCGACGAGAACACGCCCGTGGAGGCGCTGCTGAAGCGCCCTGCCGACATCATCGTCTCGCCCGACAAGGCGCGGCACCCGAAGCTGCCCCTGCCCCGCGACCTCTACGGGCCGGACCGTGCCAATTCGCGCGGCGTGGAGTTCGGCCATCGCGCGGCCCTCGAAGGGCTCTTGGGCGAAATCGCGAAAGGCGCGCAGCAGGCTTTTCGCGCGGAACCGCTGATCGACGGGAAGCCGGCTTCCGGCGAGAAGCGGCCCGTCGTCAGCCCCATCGACAGAACGAGTGTGGTCGGCGAGGTGACGGAGGCCTCTCCCGAGACCGCCGACAGGGCCATGGAGGCGGCTCTCGCGGGCTTTACGGCCTGGAGCCGCACCGCCGCCGAGACGCGGTCCCGCGCTTTGCAGCGGGCGGCGGATCTCCTCGAGGAGCAGCGCGGCGCCCTGCTCCATCTCCTGCAGACCGAAGCCGGCAAGACTCTCGACGACGCGGTTTCCGAGGTCCGCGAGGCGGTGGATTTCTGCCGCTATTATGCGGTCCAGGGCAAGGCGCTCTTCGGCACCGGTGAACAGATGCCTGGTCCCACAGGCGAGAGCAACGTGCTGCGCCTGCGGGGACGCGGCGTCTTCGTGGCCATCTCGCCCTGGAACTTCCCGCTCGCCATCTTCCTCGGCCAAGTGACCGCCGCCCTCGTGGCCGGCAATGCGGTGGTGGCGAAACCCGCCGAGCAGACGCCCCTGATCGCGGCTTTCGCCGTGAAGATTCTCCATGAGGCCGGCATCCCCGCCTCGGCCCTCCAGCTCGTGCCGGGCGACGGGCGCGTCGGCGCACGCCTCGTCGAAAGCCCCCATGTGGCCGGCGTCGTCTTCACGGGCTCGACCGAGGTGGCGCGCCTCATCAACCGGACGCTCGCAGCCAAGGACAGCGCTATCGTCCCGCTGATCGCCGAGACCGGCGGCATCAACGCCATGATCGTCGACGCCACGGCCCTGCCGGAGCAGGTAGCCGACGACGTGGTCATGTCGGCCTTCCGGTCCGCCGGCCAGCGCTGTTCGGCCCTGCGCCTCCTGTTCGTCCAGGACGACGTGGCCGGCCGGATGATCGAGATGATCGCCGGTAGCGCCCGCGAGCTGAAGCTCGGCGACCCGCGCGACGTCTCGACCCAGATCGGCCCGGTGATCGACCGCGACGCGAAGGAGCGGCTCGAAGCCCATATACGGGCCATGTCGACATCCGCGAAGGTGCATTACGCTGGCGAGGCGCCCGCGGCGGGCACCTATGTGGCGCCGCATATCTTCGAGCTCGACCGCCCGCAGGCCCTGGCTGAGGAGGTGTTCGGCCCGATCCTGCACGTGGTCCGCTACCGGGCGGACCGTCTCGACGAAATGCTTCATGCCATCGAGGCCACGGGATACGGCCTGACGCTGGGCGTCCATTCACGCATCGACGCGACCGTCGCGCGGGTCGCCGACCGCCTCTCGGTCGGCAACGTCTATGTGAACCGGAACATGATCGGCGCCGTGGTGGGCGTGCAGCCCTTCGGCGGGCATGGCCTTTCAGGCACGGGCCCGAAGGCCGGCGGGCCGCACTACCTCCTGCGCTTCGCGACCGAGCAGACCCTCACGATCAACACCGCTGCCGCCGGCGGCAACGCGAACTTGATCGCCATGGGCGAGTAGGCGGTACTGCGGCGTCACCTCTCCGTCTCGTCATCCCCGGGCTTGACCCGGGGATCCACGTCTTTTGAGCGCTGCGGTTCCCAAGGCGTGGATGGCCGGATCAAATCCGGCCATGACGAGCAGGTGAGGGGACGCGCGGGCAGCGCCACCTCTCCCCTCTCCCGTGTGGGAGAGGTCGGTGCGCAGCACCGGGTGAGGGTTGCGGCCTCTCCGGTTAACGCTCTCCCCTCACCCCTGCCCCTCTCTCACACGGGAGAGGGGAGAGGCGCGGCAGCGTGCGGCGGCGTCCGGACAAGAAAAAACCCGGCTCGGGGCCGGGTTGTTTTCGGTCAGAAGTTGAGAGCCGCCTTGGCTTCCCGGAGCTGGGCCACGGCCGCCTCGGCCGCGTGCTTTGCCGCGAGGTCGTTGGTGGCGTCGTAGTGCATCTCGGCCGTCAGGATCTCGCGGTCGAGGATTTCCTGGGTCAGCTCTTCCTCGGGCAGGGCGCGCTCGGCCAGAACCGTGAGGCCGTTCTGGTTGACGTCCGCGAAGCCGCCGCGGATGAGGATGCGCTTGCCGTTGCCGGGATTGCTGGTAACGACCAGGAAGCCGGTCTTGAGAGCGGTCATGACCGGCGCGTGGCCGGCGAGGATCGTCATGTCGCCCTCGACCGCAGGCAGGACGACCGCGTCGACGGCGCCGGAGAACAGCACGCGCTCGGGAGAGACGAGTTCGAAGGTGAAGGTCGCCATGTCAGCCCCTCGTCATCCGGCCGCAGCAAGCGGAATTCCGGGAACGTTCAGGTGTTGAATCAGGACGCCGCTCCGGACCGGGAAGGCCCGGAGTGGCTCGTATCGAATGGATTAGGCCGCTTCGGCCGCCAGGCGCTGCGCCTTCTCGATGGCCTCCTCGATGGTGCCGACCATGTAGAAGGCAGCCTCCGGCAGGTGATCGTAGTCGCCGTTCACCAGGCCCTTGAAGCCCTTGATGGTGTCTTCGAGCGCCACGAGCTTGCCGGGCGAGCCGGTGAACACTTCCGCCACGTGGAAGGGCTGCGAGAGGAAGCGCTCGATCTTGCGGGCGCGGGCCACCGTCAGCTTGTCCTCTTCCGAGAGCTCGTCCATGCCCAGGATCGCGATGATGTCCTGCAGCGACTTGTAGCGCTGGAGAACCTGCTGCACCTGACGGGCGACGCTGTAGTGCTCCTCGCCGACGATGGCGGCCGAGAGCATGCGCGAGGTCGAGTCGAGCGGGTCCACGGCCGGGTAGATGCCCTTCTCGGCGATCGAGCGCGACAGCACGGTCGTGGCGTCGAGGTGCGCGAAGGAGGTGGCCGGAGCCGGGTCGGTCAGGTCGTCGGCCGGCACATAGATGGCCTGCACCGAGGTGATCGAGCCCTTGGTCGTGGTGGTGATGCGCTCCTGCAGGGCGCCCATGTCGGTGGCGAGGGTCGGCTGATAGCCCACCGCCGAGGGAATGCGGCCGAGAAGCGCCGACACCTCGGAGCCCGCCTGCGTGAAGCGGAAGATGTTGTCCACGAAGAACAGCACGTCCTGGCCCTGGTCGCGGAAGTTCTCGGCGACCGTCAGGCCGGTGAGCGCGACGCGGGCGCGGGCGCCCGGAGGCTCGTTCATCTGGCCGTAGACGAGGGCGCACTTGGAACCGGCGGCCGAACCGGCCTCGCGCGGATCCACGTTCACCTTCGACTCGATCATCTCGTGATAGAGGTCGTTGCCCTCACGGGTACGCTCGCCGACGCCCGCGAACACGGAGTAACCGCCGTGCGCCTTCGCGACGTTGTTGATGAGCTCCATGATCAGCACGGTCTTGCCGACGCCGGCGCCGCCGAAGAGGCCGATCTTGCCGCCCTTGGCGTAAGGAGCCAGGAGGTCGACGACCTTGATGCCGGTGACGAGGATCTGCGCCTCGGTCGCCTGCTCGGCATAGGACGGAGCGGGCTGGTGGATGGCGCGGGTGCCTTCGCCGACGATGGGGCCGGCTTCGTCCACCGGCTCGCCGATCACGTTCATGATGCGGCCGAGGGTGGCGGCGCCGACCGGCACCGAGATCGGAGCGCCCGTGTCGGTGACCGGCTGGCCGCGCACGAGACCCTCGGAGGTGTCCATGGCGATGCAGCGGACGGTGTTCTCGCCGAGCTGCTGCGCCACTTCGAGCACGAGGCGGTTGCCCTGGTTGTCGGTCTCGAGGGCGTTCAGGATCTCGGGCAGGTGACCGTCGAACTGCACGTCGACGACGGCGCCGATGACCTGAGTGATGTGTCCGGTCGGCTTGCCGGCAGTGTTGGCGGTATTGGCCATGTTTGGCTCCTCTCGGATGTCGTCAGAGCGCCTCGGCGCCCGAAATGATTTCGATCAGTTCCTTGGTGATCATCGCCTGACGCGACCGGTTGTAGGTCATCGTCTGCTTCTTGATCATCTCGCCCGCGTTGCGGGTCGCATTGTCCATGGCGCTCATGCGGGCGCCCTGCTCGGAGGCGGCGTTCTCCAGGAGCGCGCGGAAGATCTGCACCGTCAGGTTCCGCGGCAGGAGCGTCGCCAGGATCTCGCCCTCGTCGGGCTCGTAATCGTAGACGGCGTCCGAGGAGCCGGCGCCGGCCTCGATCTGCGCCGGAACGATCTGCTGTGCCGTCGGGATCTGAGAGATCACCGAGCGGAACTGCGAGTAGAACAGGGTCGCCACGTCGAACTCGCCCTGCTCGAACAGGCCGAGCACCTTCTGGGCGATCTGCTCACCCTGCTCGAAGCCGATCTGGCGCACGGAGCGGAGGTCGATGAGATCGATGATCTGCTGGCCGAACTGGCGACGGAGAATGTCGTAGCCCTTCTTGCCGACGCAGATGATCTTGACGGTCTTTCCTTCCGCCATGAGCCGGTTGGCATGGTCGCGCGCCAGCCGGGCGATGGAGGAGTTGAAGGCGCCGCACAGGCCGCGCTCGGCCGTGCAGACGATCAGCAGATGCACCCGGTCGGAACCGGTTCCGGCCAGGAGCCGCGGCGTCTCGGGCCCGACAGTGATGCCGGATGCGAGGTTGCCGAGAACCACGGCCATGCGTTCCGCATAGGGACGCGCAGCCTCCGCCGCGCTCTGCGCACGGCGCAGCTTCGCGGCGGCGACCATCTGCATGGCCTTGGTGATCTTCTGCGTCGCCTTGACCGAGGCGATGCGGTTACGAAGGTCTTTCAAGCTCGGCATCGAGCGGCCCTATCCTCTCCGGTGACCCGGGTGAACCTGACGAGAACGAACTCTTATCGAGAACGAGCTCTTACGAGAACGACTTGGCGAAGGCCTGAACGACGTCCTTGAGCTTCGCTTCGGTGTCGCTCGACAGGTCCTTGCTGGCGCGGATCGATTCCAGGATGTCGGCATGCTTGCTGCGCAGCGTGCCGAGGAGCCCGTCCTCGAAGGCGCGGACGCGGTTCAGCGGCAGCGCATCGAGGTAGCCGTTCACGCCCGCATAGATCACCGCCACCTGCTCTTCCATCTTCAGCGGCGAGAACTGCGGCTGCTTCAGGAGCTCGGTCAGGCGCGAACCACGGTTCAGCAGACGCTGGGTCGTGGCGTCGAGGTCGGAGCCGAACTGGGCGAAGGCCGCCATTTCGCGGTACTGGGCCAGCTCGCCCTTGATCTTGCCCGCGACCTTCTTCATCGCCTTCGTCTGGGCCGAGGAGCCCACGCGCGACACCGAGAGGCCGACGTTCACGGCCGGACGGATGCCCTGGTAGAACAGGTCCGTCTCGAGGAAGATCTGGCCGTCGGTGATCGAGATCACGTTGGTCGGGATGTAGGCCGACACGTCGTTCGCCTGCGTCTCGATGACCGGCAGAGCCGTCAGCGAACCGGCGCCGTGCGTGTCGTTGAGCTTCGCGGCGCGCTCCAGAAGGCGGGAATGCAGGTAGAACACGTCGCCCGGATAAGCCTCGCGGCCCGGCGGGCGGCGGAGCAGGAGCGACATCTGGCGGTAGGCGACGGCCTGCTTGGACAGGTCGTCATAGGTGATCACCGCATGCATACCGTTGTCGCGGAAGAACTCGCCCATGGCGCAGCCGGCGAAGGGCGCCAGGAACTGCATCGGGGCCGGGTCGGAGGCCGTGGCCGCCACGACGATGGAGTATTCCAGCGCGCCGTTCTCTTCCAGAACCTTCACGAACTGGGCGACGGTCGAGCGCTTCTGGCCGATGGCCACGTAGACGCAGTAGAGCTTCTGCGACTCGTCGTTGCCCTGGTTCAGAGGCTTCTGGTTCAGGATCGTATCGAGCGCGATGGCGGTCTTGCCGGTCTGGCGGTCGCCGATGATGAGCTCGCGCTGGCCGCGGCCGACCGGGATCAGGGCGTCGATCGCCTTGAGGCCCGTCGCCATGGGCTCGTGCACGGACTTGCGCGGAATGATGCCCGGGGCCTTCACGTCCACGCGGCGGCGCTCGGTGGCCTGGATCGGGCCCTTGCCGTCGATCGGGTTGCCGAGGGCGTCCACGACGCGGCCGAGCAGACCCTTGCCGACCGGCACGTCCACGATGGCGCCGGTGCGCTTCACGGTCTGGCCTTCGGCGATCTCGCGGTCGGAGCCGAAGATCACGACGCCGACATTGTCGGATTCGAGGTTGAGGGCCATGCCGCGCACGCCGCTCTCGAATTCGACCATCTCGCCGGCCTGAACCTTGTCCAGGCCGTAGCAGCGGGCGATGCCGTCGCCGACGGACAGGACCTGACCGACTTCAGTGACCTCGGCCTCGGTGCCGAAGTTCTTGATCTGCTCTTTGAGGATCGCGGAGATCTCAGCGGCTCGAATGTCCATCAGCGGACCTCTTTCATCGCTAGACGAATGGAATTGAGTTTGGTGCGCACCGAGGCATCCACCATGCGGGAGCCGATCTTCACGATCAGCCCGCCGATGAGGCTCGGGTCAATTTTGACGTCGAGGGCGACGTCAGCCTTGGCGACGTCGCGCAGCGCCGCCTTGATATCGTTCATCACCTTGTCGGAGGGGGTCTCGGCCAGGGTCACCTGGGCGCGGACGATGCCCTTGGCATCCGCCACGAGATCGCCATAGGCCCGGATCATGTCCGGCAGGGCGAACAGGCGACGCTTGGAGGCCACGAGCCGGATGAAGTTGCCCGTGAGGCCCGAGATGCCCGCCCGGTCAAGGATCGCGCTGATGGCGCCTGCCTGCTCCTCGGCCGTGAAGACCGGATTGCGGATCAGGCGCTGCAGATCGACGCTTTCCTGGATCAGCTGTCCGAAGCGGCCGAGATCGCCCGCGACGGCGTCCACGGCATTCGCTTCCTGAGCGAGTTCGAACAGCGCCGAGGCGTAGCGCATCGCTACGCCCGACAGGAGGGGTCCTTCTTGCGAACCGCTTTGCGCCACTTCAATCGTCTCTCTCAAGTCTTACGGGCTTCGAACCGGCCGAGCCGCGATGGCTCTCTCGGGAAACCCGTCAGGTCGGTGGAAATGAGCCAGAGGGGAAGTCGCTCCGCCCGTCAGGCAGCGGTGCACTAGCATGGGTTTCCGGCAGGCGCAAGGCGAGGCGGAGCAAGAGTCCAGACAGTTCCGCCGCAGGCGAAACGGACCGGCCCTACAGCGCGAGGGTTGCGACCTCGCAGTTCTGCAACTGCCGTCCCGTCAGGTGATAGAAGAACGTCCCGTGCCCGACCACGGCGATGAGGCTCTCGGGCCGGTCCGCGAGCCAGCCGCGGAACCGTCGGACCCGCTCCACGAGGGTTTCTGTCGGCTCGCAGACGAAGCCGCGCTCGTCCGGCTGGCCCTCGTTGTGCCACCAAATCTCGTCCAGGTGATCGAAGGCGAGATCGGGGAAGTCCTGGGCCAGGAGGGCCGGAGCCCGGCCCACGTCGCAACTGCTCTCCAGATATTCCCGGTGCAGGCACTCGACGAGGATCGGCGGCGCCGCCGGGTGCTCCCCGAAGAGCCCGAGGGTCGTCTGGATCGCCCGGGTCAGGGGCGAGGTCACCACGAGCTCGTAGGAATGCTGCCGCAGCTCCAGGGCCCGCTCGGCCGCCTGCCGGCGGCCCAGCTCCGTCAGCGGCGCGTCCGGCTGCATCGGGTCGCAGCCGGTCTCGGCGAAATGGGCATTGAAGGTGGACTGGCCGTGGCGGATGCAGTGGACGATCTTCGACATGCTCTCTCTCGTGGATCGGACGCGGTGAATCACAAAAAGCTCTGCGGGTCCACGTCGATGGTGACGCGGGTATTGCCTTTGACCTTGGGGCAACGCGCCATCCAGGCGCGCAGGTAGCCCTGGAGGTCCACCTCCCGCTCGGTCTTCACCAGGAGACGGAAGCGGTAGCGACCACGGATCAACGCGAGGGGCGCCTCCGCGGGTCCCAGGACCGCGACTCCGGGCGGCGGCTCGGCGATCCTCGCCATGGCCCGGGCATGGGCCTCCGCGGCCTCGCGCTCGGCCGCCGACACGATGAGGGAGGCCAGGCGCCCGAAGGGCGGCAGGCCCGCCATCTCGCGGACGCGGGTCTCCTCCCGGTAGAATCGCTCGGCATCGCCCGAGACCAGGGCCGCGATGACCGGATGGTCCGGCTGCCAGGTCTGGACCAGGGCGCGGCCCGGCTTCTCGCCGCGCCCGGCTCGGCCCGTGACCTGCTGGAGGAGCTGGAAGGTGCGCTCCGCCGCCCGGGGGTCGCCGGAGGTCAGGCCGATATCGGCATCGAGCACGCCGACCAGGGTCATGAGCGGGAAGTTGTGCCCCTTGGCGACCAGCTGGGTCCCGATCACGATGTCGAACTCACCCGCCGCGATGGCCGCGAGCTCCCGGCGCAGGCGCTCCGTCCCGCCAGGAAAGTCGCTGGAGAGCACGATGCCGCGCCGGTCCGGGAACAGCTCCGCCACTTCCTCGGCGATCCGCTCCACGCCCGGCCCGCAGGAGACCAGGGAATCGATGCTGCCGCAGGCGATGCAGGCCTGGGGCGTGCGCTCCACGTGGCCGCAATGGTGGCAGACGAGAGATCGCCGGAAGCGGTGTTCCACCAGCCAGGCGGAGCAATTGGGGCATTCGTAGCGATGGGCGCAGGCCCGGCAGAGGGTGAGCGGCGCATAGCCCCGGCGGTTGAGGAACAGGAGCACCTGCTCGCCCCGGCCCAGATTCTCCTCCATGGCGGCGATCAGGGCCGGCGACAGCCAGCGCCCCTTCGGCACCTGCTCCCGCCTCAGATCGACGGCCCGGATATGGGGCAGCTGCCGCCCGCCGAAGCGCTCGGGCAGCTGCACATGACGGTAGCGGCCGCGCTCCACATTCACCCGGCTCTCGATGGAGGGGGTCGCGGAGGCCAGGACGACGACGGCGTTCTCGATCCGCCCGCGCACCACCGCCATGTCCCGGGCATGGTAATGGACCCCGTCCTCCTGCTTGTAGGCGGTCTCGTGCTCCTCATCGACCACGATGAGGCCGAGCTTCGCATAAGGCAGGAACAGGGCCGAGCGGGCGCCCGCCACCACCTTCACGTCCCCGGACGCGATGCCCGCATAGAGCCTTTCGCGCTTGCGGCCCGTCACGCCCGAATGCCAGGTGGCGGGCTTGACGCCGAATCGGGCCGCGAACCGGTCGAGGAACTGGGCCGTGAGGGCGATTTCCGGCATCAGGATCAGCGCCTGCCGCCCCTGCCGGATCGCCTCCGCCACGGCCTCGAAATAAACCTCCGTCTTGCCCGAGCCGGTGACGCCCTCGAGGAGGGTCACGGGCGCATGCTCCTCGGCCAGGGTCGTCACCAGAGTGTCGGCGGCGGCGCGCTGGTCCTCCGAGAGATCGTTATGGCGGAAATCCGGGTCCGGGGTCTCGGCCGCAGGCTCAGCCAGCAGGGCCACGGTCTCCAGCGTCCCCTCGTCGATCAGGCCGTCGATGACGCCGGCGCTGACGCCGGCCTCCTGAGCGAGCTCCCGCTTCAGGCGCACGAGCCCGTCCCGGGCCGCCTCGACGACCCGCTGCCGGGCGGGCGTCATACGCTTCGGGAGCGTCCCGATAAGGCGCACGCCGACCCGGATCGCCTCGGGGCGTTCCCCGTCCACGAGCTTGAGTCCCATGGCGAGGGCGGAGCCCTTGGGCGCGAGGGTGTACCAGGCGACCCAGTCGAGGAACTTGCGCATCTTCGGGGTCAGGGACGGCGCGTCGATCCGCCCCCCGACCGCCTTGAAATTGGCGCCGGTGCCGGGCCGGAGGCCCCAGACCACACCTGCCACCTCGCGGGTGCCGAGGGGCACCTGCACCACGTCCCCCTCCTGGAGGGTCAGCCCATCGGGCACCGCGTAGCTGTAGGCCGTGTCCAGCGCGAGCGGAATGAGGACATCGGCGACCTGGTTCGTCATTCGGATCGGATTAACCTGTCCCTTCTACCCTGTCTGCCTTGCATAAAGCGGGACCATGTCAAGCAGCGATTCCCCGTCCGCCCTCGATCTCGTCCTGCCCGGCGCGGCCGATACGCGCCAGGAGGCGATGCAGTGGCTCGCCTCCCTGGCCAAGGAGCGACGGCTTTCGCCCAAGACCGTGGAGGCCTATGCCCGCGACCTGCGGCAGTTCCTGACCTTTCTCACCGGCCATCTCGGCGAGCCGCCCTCCGTGAAGGCAATTCTGGAACTCAAGCCCCTCGACATCCGCTCCTTCCTGGCGGCGAGGCGGATGGGATCGGTGCAGAGCCGCTCGCTCATGCGCCAGCTTGCGGCCCTTCGCTCCTTCGCACGCCACCTGGAACGGGAGGGCCACGGCACGGCCTCGGCCTTCGCGGCGATTCGCACCCCGAAGGTCGACCGGAACCTGCCCCGCCCCCTCTCGGCCGCCTCGGCCGTCGCCGTGACGGACACGGAGCTGCGGGCCGGCGAGAACCGGAAGCCCTGGATCCTGGCCCGGGACGCGGCGGTGCTGTCCCTGCTCTACGGGGCGGGCCTGCGCATCTCCGAGGCGCTCGGCCTCCAGCGCCGGGACGCCCCGGTCAACGGCATCGATTCGGTCACGGTCACGGGAAAGGGCGGCAAGATGCGCAGCGTGCCCGTGATTCCGCCGATCCAGCGGGCCGTGGAGGATTACCTGCACCTGTGCCCCTATGTGGTGCCGCCGGAGGGTCCGCTCTTCGTGGGCGCGAGGGGCGGCCCGCTCTCGCCGCGAATCATCCAGCTCGCCGTGGAGGAACTGCGCGGCGCCCTCGGCCTGCCGGCCAGCGCGACGCCCCACGCCCTGCGCCACTCCTTCGCGACCCACCTTCTGGCCCGCGGCGGCGACCTGCGCGGCATCCAGGAACTTTTGGGCCACGCCTCGCTCTCGACGACCCAGCTCTACACCAAGGTCGACGCGACCCGTCTCATGGACGCCTTCGATTCGGCCCATCCCCGGGCGCGGAAGACATAGTCGCGAGGCGGAGCCCGACCCGAGGGGCCCAGCGCTATCCTGCTCTCCTCCTCCACGGATCTCGGATGTCCGCAGGAGGCGCAACAGACTCTCCTCCCCCGTGTGGGGAGGAGCTGGAGGTGGGGGTGGCGGCGCTGAACTGAATCCAGGCTGGCGCTCACACCCCACCCTTAGTCCCTCCCCACAAGGGGGAGGGAAACAGGTCGCATCACGTTGCTGTCGCACGATCGTAACGCCGCGCTTCCCTCTCCCATGGGGAGAGGTGATAGAGGGTCTCCACCGTCATTCCGGGATGGTCCAAAGGACCAGGCCCGGAACCCAGAATCGCCGAGAATGCCGGATGGAGTGCGGCGGTTGCCGCAGTTCCTTGTTCTGAAACACTGGTGTTTATGGGTTTCCACGCTTCGCATGGCCTTTCGGGTCGGGCTCCGCTGCGCGGCCCCGGAATGACGATGAAGTGGTTTCCGAATACCAGGAGGAGCCATAACGCACGGGCACGCCGCGTCGTCCTCCGGGCCGCGATGGCCCGGAGGCGAGACACAGGATCGAGGGGACGAGACGATCGCTCCGGCTCTGATGGGATGAGGGGAAAATGCGGTGAGCCGAAGCGTCAGCACGCACGGTTTGTTTCGGCGAACCGGCGGCGGAAGGTCCACGTCCTGCCCGGACGCGGGTTTGCGTTGAGGA
>Ga0065721_10049353_pt1 | contig 36362 bp, 42 predicted proteins | sample Mesricmetagenome_FD_59108 | JGI IMG/M metagenome (GOLD analysis project Ga0065721, IMG submission 59108) | Mesophilic microbial community from rice straw/compost enrichment Sample: eDNA_1 v2 (version 2) | ecosystem: Engineered > Solid waste > Grass > Composting > Bioreactor | place: USA: Davis... | reverse complement strand
TCCGCCCGCCATTAGTAAGCCTCTACCTGTTTCAAGTAGTTGTCGAGATTCGCCTGGATTTCTTCGATCGAATCGCCGCCGAACTTCTCCAGGAACGCCTTGGCGACTTCCCAGGCGACGACGTGCTCCATGACGACGCTCGCCGCGGGAACGGCGCAAGCATCGGAACGCTCGACTTGCGCGGTGAACGCTTCCTTCGTATCGATGTCGACGCTCGCCAGCGGCTTGTACAGCGTCGGAATCGGCTTCATGACGCCGCGTACGACGATCGGCTCACCAGTCGTCATTCCGCCTTCGAATCCTCCGGCGCGGTTCGAGCCTCTATGGAAGCCTTGCTCTTCCGAATAGAGAATCTCGTCATGCACCTGCGAGCCCGGAATACGGGCCGCTTCGAAGCCGATGCCGACCTCGACGCCTTTGAAAGCGTTGATCGAGACGACGGCTTGCGCGATGCGGCCGTCCAGCTTGCGATCCCATTGAACGTGGCTGCCGAGACCGACGGGAAGTCCGCTGACGATGCACTCGACGACGCCGCCGATCGTATCGCCGTCCTTCTTCATCTGGTCGATCAGCTCGATCATTTTCTGCTCGGCGTCTTTGTCCGCGACCCGAACCGGCGATTCCTCCGTCACCGCGATCAACTCGTCGATCGGCAGATTCGGAGCTGCCGCTTCGATTCCGCCGATGGAGACGACATGCCCGGCTACCTTGATGCCGAATTGGCCGAGCAATTGGCGCGCGATCGCGCCTACGGCGACGCGGGCCGCCGTCTCGCGCGCGCTGGAGCGCTCCAGCACGTTGCGCAAGTCGCGCAAATTATACTTCAAGCCTCCGTTCAAGTCGGCATGTCCCGGACGGGGACGGAAAACGCGGCGCTTCGTCTCGTCGCCGCCTTCGATCGGCTCGACGTTCATGACGGAGGTCCAATGTTTCCAGTCTTTATTTTCCACGATGACCGCCACCGGCGCTCCGGTCGTGCGGCCGTGCCTGACTCCGCCCACGATCTGAGCCGTATCGGTCTCGATCTGCATGCGGCGGCCGCGCCCGTGTCCTTTCTGACGGCGCTGCAATTGAAAATTCAACTGTTCGAAATCCAGCTCCAGGTTGCTTGGCAATCCTTCGATAATTGCGGTAAGCTGCGGGCCATGCGTCTCTCCCGCGGTCAAATAACGTAAACTCAACTCCGGTTCCTCCCTTTATCCACGCAAGCCGTGCCTATCTTTGATCATTATAGTACAGCGTTAAAGCGTTTGACAAGAAAAGAGCCCGTCACGTTCGGACGGACTGCTTCTTGCCGGCTTTCGTTCTCGGCGTTCCCGGGTCCCTCAAATGTCCGAGAAGCTCCACGTTATCCAGGCCCAATATTTGCGCGCATTCCTGTACGGATATTAATCCTCGCCGATAAGCCGCGATCACTTTGCGTTTGTCCATAGACACCCTCCGCGTTGGCCCGATTAGCCTTATTATCGGTTGGGAGCCTAGTTAACATACGTTAATTCACGCGTCTGTAGAAAAAAGTGTCCGCCGTCTCCAGCCCGTACTGGCCGGGCGAGAAAATCTGCTCTGTGCTGCCGACGAACAGCAGTCCGCCGGGCTTGAGCGCCTGCGCGAATTTGCCGTACAGGATGTGCTTGGCGTCCTCGGTAAAGTAGATCATAACGTTCCGGCAGACGATCAGGTCGAAGTGGCTCCCGAACGAATCGAGCAGCAGATTCTGCTTCTGAAACTTGATCGCCTTCTTCAGCCGGCCGTCGATACGGAAAGCGCCGTCCTCCGGAACGAAGTACTTCGACTTGAAGTCGGATGGCACATCCCGCAGCGAGCGCTCCAAGTAGATGCCTTCCCTGGCTTTCGCCAGCACGCCGTCGTCGATGTCGGTGGCGAGCACCGACGTTCTGTCGAGGGCCCCCAGCGAATCCATAATCATCGCCAGCGTATACGGTTCTTCCCCCGTCGAGCAAGCGGCGCTCCAGATGCTCAGCCGCGAGGACTGATTCAGCATCTGCGGCAGAAACTTCTCCCGAAGCACCTGCCACCGGTTCGGATTGCGCCAAAACTCGGAAACGTTGATCGTCATCCTGTCCAGAAATTCGTTGCGCAGCCTTGCTTCCGCAGTCAATGCCGCGAAATACTCATCGAACGTGCGAAATCCGTGTTTCATTCGCAGCGTCGTCAGCCGTCTCCTCATCTGGTTTTCCTTGTACTGGGACAGATCTATCGAGGTCAATCTCTTGATATTCACGACAAACCGCGTAAAATCCTCATCCTCGGAAAAGCCCGAGCCCGCGCTCGGAATGGAACGAATGTCTCCCATGACGTTCTGTTCTCTCCCTTATATCCACACCTGAATGGCCTTATCGTAGGACACCAGTTCGTCTTCCGAGAAGAAAATGGCGATCTCCCGCTCGGCATTCGCCAAGGAGTCCGCGCCATGAATCAAATTGAAATTCGTATGTATCGCATAATCGCTGCGAATCGTGCCCGGAGCGGCTTCCAGCGCGTTCGTCTTGCCGATCAGCGCGCGGCACAGCGCAACCGCCTGGTCCCCTTCCCACACCATCGCGAACACCGGTCCGGACGTAATAAACTGGAGCAGCTTCTCGTAGAAATCTTTGCCCTTATGTTCCGCGTAATGGCGTTCGGCGCGCTCGACGGACACTTGCATCAGCTTCGCTCCGACCAGCTTCAACCCTTTGCGCTCGAACCGGCCGACGATCTCTCCGATCAGTCCCCGCTGGACGCCGTCGGGCTTTACCATCAAGTATGTTCTCTCCATGTTTCTCCCCCTTTCCAGAATCAACCTGCTTGCTTGTTCTCTATTTTACCATAAAAAACGCCCGTTCATAACTTCTAGTAGCTTCGTTTCGCCACAAAACGCGCAATATCCGTCAAATTCCGCTTCGCCGGAATGTCCGGCAGGGAATCGAGCGCCTGCAGCGCCTTGGCGATATAGCGGTCCGCCATCCGTTCCGCTTCCTTGATCCCTTTGCTCGAGCGTACGAGCTTCACCGCCGCGGTCGAATCCGAGCGCCCGTCGGCGACCTTGATCGCTTCGATCTCCCCGAGCAGACGATCGCGAATCGCGTCCTCCTGCAAGGCGTACAGCACCGGCAGCGTAATGTTCCCCTGCCGCAGATCGCTGCCCGGCGGCTTGCCGATCGCTTTCTCGGTTCCGCACAGGTCAAGCAGGTCGTCCATGATCTGAAAATTCATCCCCAGATTGTAGCCGAACCGGTACAGCGCGTTGCTGACTTTGGCCGGAGCTCCGGTCGCGATCGCGCCCAGCTGACAGCTGATCGCGATGAGGAGCGCCGTTTTCCGCCGAATTCTTCGCAAGTAATTGCGCACGCTCTGATCGACGTTGAAAAAATCGCGAATCTGCTCCATCTCTCCGATGCACACTTGCACGATCGTGCCGGACAAAATTTGGTGAATGCGCGGCTTGTCCAGCTCGGTGACGACCGTCAGCGCCTTGGCGTAGATGTAATCCCCGGTAAACATGGCGATCCGGTTGTCCCACTTGGATTTGACCGTAAGCTGACCCCGACGGGTGTCCGCGTCGTCGATGACGTCGTCGTGAACGAGCGTCGCCATATGGATCAGTTCGAGCGGCACCGCGACTTTCTTAAGCGTCTCGAGCGAATAGTCGCCGAATTTGCCCGCCAGCAGCACGAGCACGGGACGGATTCTTTTGCCGCCCGCCTTCAACAAATGAAGGGACGTCTCGCTCAAGATCGGCAGATCCGAGGTGACGGTAAGCGCCATCTGATCCTCGATCGCCTGCAATTCCGATTTCAACGATGCGTAGAGCTGCATTAATTTCATAAGTTCACCTGCGGTTGGATAGGTTATCTAGAAGATAGGGCAGCGGCAATTCCGCGATATCGGGCTCGCCTTCCATCAATCCGAGTTCCTTGGCGTATTGAAAATAAAGCTTGAGTCCCGACTTCTGCGCCTCGCCGAAATCGTGGCACAGATTGCCGAAGTAGCCGTTCCAGTACTCGGCCGTTCCCCCGATCTGGCTGAGCGCCTTGTTCACGATCGGTTCGACGTTCCCGTAGGACTTGCTCTTGCTCGCAATCAAACCTTCATAGATTTCGCGGATCGCTTCGGGATAACGATGCGCCGTTTCCTTATGCACCGCCCAGAGCGCGTACGTCATCCATTGGCCGGTCCAGACGTTCCACACTTCCCCGAGATCCAGCACCCGGTAGCCGTGATCCTTCCAGGAAGCCCGGATGGCATGGTCTCCGATCAGCAGCGCGGCGTCCGCGTTCTCCAGCATCTGTTCCAGCGCCGGCTCGGCATCCTCGTAGGTCGGTTTGCCTCCGTAAAATTTCTCCATGATGATTTTCAGCAGATTGACCGACGTGGCCGAAGCGGTCGTTAACGCGATTTTGCCGTGCAGCACTTGCTCCAGCGGCGATTTGAGAAACAGCAGAATCGACTGCACTCTGCCGAACGCGCTGACCGACAGGTTGGGCAGCAAGTAATAGGAATCGGCGGAAATTCCGTATGCGTAAGAGGAGATCGCCGCCATATCGATATCGCCCGCTCTCAGCTTGCGGTTCAGCGCCGCGGGCAGTTCCGAATGGATCTCCGTCGGAAACGGCAGCTGCGCCGGGTCGAAATGATGAAACACCGGCCAAGCGTTCGTATAAGAGATGCGGCCGAGGCGAATCGGCCGCGAGTTCGTTTTATTCATTCGGGTCGCCCCATCTTCGATATAAGTTATGTTCGATGCCCATGCCGTCCATCGTCTTGCCGACGATGAAGTCGACGACGTCGTCCAGCGTCTGCGGTCCGTTGTAAAAAGCGGGCATCGCCGGAATAATCCGCACGCCGAGCCTCGACAACTTGAGCATGTTTTCCAGGTGAATGGCGCTCAGCGGCGTCTCCCGAGGCACCAGAAGCAGCGGACGCCCTTCCTTCAGCATGACGTCGGCCGCTCGCGTCAACAAGTTCGTGGACGCGCCGCTCGCGATCGCGGACAGCGATCCCATCGAGCATGGCACGATCGCCATCCCTTCGCAGCGGAACGAACCGCTGGCGATGCTCGCCCCGATGTCGCCGAGCGGATGATACGTCATTCGTCCTTCCGCCGGCGCGGAATCAAACGCTTTATTCATACATTCTAACCGATTCGTGACGTTCCAACCTAGTTCTTCTTTCAGAACGCGCCATCCTGCTTCGGATACGACCAGATGCAGATGAAAACCGGCATTTAACAATTGCCGGCACAAAGTCACTCCATATATCGCCCCGCTGGCTCCGGTAATCCCGACAACCCACCGTTTGGCAGAACCGCTGTTACCGCCGCTTACCACGATCGCACCACCACCAGGTCGATGAACGTAAAGACGAAAATAACGGCGCTTAGAATGCCATTCATCGTGAAGAAGGCCGCGTTCAGCTTGCTCAGATCGTTAGGCTTGACGAGCCTGTGCTCGTACAGCAGCAGCGCGGCGGCCACGATCATTCCGGCAAAATACCACCAGCTCAAATCCGTCAGCACGAGCAGCAAGGCGAACCCGGCGGCCGTGAGCGCATGGAAGCTGCGGGCGATTCCGAGCGCCTTGGCGATGCCGAAGCGGGCCGGAATCGAGTGCAGCCCTTCCTTGCGGTCGAATTCCACGTCCTGGCAGGCGTAGATCACGTCGAAGCCCGCCGTCCACAGCGCAACAGTCACGTACAGGACGATCGCTTCCCAAGTGATGCCGCCCGTCACCGCCACCCAGCCTCCGAGAGGCGCAAGCCCGATTGTCAGGCCCAGAACGAGATGGCAGGTCCAGGTGAACCTTTTCGTATAGGAATAGAACACAAGAAAGAACACGGCCAGCGGCAGCAGCTTGACGGCGAGGCTGTTTAATTGGGCGGACGCCCAGAACAGCAGCACGAACGATATGATCACGTACAGTATAACGTCCTTGGATTGCAGCAGCCCTGCCGGAATGGCCCGATTGGCCGTTCTCGGATTGCGGGCGTCGATCGCCTTGTCGATCAGCCTGTTCAACCCCATCGCCGCCGTGCGAGCCCCGATCATCGCCAGCAAAATCCAGCCGCATTCGCTCCATTCCGGCAACCTCTTCTCCACCGTCACCGCCCCGAGAATGGCCCCTACGTAAGCGAAAGGAAGCGCGAACAGCGTATGTTCGAACTTGATCATTTCCAGAAAAACGCGCAACTTGGCGATCATACGATTTCATTCCCTTTCGTTCCCATATGCAGCGCGGCTACGCCTCCGAAAAACGGATAAGCCTTCACGTTGCGCATGCCGATTTCGCGGAACAGCTCGGCGAGAGCCTGAAGATCGGGAAAAGTCGCGAGCGATTCCGGAAGCCACCGGTATTGCTCGTAGCTTTTGACGAACCATTTTCCGAATAAGGGCATTACTTTCTCGAAATAAAAATAATAAATGCTCTTGAACGGCTGCCAGGTCGGCTTGGACATGTCCAAACAAACGATCTTGCCTCCGGGCTTGACGACGCGCTTCATTTCCTTCAGCGTCTTGACGACGTCCGGAACGTTGCGCAAGCCGAAGCCGATCGTCACGAAATCGAAGGAATTGTCTTCGAACGGCAGCTCCATCGCGTTCCCTTGAACGAGCGTAATCTGTTGTCCGTAGCCCAGCTTGTCCACCTTCGCCTGGCCGATGTCCAGCATGTTGCGGCTGAAGTCCAGCCCGACCGTCTTGCCGCCCTGGCTCTCCTTGGCCAGCGCGATCGTCCAATCGCACGTGCCGCAGCACAAATCCAAGGAAGATTGCCCCGGCTGAATGTCCATCTTGCGCATCGTAAACCGGCGCCAAGCTTTATGCCTTCTGAAGCTGATGATGTCATTCATCAAGTCGTATTTGGGAGCGATGCGCTCGAACACCTCGTGCACGTGCCGCTCTTTGGATTTCGCGTCCATCATTGTGTCTATCCCAGCTCCTTCAATGCGGTTGCCCTCTGCTGTCCGGTCGCGGCCAGGAATGGCTCGAGCAGCGGCTGCAGCTCCTTCGTCAATTTGTCCGACTGAAGCCGCTGAATGAGCGACTGCAATTGGGCGGTGGATTGCCGCAGCAGCGCGCCCAGCTTCTCGGCCACGTCGTATTTGTGAAGCAGCGTCTTGATCAGCCCGGCGTCTTCCTTGCCGTCGGCCAGCAAACGCCGATCCTCTTCCGAGCCTTCCTGCAAAATGTGCCAGACGCCCCAGCTGCCCGGCAGCGAAGACGTTCTCTCCACTTTGCCGAGCTCCTGCAGCAGCAGCTCGCAGCGGCTGAACCGGTTGACGATGTCCGGCCACAGCTTGGCATGCACTCCGTTCATAACGGCGGTAAAAGAAAGGAAAAGCCCTGACTTCAATTCGGCGCCGATATGGAGATATTCCTCCGCGTTCATTTTCATCTGTTTCGCTTTGCCGTAGAAGCTCATCTTGAGCCGGTTAATGTCGCAGACCGCTTCGCTCAGACGGCGAATCGTCTCGATCTGTCCGGCTTGCGACAGCAGGTGGTAAAAGCGGCTGCTGAAATAGTCGCCGGCGAGCACGCGCAGCTGCTGAGTCCGCATTCCCTGCGTCCCGACCGCGGCGGCCCCGGTCGCGTTCTCAACCATGTCGTGGGTATCCAGACCCATCTGCACGAGCGACGTGACGACCGACAGCAAATCCTTCTGCGAAGCCGCGAGCGGCTGATGGCTTAACACGGTGTATAGCAAAGAAATCCTGCCATTCGGAAAGTCAGGCAATTCCGTATGCAGGCTAATCATATCGTGGTTCATGTACTTGCCGGCCAATTGGTCAATACGTGATCTGCTCATTGCTTCCGCCTCCGAACTAGCTGCCAGGACACCGTTAACGACGTTTATCCTAACTAGTATAACATATCCTAGAAAAGCTCGCATAAGCCAAGGACTTTGTTCATGAATTTGCAAAATTTTCGAACCGGCCCTTGCCGGCCGCCGTAACCGTCCAACGAACGTTGGCGGAACGCCATGCGAGCTCCACGTCCGGCTTCTCGGCCGCTAGCCTCAGCTTATCCAGTTCGTCTTCCGTCCAATCGGACTTTCGGGTTTCCGCCGCGAGCAGCAGCACCTTCCGCTCTCCGCGCGCTTCGAACACCCGCACGAGCACCTGCTTGACGTTGCGCATGTCCGAATACGCGAAATCCAGCAGCAGCGCGATATCGCGGCGGAGAACGCCCGGCTCGCGGTCCAGCAGATCGACCGCCAATATTCCATGATCCCAGCCGACCCGGATCGGCCGATTGCCGAGCTTAATCGCCGACAGCGCGTCCACGAGCCGATCGTCCGTCAGCCGTTTGGTCGTCTCGGGTTCGAAGACGGATACCGTCGAGAGGCGTTGGTTCAGGCTCCGCTCGGCTGCCGGAAGCTGACCGAGCAGCAGCACGACGGCGAATCCCGTCAACGCAAGCGCGACCCACGAGAGATAGCGGCGGATAGGCATAGCGATTACCCCCTTATGCGAGCGTTCCGAGAGTCCGCATTGGACTGTCGGAACGACCTCTTCCTGCGAGAGGCTCCTCCATACCCATTGTACATATAAAAAGGGCAGGCTATGCCTGCGCCTCGCCACCGCTTATTCAGGCATCCGTCTCCACGGTTCCGTGCTTCGTCAGGATCGTCGCCTTGCCCCTGATCTTCATCGCGGAAGTATGGTCGGTGAACTGGACGATCAGCACCTCTCCCTTGTCCAGCTTCTCCGTATGGTGAAACTTCGTATCCTGTCCTCTCGTCAGCCCGATGACCTGCACGCCGCTGTCCTTGGCCTTAATGACGATGTATTCCTGTTCCGTATCCATGTTCGCAGCCTCCTTATGGTTTCATGATGAAGGAAAAGACGGAGCAATGTCAAACAAAAACTGCCTTCCCCCGGAACGCTCGGGCAGAAAGCAGTGTGTCGTTATGTCATGGTCGGAACGGAGAGATTCGAACTCTCGACCTCACCCACCCCAAGGGTGCGCGCTACCAGGCTGCGCCACGTCCCGTTCTTATGTATGGTGCGATTGCGGCACGGAGGCCGTTCGCTTACAGCCTAGCTTGGAGCCTGGTCGTTCTGACGGACAGAATGTCGACGACCTTATCCTGCTCCTCTTGTTTCTCCCTCACCGCTCTAACTTCTCCCTCGAGCTTGGCAAGCCTGATGTCGATTCCGTCGATTTTGGCGATGAGCAGTTCCTGACCGGCCTTCAGAGCTTTAAGAATTTCCACTGCTTCTTCGTTCACGGATACTGCCCCCTTGTTACGCCGGCAACGCGACAAGCTTGAATAAAAAAAGACTACTCCTCCCGGCTGCGGATGAAGAATCGTCTCTTCGGCAAGATGTTAGCGTTCTGGAGAAAACCTGGTCGGAACGGAGAGATTCGAACTCTCGACCTCACCCACCCCAAGGGTGCGCGCTACCAGGCTGCGCCACGTCCCGTTCTAGCAATCTTGCGACACAAAAGGAATTATAGCACAGGGCAATCGAGCCGCGCAATAAGAAAACGAAGACTATCTCCCGGAGCTTCCCGAAGGAAAGTCGCGAAAGATAGTCTCGGCGTTCTTATGGGCATATGAATGCCTCATCGGAAGGTCTGCGAGCCGCGAAGCTCTTACTTGATTCCATCTTTAAGGGCTTTGCCCGGCTTGAATGCGGGGATCTTCCCGGCCGGAATCTCGATTTCCACTCCGGTTTGCGGGTTACGGCCCTTGCGGGCGGAACGTTCGCGAACTTCGAAGTTGCCAAATCCGACGAGTTGGACTTTGTCTCCGCTTTGCAGCGCTTCGGAAATGACGTCGAACACGGCGTCTACCGCTTGCGTCGCGTCTTTCTTGGACAGGTCGGCCAATTCCGCCACTTTGGCAATCAATTCGGTTTTATTCAATGCATTCACCTCCCCGATTAGATACGATGGCATGTTATCTGTTTATCCGTTTCATCAGAAATTATACACTCCGCTATCGCGAAGTTTCAAGCGCGGCGCGTATTTCGGCCGCTTATCGGCCTGCTTTTCGACGATTGAGGTGGATGAAGGTGACGGCAAGCGCCAGGACGAGAACCGCCCCTTTGATGATGTCGTTCGTATAGTACTGCACGTTCATCATCGTCAAGCCGTTGACGAGAACCCCCATCAGCACCGCTCCGAAGAACGTTCCGACGATGTTCGGACGCCCAGCCGCGAACACCGAGTAACCGACGAATACGGCGGCCACCGACTCCATCAGCATCGGAGCGCCGGCATCGATCTGACCGGAGCCGATCCGCGAAGCGAACAGGATGCCGCCGATCGCCGCGAAGACGCCCGAGGCGACGTAGGCCAGGGCGCGGACGCGCTTGACCTTCAGGCCGGAGAGGCGCGCCGCCTCCTCGTTGCCGCCGGTGATGATCATTTGCCGTCCCCAGCGCGTGTACTTGAAGAAGACGTGCGCGCCGATAACGGCAAGAAGCATCAGGATGACCGGGAACGGAACGCCCAGCAGCTTGCCTTGGCCGATCCACAGGAACGACTTGTCCATGACGCCGGGAGCGGTCGAGCCGTCCGGAAGCGGCATGTTGCTGTAGATCGAATACCCTTTCGTGTACGTCTTGTGAATGCCGTTGACGATGTACATGACCGCCAGCGTCGCCAGCAGATCCGGAATGCGGATCTTGACGATAAGCAAGGCGTTCAGCAGGCCGACGAGCGCGCCGACGAGCAGCGGAACGACCAGCACGACGACGAGCGGCATCTCATACCAGACCATCATCGTGGCCGTAATGACGGTCGACAGCGAGACGGTGGCCCCGACCGACAGGTCGAAGCCGTCGACGGTCAGAGAGATCGTCACCCCGATCGCCACGAACGTCACGATCGAGATCGAGCGCAAAATGTCGGTAATGTTGCTGTACGTGAAGAAATATTCGTTCGTCAACGAGAAAAACAGAATGACCAGTCCGATGAAAATAAGCGCGCCGTATTTGAACGTAAACGGCAGCAGGCGATTTTTCACGCTAATTCCTCCCGTCCCGCACTCGCATAGTACAAGAGATCTTCTTGCGTAGCTTCGCCGCGGTTGAATGATTTTACGATCGCCCCGTCGCACATGACGAGAATCCGGTCCGCCAGGCCGAGCGCTTCGGCGAATTCGCAAGTCAAGTACAGAATGCCCTTGCCTTCTTGCGCGAGCTTCCCGATAATCCGGAAAATATCGCTCTTGGCTCCGACGTCGACGCCTTTGGTCGGCTCGTCGAACAGATAGACGTCGGCTTCGGTTCCGATCCACTTGCCGATCGCGACCTTCTGCTGGTTGCCGCCGCTCAAGAAAGCCGTTATTTGCGAGACCGAAGGCGTCTTGATGCCCAGATCGGCAATCTGCTTGTCAGCATAGCCGCGCTCGGACTTCCGGGACAAGAAGCCGAGCCTGCTGATCGACTTGAGCAGCGGAACGCTCAGGTTGTGCAGGACGGACTCGCGAACGAGAATGCCTTCCTTGCGCCGCTCCTCGGGCACGAGGGCGATCCCGGACCGGACCGCGTCCGCTGGCGAACGCAGATCGGCCGGCTTGCCGCCTACGGTCACGGCGCCCTTATCGGCTTGATCGGCGCCGAACAGGACGCGAGACAATTCCGTCTTCCCGGCTCCGACAAGGCCGACGACGGCTACGATTTCCCCGCGCCTTACGTCGAGGTCGACGCCTCGCACCCTGCGCCCCGATTTGAGTCCCCTCACCTGCAGCACCGGCTCTCCGAGCTTCGTCTCCAGCTTCGGATACTCTTCCTCGAAGCTTCTGCCGAGCATCGCCCTGACGACGCCTGCAGCGTCGATATTTTCCCTGTCTTCGGTCAGCACGCGTTCCCCGTCCCTCATGACGGTTATGCGATCGCAAATCCGGAACACTTCCGGCAACCGGTGCGAGATGAAAATAACGCCGATGCCCGCGGTTTTCAGACCTTGCATGATCCCGAACAGCTTCTCCGCCTCCTCGAGGCTGAGCGGCGCGGTCGGCTCGTCCAGGATGACGAATTTGGCGTTCTCGGCGAACAGCCTTGCGATCAGCACAAGCTGCTTCTCCGACAAAGTCAAATCGCGCACGAGCGTCCGCGGCGACAGCGTCAGCCCGACGCGCTCGAGCACCTTGCCCGCTTCCTCGTGAAGTTTGCCCCAGCGAAGCCAAGCTTCCGCGCCCGACGTTGCCAACCGGTCGAGAAAGATGTTCTCGGACACGCTGAGATGGGCGACCAGCGAAGTGTCAACCTCTTGATAAACGCAGTGGATGCCGGCCTTCTTCGATTCGGCGGGAGACCGGAATACGTGCGCGCCTCCTGCGACCTCGATCGCACCCTCGTCGGTCTCGTAAGCTCCCGACAATATTTTCATCAATGTGCTCTTGCCCGCGCCGTTGGCGCCCAGCAAAGCGTGAATCTCTCCGCCGCGAACGTTGAAGTCCACGTTCTTGAGCGCCTGAACGCCCGCGAACGACTTCGAGATATTTTTCATGTTCAGCACGGAAGCTTGTTCGACCGCCGCCATCGGAACCCTGCCCCTTTCCCGAAGAGATGTGAATGTCGCATGGACAGCAGGAAACGGCGCGGAATGTTCCCGCGCCGTGCCTTGCGTAGCCTTCGTTTGCTTGAATTATTGCGCGCCTACGGCTTGCTCCAGCGCCGTCAAATAGTCCGTGTTGCCGAGGTCGCTGCTTCCCCAGCCTTCGACGTATTGCGAAAGCTCGTCGGTCGTGATGACCTTGTCCGTAGGAAGCGAATCGTGGTGCACGAATACCGGCTCCAGCTGCACGACCGCGTCAGTCGTGTCGCCGTGGAACTTCTGGTACAAGTACCGCACTTGCACCGTGCCGATCGAAGTCGGATCGACCGCCGCGGAAGCAACCCATGGACTCGTCGGATCTTGAATGATTTTCAAGTCCTCGTCGCTAAGGTCGATGCCGTACACTTTGATCTCGTCGCGGCCGGCTTGCTTGATCGCGTTGGACGCGCCTTTGGCGAACTCGTCCCAAGACGCCCATACCGCGGTGATGTCGCCTTTGTTCGGGTATTGCTTCAGAACGGCTTCCATTCTGTTCTGCGTGTCGAGCTGCGGGTTGCTGGCATCGCCGAACGCGGCGATTTCTTTAATGTCCGGATATTTCTCGGTGAACGCTTTGTAGGAGATTTGACGGCTCTCCATCGGAGGGAAACCGGCTACCCATACTTTGACGATGTTGCCCTTGCCGCCGGCTTCTTCAGCCAGCTTCTCCAGCGTGTACTCGGCCAGCAGCTGGTCGTTCTGCGCCAGGTTCGTAATGCCTTCGAAGTCGTTCAGGCCGGAGTCGAAAGCGACGATCGGAATGCCTGCTTCCTTAGCCTTGTTCAGTCCGTTCGTCAGAGCCGCGGCGTCGCCGTGGTCGACCAGGATGCCGTCGAACTTCTGGTTAACGGCGGAATCCAGGTTAGCGGCCATCTTGGCCAGATCGTTCTCGGAAGCAAGGACGGTCACTTCGCCGCCGAACTTCGCGACTTGCTTCTTCACGCCGTCCACGTATTGAGCGGAGAACGTGCCGGTGTTGAAACGCATGACGAGCGCGATTCTCTTGCCTTTAAGCGCTTCGATGCTTGCGTCTTGGGACGGTTCGGCGGATGCCGATTCGGAAGCGGCTGCGGATGCCGAAGGCGATGCCGGCGAGGAGCTGCCCGCGTTGTTTTCTTCTTTTTTGCCGCAGGCCGCCAGCACCAATACGAGCGTCAGCGCGAGCGCGATCCAGGACAGTTTGGATTTACGTTGTTTCATCTCTCTGTGGCCTCCCATTTCATATCTTGCTATGGATGATAGAATTACTATAAACAGTTAATCCGAGTATGTCAATCGGTTTTTGCATAATAATGCAAGAAACCGTGCTCTCTCTATCTATCGTCTCTGCCGAATCCATCACACCATTCTAGGAGAATTCTCGCCAATTGACAATATCCGAGTTTATATCTTCTTTTAATTGACAATAGTTTTGCGCTTACATTTCCTATGATGGAACCCGGAGATAAAATAAAAACGCCGAACCGGCCACGAATGGCGATTCAGCGCTTTAGGCGAAGCGTATTAAGCAGCTTACAGAATGATGGCGATCAAGCCGCCCGAGCCTTCGTTGATGATGCGGCCGAGCGTCTCCTGCAGCTTGTAGCGGGCGTTGTCGGGCATCATCGCAATCTTGCCCTGGATGCCTTCGCGGACGATCGAATGCAGCGAGCGTCCGAAAATATCGGATTCCCAAATCTTGATCGGATCGTTCTCGAAATCCTGCATCAGGTAGCGCACGAGCTCCTCGCTCTGCTTCTCCGTGCCGATGATCGGCGCGAATTCGGATTCGACGTCGACGCGGATCATGTGAATCGAAGGCGCGGTCGCTTTCAGCCGGACGCCGAAGCGCGAGCCTTGGCGGATGAGCTCCGGCTCGTCGAGCACCATCTCGGCAAGAGAAGGAGCGGCGATGCCGTAGCCGGTCGTCTTGACCATCTCGAGCGCTTCCGAGAACCGGTCGTATTCCCGCTTCGCGTGGGAGAACTCCTGCATGAGCTGCAGCAGGTGGTCCTTGCCGCGAATTTCCGTGCCGACGACTTCCATCAGGATTTTGTCGTACAGCTCGTCTGGAGCGTACAGGTCGATCTCGGCGACCCCTTGGCCCATGTTCATGCCGCTGAGGCCCGCTCTGGCGACGAAGTCGTACTCCATGAACTGGGAGACGACGCGCTCGACGTCCCGCAGGCGCCGGATGTCCTTGACCGTCTCCCGCACCGAGTTCTCGTAGGCGGAACGCAGCCAGTGGCCCTCGTTCAGCACCATGACCCAGCTCGGCAGGTTGACGTTGACCTCGTGTACGGGGAACTCGTACAGCACTTCGCGCAGCACGCCCATGACGTCCTCTTCGCCCATCGTAGCGGCGCTGACCGTCATGACCGGAATATCGTATTTAGCCGCCAGCTCGCCGCGAAGCGCCTGCGCTTCTTCGCTCTTCGGCCGAGCGGAGTTGACGATCAGTACGAAAGGCTTGCCGACTTCCTTCAGCTCGTTGACGACCCGCTCTTCCGCGTCCACGTAAGCGCTGCGCGGAATTTCCGCGATCGTGCCGTCCGTCGTCACGACGACGCCCAGCGTCGAATGCTCCTGAATGACCTTGCGCGTGCCGATCTCGGCCGCTTCCTGGAAAGGAATCGGATCTTCGAACCAAGGCGTCGTAATCATGCGCGGTCCGCCTTCGTCTTCGAAGCCTTTGGCTCCGTCCACCGTATAGCCGACGCAATCGACCAGGCGCACGTTCACTTCGAGCCCCTCGGCCACCTTAAGCTGCACCGCGTTGTTCGGCACGAACTTCGGCTCGGTCGTCATGATCGTGCGGCCCGCCGCGCTCTGCGGCAGCTCGTCGATCGCTCTGACCCGATCGGCCTCCGAAGCAATATTAGGTAAAACAACGGTTTCCATAAACCGTTTGATAAAGGTCGATTTGCCCGTGCGGACGGCACCCACGACCCCGAGGTAGATATCGCCGCCGGTGCGTTCGGCGATATCCTTGAAAATGTCCACTTTTTCCACTGAGATTCCCTCCCATCGTAATCGCGAAACTTTCGTGACCCGCCGTCAGGGCGGAACTCGTACACGAACTTGGACTGGTAACATTGTATGTGCGATTGCCACGAATATGACGCCGCCCGCACAAAATGTTTGCCGGCAAGCCCTCGCCTGCCGGGTACTCCTTTGTTTCCCTCATGAGCATATGAAAAAAGAGAGACACGTATGTCATCTCTCTTCATCTTTTTATCAAATTAAGATGTTCCTCACGGAACGATAGCTTGAGGATCTCCGTCGATCCAGCGGTATTCCGGAGCACGCACGGGCACGTAATAGGATTCTTCGATCAAGACGCGCCGGAGATCTTCGTTCGGAGCCGGTTCCGTCCCCGTCTTCTTCGCCGCCGTCGCAATGTCGATGCCGTAGTCCGCGTACACTTTCCCTTGTTCGTCCACGAGCCAGTTCAGCGTCTGATTCGAAAACATGCTGCGAACTCCCGGATCCTTCATGCCCAGCTTGGCAAAATCGACCGAGCGAAACCCGGGATACATCTCGTCTCCCGCGGCAAGGCGGTTGCCCTGCGACGAGCGATATTGATCCATCTTCTTCTGCACGCCGTCCACCGCCTGGAACGCGGTCACGTCGAGCAGCCTGACGAGAGGCTTCGTCTCCTCGTCGACGACCAGAAACTGATAATTGCCGCCGTTCTCGAAAGCCGCGGAAGGAATATGGCCGATAAAACCCATTCTCTTAAGCTTGCCGAGATCGACTTTGTATTTCTCGTAGAGCGGAACTGTCTCGTCCGCGTTCTGGATCGGCAGCACGCCGGTCTGTTCCCGATAGCGGTCAACGGCGTCCTGGACCGTCAGCACCGCCTCTCTGGCCGTCGCGTCGTTGCGCGGCGTCCGGTCCTCCGGATAGAGACACCCCGTCAGAGCGACGAGCAGCAGCGCCGCAAGCGCCAATCCGGATGTTTGCCAAAAACGAACTTTCATTTGTCAGCCCCCTGTATTCCCTCTAACTCCACCAATCGTCCTCCTGCTGCTGTTCCGCCAGCTTCTTGCGAATCGCCGCCTTAAGCGGGTCTTCGGGCACGGTTACGGTGACGTCTCCCTGCGCTCGCGCCTGGCACGACAGTCGAACGCCCTCGGACAGCAGCGAGCCCAGCTTGCGAATCTCGGCCTGCGTCGGCGGGCTCAGCGAAGCCGCCTGCTCGGCCGACACGTTCACCTTGCACATCAGACAGCCGGCCACTCCTCCGCAGCGCGTGCGAATCGAGACGCCGGCCCGGCGCGAAGCTTCCAGCAGCGTCGATCCGGGTCGGACGGATACGCTCCGCCCGTCAGGCTCGAACGCGACTTCATGCCGCCGGGTCACGGCCCTTCCTCCCCTGAAGCGGACGCTTCCGCGAGCCGAAGCGCCTGTTCGGCCACTTGAGGAGCCAGCCGGTTCCGTTCCAGAAGCGTCCGCAGCTTCGGCAGATGTCTGCCCGGTTCCGCAGCAATCAGCTTGCCCGCGAGCACCGCCCGATCCGGCCGCTCCCGAAGCAAATTAAAGATCAGCTCGTGTCCGAGCGGAACGACCGGCAGAGCGACAGCGCCCATCTCGATCCGGTCGCATGCCGGGTACAGAATCTCTCTTACTTCCGTCATATACACCGATTCCTTCGCCGACACGCGAAATCCGCCGACCAGCTCAACCATTGCCCCCGCTATCCGGTAATGCGACAGCGTGGAACGGTATCGGTCCGTCACGCTGTTCTCCGGAACGTCCAATTCGTAAGCGGCAAGCAGACGATGGGCAAGCCCGACGTCCTGTTCGTCGACGTAAATGTCGAGATCCCGAGGCGGCCGTCCCAGGTCCGCCCCCCGGAGCGCCAGCCCCGTGCTGCCTCCGACCACGTAGCGGACTTCCCCGCTACCAAGCGCCGAGGCCAGCTCGGCCAAGGCGTCTATCGGAACATCGCTCTCCATAACGGCCACTTCCATTCTGACTTAGAAATACGTTTTGTTAACGGCTTTAATAACGCCTTCCCGTTCGACGATCGCCTGGCATCCGAGCCGGTATCCGGCGTCCAGTTCATCCGGACCGAGCCGGTCCCACTCCGCGTCGCTCGACTCCGAGAGCAGTTCTGCCCCCTCCTGCACGATGCAGCGGCATCTCGCGCAAGTGCCCCTGGAGCAATTGAATTGCCAGTCTATGGACGATTCCTGGGCGATCTTGAGCAGGCTTTTGCCGATTTGCGTTTCGACGGATTTCGTGAGGGTTCGTCCCGTTAAAGTAATCATGCTAGCCGACCCCGTTTCAATAATAAGCGCTATATAATAGAAATTAGACCGCAGATCATGCCGTAGATCAGCACGACGACCGCGATGAGCGTAAGCACCAGGCGGACCCAGCCCTTCGTCTTGTTGCGGGCGTATGTAATAATAAGAGCCGCGATGACCATCAGTCCGATTCCGACGAACGACATCCACATCTTGCTCATCGGATCCAGCTTGGCCGCCGCATAGGCTTGAAGCATAAGAACCATCATTTGTCGCCTCCCTCTCCCAATCCGCTCAAATGCTTTATATTATACCATTCGACACGAAAGATGACAAAAGACGAGCCTCCGAAGTCGAAAGAAAACCCGCGCGCGCCAGCTTCGGCAAGCGGCGACACGCGGGCAAGTTACTTCTTGATCATCATTTTGACGAGCGACTCCAGGCTGTTCAGGTTCATCCCGCTTTTCTTCACGGTGCTGATGATCTCCTTGACCGTCTCGTCGGACACCGGAATGTTCGCCATCGCGGACACTTGCTTGATCAGCTGCTTCATCTGCGCGTCGCTCTGCATCGTGCCGGGCGTCACGCCGCCCGCGATTTTTTTGATCGATTTCTCGGAAATGTTTTTGCCGGCTTTCTTGTTGACCGCGCCAAGCAGATCCTTCGGAAATTTGTCCATGCTTCCCCTCCTCCGGGTATTTGCACTGCATCCTATGAGGAGAAAAACGGGAAGGTGTGGGCGATTCTCATTTCCTTGCGGACATTAACCCAACGTGCGGCCGCGGCGGACTTCCGAAGCGACCTCTTCGATCTCGTGCGTCTTCACGCGCCCCATCAGCGCCTCCACCGCCTGTCCCGGAGGCCGGCCTTCGAACAGCACGGCGTACAGCTGGTCCGTGATCGGCATTTCGACGCCGTGGCGACGGGCGAGCACGTACGCCGATTTCGTCGTCCGGACGCCCTCGACGACCATCCCCATCCGCTCCAGCACTTCGTCCAGCGGCAATCCCTGAGCGAGCATGGAGCCCGCCCGCCAGTTGCGGCTGTGCTGACTCGTGCAGGTAACGATCAAGTCCCCGACGCCGGCGAGCCCCGCGAACGTAAGCGTATTGGCTCCCATCGCTTCGCCCAGCCTGGCGATCTCCGCCAAGCCGCGCGTAATCAGCGCAGCTTTGGCATTGTCGCCGTAGCCGAGTCCGTCCGACAGTCCCGCTCCCAGCGCGATGATGTTTTTGATCGCTCCGGCCGTCTCGACCCCGACGCTGTCCGGATTCGTATAGACCCGGAAATACGAGCTGTTCATGAACAAATCCTGGGCCGCCTCCGCACAGGCGATCTCCTTGGCCGCAACGACGATCGTCGTCGGGTGCCGCCGAATGACTTCCTCCGCGTGGCTTGGTCCCGACAGGACGACGATATGCTGCTCGGAACGGCCCAGCTCCTCCGACAGCACGGTGGACATCCGTTTTAAGCTGTCGGTTTCGAAGCCTTTGGTCGCATGGATAACAAGGGCGTCCTCACGTATGTAACCCGCCGCCTGCCGGGCGACGTCGCGCATCGCCGAAGACGGGGACACGAACAGAACCGCCACCGCGTCTTGAACGGCTTCCGCCATATCGGTCGTCGCCGCGATGCCCTCCGGAATTTCCGCGCCGGGAAGAAACTTCTCGTTGCGGCGCAGCCGGTTGATTTCGTCGGCTTGCGCCGGATTGCGCGTCCAGAGCAGGACGCGATGTCCATTGTCCGCGAGTACGCGAGCGAGCGCCGTTCCCCAGCTTCCCGCCACGAGGACGGCCACTTTCTTAAGCGCCATGAGGTTCACCCTTTTTGCCGCTGCCGAGTTTATTTTCCGTGCCGTTGATCAGCTTCACGATATTTTTGCGGTGCCGGACGATCGCCAGCACGGCTACGACGAGCGCGCCCCACAGGAACGCCGGATCCTTGTCGAACACAAAAACGAAGATCGGAAGCAATACGGCGAAAACCATCGATCCGAGCGATACGTACCGGGTCAGCGCGATGACGAGAATGGCGGCGATGCCGGCGATCAGCGTCGGAAGGAACGCCCATACGACCAATGCGCCGATCGTCGTGGCGATCCCCTTGCCGCCCTTGAACCGGAAGTAGATCGGCCAGTTGTGGCCCCCGATCGCGGCCAAGCCGCATGCGACTTCCACGGCCGCATTCCCTTCCCCGAGCCACAGGCCGATGAGCACGCCCGCCGAACCTTTGGCGATGTCCAGCAGGAAGACGGCGATGGCCGGCCCCTTGCCCAGCACGCGCAAGGTGTTCGTCGCTCCCGCGTTGCCGCTGCCGTGCTCCCGGATATCGATCTTCTTGAGCCAGCGGGCGGCAAGAATGCTGAATGAGATCGAGCCGAGCAAATAACTGACGATAATCGCGATAATCGTGTTTAACACGTACGGTCTCCCCTATTCTTGATCGGACTTCTTGCGGGTGAACAGCCTCAGCGGCGTGCCCTCGAACGCGAATGCCGCCCGAATCTTGTTCTCCAAATAACGCTCATAAGAGAAATGCATCAATTCGGGGTCGTTGACGAATATGAGCATCGTCGGCGGTTTGACGGCAATCTGCGTCGCGTAGTTGATGCGCAGCCTGCGTCCTTTGTCCGTCGGAGGAGGGTTGATCGCGATCGCGTCGCTCAAAATGTCGTTCAGCACGTTCGTCGGCACGCGAAGCGCATGCTGCTCGGCCACGTGATTGATGACAGGGAACAGCTTCGTCAGACGCTGCTTCGTGAGCGCGGACAGAAATACGACGGGGGCGTAAGTCATGAACAGAAACTGCTCGCGGATCGAGTTCGTAAAATGCTGCATCGTCTTGTCGTCCTTCTCGACGACATCCCACTTGTTCACGACGAAAATGGCGGCTTTGCCGTTCTCGTGCGCATAGCCTGCAATATGTTTGTCCTGCTCGATGATGCCTTCTTCCCCGTTGATGACGACCAGCACGACGTCCGCGCGCTCGATCGCCTGCATCGCCCGCATGACGCTGTATTTCTCCGTCGATTCGTACACTTTGCCGCGCTTGCGCATGCCGGCCGTATCGATCAGCACGTATTTCTGGCCGTCCTTCTCGAACGGGGTATCGATCGCGTCGCGCGTCGTGCCGGCGATGTTGCTGACGATGACGCGCTCTTCTCCGAGAATCGCGTTCACGAGCGACGACTTGCCGACGTTGGGCCGACCGATCAGCGCCACCTTGATGACGTCGTCGTTGTATTCCTGGTCTTCCTTAACGGGAAGCTTGCTCACCGCCGCGTCGAGCAAATCCCCGATTCCCGTCCCGTGCGAGCCGGACAGCGGCAGCGGATCTCCGAAGCCGAGCGAGTAGAACTCGTAAATATCGTCCATGCGCTGCAGGTTATCGACCTTGTTCACGCCGAGCACGATCGGCTTGCGCGACCGGAACAGCATCTGCGCCACTTCTTCGTCCGCGTTGGTGACCCCGGCCTTGGCGTCGACCATGAATATAATGACGTCGGCTTCCTCGATGGCGAGCTCCGCCTGCATTCTCACGGAACGCAGCAAGCTGTCCTCGCCGTCGATCTCGATGCCTCCGGTGTCGATAATGTTGAAGGAACGCCCGTTCCATTCGCCCGTCCCATACAGACGGTCTCTCGTGACGCCCGGCTTGTCTTCGACGATCGCCAGTCTGTCGCCGATGATCCGGTTAAAAATCGTAGATTTGCCGACGTTAGGCCGCCCTACGATCGCAATAATCGGTCTTGCCATGTTGGTTTCCACTCCTCAATAGATCCGGCCGTCCTCTTGCATGGGCGTCGGTATCTGAAACAATCGCAAATTTCATCATACCAAAAATCGGGCGGCTTGGCTAACGGATATTGCCATTTTCGAGCTATTCCCGCTCTACGATAATGAACAAGTCTTCGTTGATCGTGTGGGCCGCGCAGTCCAAAATCTTCTCCAACAGATGAGCGACCTTCTGCAATCCTTCCCTGTCCGCCGCGTAGAAGATCGGGGCGCCGCCTCCGACCTCCTCGCGTCTGGTCGTCACGATGCCTACGATTCTAGCCATTGGATTCCGCCTCCTCCAAGCTCTTGCGGTTCGCCTTCGTCGGCTTGCGCACGGCCGCTTCCAGCAGCGGCACGCCGCTTACCGCCTCGTAGGCTTTGTCCGCGTCCTTCTCCCGGGGCAGCACGAGCAGTCCCAGCTGTCCCGTGCGCAAGCCGAGCTTGGCAATCGGGAGAAGTCCCGGATCGCCGTCGTCGCGGTACACGCCGAGCCGGGTCGACACGTCGTGCAGAATCGCCTGGCGCTGTCCGAGATTGGCGATCGTCACCCGGGCGTCGTCGCTCCTGGGCGTCAGGATGAAGCCCATTCCCTGCTCGCGGATAATGTCCCTGTTCTCGTCCAGGCCGACGTTCATCATGTAGATGTCGCCGACGTACAGGTTCGGTCCGTCCAGCTTGATCGGGGCCATCTCCACGCGGGCGATGTGGGAAATTCGCTTCCCTCTCATAAACAAGTGGGAGATCACAAGGGACAGGACGCCGGCGGTCAGCCCTGCCCACCAGACGATCCATTGGGCGAACAGACTGGTCAGCAGCGCGGTGACGATCGCCAAGTAGTTGCGCCCCTCGAACACAACCGCAATGCCTTCGATATAGGCGGCTCCCCGCGGGACAAGCTCCAAATCGTCGATCGCCGACAGCGTGTTGCGCTCCATGTTGCGAACTTCGCGGAACTGTTGGGCCGCAAGCGACAAAAACGTAATCGCCGTGTAATCCTTGTTGAACAAAGCGGGAACGGCGACCGCTCCGAGCGCGCCGGCGATCAGACCGAGCGCCAGATGAATGATTTTGCCGTGCGGATACGCCGGGTATTGCCGATAGTCGCTGCGCAGCATGGCGATCCGGGCGAGCATGCCGAAAGCCGTCCCCATCGCGACGGCGGTCAGCTCTTTATGAGAATGCAGCCAGTCCAGCATCATGATCTTTGTCCTCCTCTTCGTCCGCCCGATCTGACCGCCCATTTTCTTCCCTGCTCGCCCGCCGCCTTCGCGAACGTCGTCCACAGCCTGGCGCAGAGAATTGCGATCCACCACGCCTGCAGTCCCTCATCCGGGGCGCCGGCCGGAAGCGCATCCGCCTGAGCCCGCAGAAGTGCGTGAGCGACTTCATTCATGATCAGGCAGACCGACACCGCTACCGCCTGTTCAGACGCGGAGCGGAGCAGCAGACCGGCCAGCCAGCCGATCAGCGCCGCGATCGCCCACGACGATCCGTCCGGCTCGAAGCCGGAAGGGATGAAAATCAATCTCCCGGCCAATATCGCGACCGATCCGATCAGCAGCCCCCCGGATGCGGACGTCCATCTTCTGGCCGCCGGCATCCGCGCGCCAGCCAGCACGGCGGAAAACAGCGTCCATACCCACGCCCCGTTCACCGATATGTCTTCGGTGATCGTTACTTTTCCAAGCCACGCCAAAGGCCATACCGCCAGGAACAAGCCTGCCGCCCAACCGGGCAAATCTTCGGTCGTCTCTTCCCTCCAGCCGCTCCACCACAAGATCGCAGCGACCAGCCACAGAAATGCGGCGCCGTACAGTGGCGACATCTCTCCACCTCCAGTCTGTAGTATGCGCCTTACGGACAGTAAAACATGCCCTCGACGACCCATTCGACTTCCGCGCCTTCCGAGCGCACAACGCAAAGAGGAGCCATCCCGCAATGGGACGGCTCCTCCGATAAAACGATGACGATTACTTGAATTTGCTCAGCTTGTCGCCGAAGCGCTCTCCGAGGTTAAAGCTCATGCTTTCCGCAGGAGGCAGGTTCGACTCTTCGCGCGGCGCGCGCGGTGCGCGAGCTTCGCGTTCCGGACGAGCAGGCGCTTCTTCCGTCTCCTTGATAGAGAGGGACACGCGCTTCTCGGCAGGGTTGAAGTCCAGCACTTTGGCTTGAACTTCTTGACCTTCCTTCAACACTTCGTAAGGCGTCGCGATATGGCGATGCGCGATTTGCGAAATGTGAACGAGACCTTCGACGCCCGGTGCGATCTCGACGAATGCGCCGAAGCTGACCAGACGCTTGACAACGCCGGTGACGATGTCGCCGATGTTGAATTGGCCAACGGCCGATTCCCACGGACCCGGTTGAGCGGCTTTGATGCTCAAGGAGATTTTGCCGATCGAAGGATCGACCTTCAGCACCTTCACCTTAACATCCTGGCCTTCGGATACGACATCGGCAGGATGAGCAACATGCTGCCATGCGATCTCGGATACGTGAACGAGACCGTCGATGCCGCCGATGTCCACGAACGCGCCGAACGGAGTCAGGCGCTGCACTTTGCCTTCCAGCACTTGGCCCGGCTCGAGGCTGCTCATGATTTGCTGCTTCTTCTCCTCGTATTCGGCTTCCAGCACGTCTTTGGCCGACAGAATGACCTTGTTGTTCTCGCGGTCGATTTCTTTGACCTTGACTTTGATCGTGCGGCCCTTGTACGAGCTGAAGTCTTCTACGAAATGACGCTCCACCATGGAAGCCGGAATAAATCCGCGTACGCCCACGTCGGCAACGAGGCCGCCTTTGACGACGTCGGTAATGACGACTTCGAAAGCTTCGCCGTTGTCGGACTTCGCTTGCAGCTCATCCCATGCGCGCGGAGCGTCCGCTTGGCGCTTGGACAGCACGAGCGATTCTTTGGCATCGTTGATGCTGACGATTTTCGCTTCGACCTCTTGGCCGATTTGCACCGCCTCGGCAGCATTGTCGATGTTCACGGAGGAAAGCTCGCGCAACGGAATAACGCCGTCGTATTTATATCCAAGGCTAACGTACGCTTGGTTGTCGTCGATTTTGACCACCGTACCTTTCACGGTGTCCCCTTTCTTCAAGGTTACGACATTTTCCAGTGCGTCCTGGCTGACGGTATCCGCCACCGGCTCTGCCGCAGTTTCCTGAACGTTGATTTCTTCAGACATGGAAATTACCTCCTCAGATCTACCCCAACTTTATTTAAACCCGCTGCAACCCGGCCTTCCGACTCGCGCTGCGCGGCGCTTAAATCTTGCTTACCCGAAAACATGAGAACCAAATAATGCCTTTAGTATGATGGTTTCCGACAAGAAACATGCATCCTCAGGATGCAGGCCGTCCCGTGCTCATCATTTCTCTGATTCGGGACATAATCAATTCGGTCGCTTCCTCCATGCTTTCGGTCGTGCCTTGCTCCGCGTAAGGCGTCAGATCGATCGGAGCGCCGTATACCGCAACCATTTTGCGGAAAATACGATACTGGCCGACCAGCGCAACCGGAACGACAATGGCTTTGGCGCGAACCGCCATCGTAACGGCGCCCCGCTTGCCCATGCCTACCGATTCGTTGCGTGTGCCTTCCGGGAAAATCCCCATCACATTGCCGCCTTGCAATAGCGTAATCGCCGTGCGGATCGCTTCCTTGCTCACGCCTCCGCGCTTGACCGGAAACGCGCCTACCGCTCGAATCAACGGTCCGAACAACGGAATGCGAAACAGCTCTTCCTTGGCCATATAGTGAACTTTGCGGGGCACCCATACCCCCAAAGTGATGGGATCTTGCAAGCTTCTGTGGTTGCTGCAGAGCACCACCGGACCTTCTCGGGGAATATTCTCGATTCCCCTGGCCTCCAATCGATAGAGCAGCACGTACAGCGCTCGGAGAATAGCCCTTGCGATGCGGTATAACATAGTCTACTTCTCCTCCGCTAAAATGGTTCTTACTGCCGCAAGTCCCCATTGTACGATTTCTTCCGCCACTTCGTCCACCGTCTTGCCGGTAGAGTCGAGCAGACGGGCATCCGCTGCCTGGAGGAGAGGCGCGATCTCCCTCTCTCGATCGATTCGGTCGCGTTCTTCGATCTCGCGTTCCAATTGGTCGAGCGTAATCTCCGTTCCCGGCTCCAATTCGAGAAAACGCCGCTTCGCGCGCTCTCGCGGAGTCGCGGTCAGGAACACCTTCAATTCGGCATCGGGAAGAACATGGGTCCCGATGTCCCTGCCGTCCATGACGACGCCTTTGTCCAAGGCCATGCGGCGCTGGAGCTCGGCCATTCGCGAGCGAACGGTGGAGAGCCGCGCGACGTAAGAAACGTTGCGGTTGATTTCGAGCGACCTCAGCTTGGACGTGACGTCCTCGCCGTTCACCCGAACCTGCTGGGCGTCTCGCCCCGGAAGAAGAACGATGTCCAGTCCGTCCGCCAAGCGGCCTACGGCCGCGTCGTCATCGGTCGGCAATCCGGATTCGAGCACCTTCAGCGTTACCGCCCGGTACATCGCGCCCGTATCTATGTAGACATATTGAAGGGCGCTTGCCACCTTGCGCGCAACCGTGCTCTTGCCGGCCCCTGCCGGTCCGTCGATCGCGATATTAATCCGATGAGTGTGAGATTGAGATACGTCCATAAGCGAACAACTAGCCTCCTACATGCCGACAACAAGAAACCTTGCGATCAAAAAATAAGGCAGGCTGAGCCTGCAAGGATCGAGAAAATTATACCACAGGGCCACACTCTATGCAAAAAAACAAGACGATCAGCGCGGCGAATTCCGATAAGGCACCCCTTCGGAATGATCCGCGGACGCCAGCCATTGCCGAATCCCCGGAAACTGCAAAGCCACTTGGGAGACGATGAGCAGCACGACGAGCGCCTTGATCCCCCTGACGATCCATTTCTCCATGCGATCCGACCATGCGACGAAATCGGCATGCCCGGACGCTCTTCTGCGTTCCGCCAAATCGCGACGTCCTCCCGGCTCCGCTTCAAGAAGCCGGACGCGCGGGTCAATCCCTCCGCAGATCCAGCTGGCGCTCGAAGCAGTAGCGAATAATTTTTTGCTGGTCGGATTCCGTAATGTCCGCGAAGCGCAGCATGACCAGATGCTTGTCCGGCTCGACGGGAAGCACTCTGACGACTTCCCCCTCGAATTTGGCGTGCGCGACCGATCCGCCCCTATAGCTTAATAATAACCAACAACCGATAACGACATTCGGCACGATCGGCCATTTTCGCTCGCACAGGAAAGACGCGCCTCCGCCTCCCAGATCTTCGGTAACGGCTACGAAACGCATCTTGTCGCCGATCTTGACGGCAATCTCCAGATTGGTCTCCACTCTCAGATAGCTGCGTCTTTGATCCTTCGTGATCTGCTCCGGGTCGGGCTTGCGAATGGCGACGAGGGAAACCGATTCCTTGCGGAATCCCTGCACGGAGCTCTCGAACAGATGCTTGACTCCGTCCTGGGTAAAATAGTAGACCTGCAGCCGCTCTCCGACGCTTGCCCGGTAGAGCCGGCGGTTCTTCTCATTCAGAGGAATCTCGATATAAATGTTATGATCGTCCGAGTCCGCTACGCGCGAACGAAGCGTCACGGGTTCCGAATCCTCCTCGGATTCGGTCTGTATGTACATCATCTGATTGATTTTCGGCAGCACCCATAACCCTCCACGTAGGCATGTTCGGAGCAAATTGATTGCGTACTGCCACATTATATCACGGGCGCGTGAATTCGGGAATGAAAATGGAGCTGCTGTTCCATGTGAAATCAGAAATTATCGATGAACAAAAACGGGGTATGTATCTCCCTACGCTACAATGTACCCCAGAAAGTGACGAGAAGCTTCGCAGCTTATTCCGATTACTTTCCGGGGACCCCGAAGCGTGGCCATGAAATCAGGAATCGATTAACCCGTGACAGGGTAATTTCATGACCGTATGAGGCAGGCGCTTCGCTCTACAGGAGATACATACCCCTACTTCTATGTCGATAATATTCTGTTGCCCGACTTATGAAACAGCGACTATCTGTAAAGAGACTTTTCGGCGTCCGCAATCTGCTCGATGCTTTCCTCCAGACCAGTCTCCGCGTTCAAGTAGATCCGATAGCGGTGATCGTTGACTTTGCCCACGAACTCGTGGCACAGAGTCGGCTCCCTCATGTCGTTCTCGATGACGGACAAGGAATGGTTCTCGACGCGGAAGTCGGGGTTCAGCCCTTTCTGCGCCTGCTCCTTGGTCAGCTTCGGCTTGCCCGGGGTAAGCAGCTTCTTCGCGAAGACATGGTCTCTGGCCTGCAGGCCGACGACTTCCCCGTTGTCCAGCGCGACCCGCACCGTCACTTTGTCCGGATAGATCTTCACGCCGTCGATCGTGTGGGCGTAAGTGAAGACGGCGACATGGTCGTATTCGTCGTAAGCGATCGGCGTCATGCTCTTGTAGCCGTGCCGGACGAGAAACTGCGAGCCTTTGTTGCGGGCCGTATCGAAGTTGATTTTGCTCGACTTGACGTCTCTGGGATTCATGAACCAGAGAAGATGCCCGCCCTTGCGCGTGTAGTCGAGCTGAATAGGCGAGCCGCTCTTGCCTTTGACCGATACGGTATACGCCGGCATATCCGTCTTGCTGCCGTCCTCGCTGACGCTGACCTCTCCGCCGCGCGCCTGCGCCCCCAGAAACGCGAGAGCTTTGCTCTTGATTTCTTCCGCGGACATCTGCTTGCCTTCCAAGCCCGCAGAGCTCATCTTGCGGTCGGAGGACATGGCGGAAGGTCCCCAATCGGATTCCGGGTAAGCGCCCATCTGCTTGTCCATCGCCTTGAATCCGTCGATAATCGTATTGTCGTGGGGGCCGCCCTCGCTAGCCATTGCGACTTCGACGTCCATCCAGCGCAGCCGGTCCTTGAGGACCGCGTCCTGGACTTTGCTCAGCTCCTGGTTAACCGTATCGGAAGCCTGATACAGCGATTTCATCATTTTCACTTCCGCCGGAGTGAGCGGCTGCTTCGTCAAATCGCGCACGGCCGTCCGGTAAGCGAAGTTGGATATTCTCGAGAGGAACTGCTCGGCCTTGTTGAACGGAAGCATCGCCAGCGGAAGCTGGTTGATCTCGTTTTGCGCCTGGCTGGTCAGCCTCCAGACGTTAACGAGCCCTTTGCGCTGCATGCCGTGCGACGCCGAAGATACCGCCAGCGTCTCGCCGAGCTGGTCGTGCAGCCGTCCCATATGGTGGCTCAAATCGTGAAACGCGCGCTGGTATTGGTTTTCGGCCTTGATCAATATTGAATTCTTCTCTTGGTGCTCCTGGTACCCCCAGACGATGGCTCCGACGAACAGAAGCGCAGCGATCGGGAACATAATGGAACTTAGACGAGCGTACATGAAAAGCCGACCCCTTTCATTCCCACAAGGTGATGCCGTTATTGTGGGAAGAAGGCCCGGACATTATGCGCCATTCTTAGAAACGAAGAAGAGGAAGCCGCCCCGTTAACCGAGCGCTTCCTCTACGATTTCGAAATCTTCCGCGTTGCTGCACAAGCACATTTTGAAGCCCGTATCTACTTTGCCTCGCTCCTTGCGCCCGCGCAGAACGAATTTCTCGTTGCAACGATTGCACCGGATCGTCACTTTCAGCCGCTGCGACAACGACATCCTCTCCTTCATACCGGATATTCCCACCCCCAGTATGGACGGATTGCCTAAAATTTAATCTCTTCCTCGCGTTTGAGAAAGCGGAAAGGCGATACCGCGTTGGCGCTGTTGACCATGCGCATTCCGATGAACCAGAGCAGGAACATGAACGGCACGGCCATCCAGAGCCACGTCGGAGGGAATGTGAGCAGCATGAAGTCGTAAAACCCGTGCCAGATGATCGGCACGAGCAAGGCGAGCCGCAAATGCAGCTTGACGCTCTTGCCGACGGAGAACTTCGCCTTGCCGAGCGAGTAGCCCATCAAAACTCCGAACAGGGCATGTCCCGAAACCGGAAGCAGCGCCCGGAGAAACAGCGTGCCGAAGGTGGCCGGCTGCAAAAAGGCGTACAGGACGTTCTCCAGGGTGGCGAAGCCGAGCGAGACGGCGACGGCGTATACGATGCCGTCGTAAGGCTCGTCGAATTCCGTATGATTATAAATGATATGATACAGCACGAACCATTTGAAAAACTCCTCGACGCCCGATGAGATGATGAAGGAATAGACGAAGGGCGACTCCCCCAGCCAGAGAACGAGGCTTCGCTGCACGATCATGATCGGGAGAACGATCAGAACGCCGAACATGAACATCTTCAGCACCATCGAGATCGGCTCTGTGTCGTAGCGGTCTTTCCAGTAAAAGTACGCCAACAACGCAAAACCCGGCACGACGGCGGCCGCCAGCACGGACACGAGCAGCATTCTGTCGTCCCCCCTTCCCTAACCTCCATTATAACAGCAAAAAGAACGCGAGAAAAAAAGAACATTTAGTGAATCTGGTTATTTTTTTCTGAATGACGCGACAAAAGGAGTCGCCCCGCAATCGCAGGCGACTCCTCATGAATCGAACGTCGAAACCGGCGGGCTCAATTCGCGAAATGCTCCGCCAACACTCTGATCGCATTGGAACCGATAACCAGCTTCCCGTACTCTTCCAGCACTGCGGGCGTAATCGAGGTCGCTTCCCCGTATTCGGCGAGCACCGCGATCAACGCATGATAGCTCGAACTCTCCAAACCGGCGGGATCGAACACCAACACCCACTGATTCTGGTAGCGATACATTCTTCCCTCGTCCGTCAAGCGGCCGGCAAGCGTCTTCGCCGCGCCGATCGAGTCCTCGATGTCCTTGAAGCGATATATGATGGCTTCGCTCTGTTCAAGCGTCACTTCTAGTTCGTATACTTCTTCTTCGTCCTCGACGGCGGATTCGGCATCCCGTTCCAGCTTGCCGCGAGTCACGATCACGACCATTCCTTGCGCCGGCATGGCGAACACTTCGACCGCAAGCGGGCCGGAAGCGTCGAATCCAAGCTCGTTATACGCCTGATCCATCATCTCGCTGAACAGTTCGTGCACTTTCGGAATTTCGCGCCACATGTCTTCTTTCTGGATCCCGCGCTCCGTCAAATCGTCGAACGTGAGGAAAATCCGAATTTTGTCTTGGCTAAGCCGCTCCATCCTCATGACAGGATCCTCCTTCTGCCGGTGATAACAGCTTATGATTAAGCATATAATGCGTGAATGAAACTTTGCTTGAGATCATGTTATCATTTCTCCGGCCGAAATGCACTAGGGAAAACCCTCGAATGACAAAAAAACGGCACCGTTCTCCCCGGCGGGGAAGAACGATGCCGCCGTCAATCGACAGGCTTGCCTTAATTATGAGGATGTCCGTTCTGCCCGAGAATCGCGTCGACTTCCTTGCCGACTTCCGGGTCTTGCGCGATCAGCTTGCGAATTTGGTCCATTCCGCCTTCTTCGCTCGAATGCGAAGAAGAATGATGAGAAGAATGCGAAGCGTGATGCCCGTGATCTTCGTCGCGGCTTTCGGCGCCGAAGCGGCGAAAGCTGCTCGCGAACTTCATGTTCATCGCCTTCTCGATGGCATCGTCCTTCATGCCCATTACGCGCTCCTTGACATTGTGTCCCATGGCCGCAGCCGCCGCGGACATTCTCTGATTGCGCTGAATCCACACGGCGATCGCCGCTCCGGCCAATCCTCCCATCACGAAAGCCCCTATTTTCACAATTGCCACCTCCTTATTGCTCTTATTGTGGCTCCTTGCGCTCCGGACATGCTCATCAAATTAAGGAAGCCGCTCCTGTCGAAGCCTAGGGCGTGTCTGCATACACGCCTTAGTCGATTATGGTACAATCGAACATGTTTACGAACGACAAACGGAGGAACTTCAACATGAATCGTCGACTGATCTCGATCTGCACATCCCTGATGCTGCTCGGCGCCCTGGTTACGGCCTGCGCCGGCGCGCAAACGCCGGACGGCGGCGGCTCGTCCGCTCCCGAAGCTTCCGCATCGACGCCCGCGGCGACCGTTCCCGCTTCCCCGTCCCTTTCGCCGGAACCGTCCGCTTCGGAACCGTCCGCTTCGGAATCGCCCGCAGAAACCCTGGCGAGCCAGGAGCCGGAAGCAGGCCCGGTGGAGAAAACGTACCGAATGAACAAAAATTACTTCATCGTCCCGATCGACAAGGAGAAGACCGACGGCAAAGTCGTGCTGCTCACTTTCGACGACGGGCCGAAAGCGCCGGAGACGCTCGATCCTCTGCTCGATACGCTGGACAAGCACCAAGCGAAGGCGATCTTCTTCGTGAACGGCTACCGCGTCAAGGCGAATCCCGACCTGCTCAAGAAAATCGACGAGCGCGGCCAAACGATCGGCAACCATTCCTGGGACCACATCGAGCTCAAGAAGGAGCAGGCTCCGAAAATCAAGGAACAGATCGAGAGCGTGCAGGAGATCGTCAAGGACATTACGGGCAAAGCCCCCGTTTTCTTCCGTCCGCCCCACGGCTCGTCGAACGATTCCGTCCGCCAGATCGCCAAGGACAACGACCTGCTGTTCATGACCTGGTCGAACGGTTCGCTGGACTGGGACATGGGCAAGATCTCCGAGGACAAGCGCCCGCAAGCGGTCATCGACAACGTCCTGGAGCAATTGCACTCGGGCAGCAACATTCTGATGCATGAGCTGCCTTGGACGGCCAAAGCGCTGGACGAGCTGCTGACGCAGCTGGAGGACAAAGGCTACTCCTTCGTCGATCCCGACGCGATCGATACCGAGCTGTAACGCCGCTACGGCGAAATCTGCTGCTCCCGCCCCCACCAGAACAAGCCGGCGACGAGCAGCGCGAACAGCACGACCAGCGCCAAGTAAAACCATTTCGACAGCTGGCTTCTCTTGACGGGATGAACTTCAGCGCGAGGGGGCATGCCGGTTTCCGGTATGCCCGCGCTCGCGGCGGCTTGAGCGATCGCCTCCTCCAACTGCTCCAGCGACAGGGGCTCATTGGCATTATCCGCGCCGAACGCGGCCTTCTTGGCCGATACGTACCGCTCCCACGCGGTCAAGGAGGACTCTCGGTCTTCCTTCATTTCTCTTCCCTCCGAAAACGAATAATGCATCCCATGATGAAGTCCACCAGAAAGTGCGCCAAGATCGGCGTCCATAACGTTCCCGTGTATTCCATAATCCAGCCCAGACCGTAGCTGATCGAGAACACCATCCCCGTCGGAATCCAATGACGCAAGTACCGGACGTGGATGGCCGCGAACAAGATGCTGGTCCAGTACGGTCCGAACGCATGCTGAACGGCTCCTCGGAACAGAATCTCTTCGCACACCGCGACGACGAAGGAGATGACCGCGATGTGCCACACGGGCCTGGCCCGGAATATTCTCTCGTTCACGCCTCCGTCGTCCGCCGCTTCTTCGGGGACGAACCTGGAGATCGACAGATCGAACAGCAGGACGAGCAGCGCCAATCCGGCGCCCCAAATCGCGAATTCGTAGGTCGTCGGAAAAATAAGCAGCTCCAGCGGATTTCTGCGCTGAAATAATAACCATACGATACCGATAATAAGAGTAAGCGCCTGAGTGACGTACAGGTTCGCAAGCAGCATCCTGTCGCTTAATTGATCGACCGTAACCTTGCGAACTTTAATATTGCGAATGTCGAATTTTCTCATGATTCCTCGATTTTTGCATTTTTTTGTATGTTCAAGAAGTGCGTTTTTTTCTATACTAGGACTACAAAATACTCAAAAGACCGTTTAAAAGGAGCAACCGATGGAAAAGCGTCTGAACCGTTCTGATCTTATGTTCTCCCTAGCGTTCCTGCTCATGCTTGTAATCGCAATTGGCGCTTTTTTCTACGGGGTCAAGGTGGGTACCGATCGCGCCGAGGCCGGCCGCGCTTCGGAGGAAGCCGTGGAAGCGGCGGCCGCTACTCCCGAGCCGAACGCCTACCAGCAGCAAGATTTGGTTTCCTTCTATCATACCGTATTTTTGTCGTATCGTGAATTTCAAAACGACTGGCTCGACGCGCAGAACAAGTGGCTGAGCGATTCGACGGCCGACCGCTCCGCGGCGCTCAAGCAGCTCGCCAAGACGGCCCGGAACAAATACGACGCGATCAAAGGGGTTTATGTTGCACCGGTCTCGCCGCAGCTTAAATCCGCTCAAACGAACTACATGAAAAGCCTGAAACTGTTCGAAGAAGGCTTCTCCGGGCTCGCGGCGAGCGCGAACGAAGGCTCCGCCCAGACCGCGCTCGATAAAGTCGAAGCCGATTCTTACTATAAAGAAGGGCTGAAATTCGCGCTGACCGGGCAGAAGGAATATTTCGGCTCGATGCTGAAGTGGGCCGAAGCGGTCAACGCGGACATTCCCGCCGACGTCGACGGTCTGAACGTTATTTCGATCGCGGACTGGAAGGACTTGCCGCTGGTCGTCAAGCTTAAAGCGTCGTCCGACTTCATGACCGAGCAAGCCGCGCTTACCGACTATCTGCCGCACGACCTGGCCGCCAAAGTCGACCAGTTCATCGCCTCCGGCCAGGCCGAGAAGCGGAAGATCAAGAGCTTTAACGCCATCGCCGATTTGCTGATCAGCACCGAAGCGGTGACGAGCGGTTACTTCAACGAAGTCAAGTCGAGGTTTTACGCGAGCGAACAGCTCCCCCAGCTGCCCTTTTTTTCGTCAGGAAAATAGTTTTTTAGCCCTTTAACGCTATACAGCGTCAATTGTCTCACATTCGCCATTGCAATTGTCCGCCCTATTGCTATAAAATAGGAAAGGCAATCGGAATCAAGCTCGTGCGTAAGACGATACTTAAAGTAGTGACCTTGCGGAGTCACCCTCTACGCACCGTTAATCCGCCCTGAGCGGAGGATCGGCGGTTGAGGGTGTTTTCTATATTTCGAAGGAGGGTTCCACATGTACAAAGTACTCGTATCGGATCCGATCAGCGATTTGGGCATCTCGCTCCTGGTCGAAGCTTCCGACATCACCATCGACAAGAAACCAGGCCTCAGCGAGGACGAGCTGGTCGCCATCATCGGCGAATACGACGCCCTGCTCGTACGCAGCCAGACGCGCGTCACCGAGCGCATCATGAATGCGGCAAAGCAGCTCAAGGTGATCGGACGCGCGGGCGTCGGCGTCGACAACATCGATCTCGAAGCCGCCACGAAACGCGGCATTATCGTCATTAACGCTCCGGACGGCAACACGATCACCACTTGCGAGCACACCTTCGCCATGATGATGGCCGTTGCCCGCCATATTCCGCAAGCTTACTTGAAGACGGTCGGCGGCGTATGGGACCGCAAATCGTTCGTCGGCGTCGAGCTCCGCAACAAGACGCTCGGCGTGCTCGGCATGGGCCGCATCGGCAGCGAAGTCGCCGCTCGCGCCAAGGCGTTCGGCATGAACGTGCTCGGCTACGATCCGTTCCTGACGGAAGAACGCGCGGACAAGATCGGCGTGCGCAAAGCGTCCGTGGATGAAATCATCGCGGAAGCGGACTTCATCACGGTTCACACTCCGCTTACCCCGGAAACCCGCCACATGATCGGCAAAGAGCAATTCGCCAGAATCAAGCCGGGCGTACGCATCGTTAACTGCGCTCGCGGCGGCATCATCGACGAGCTGGCGCTCGTGGAAGCGATCGATGCCGGCACGGTAGCGGGCGCGGCGTTCGACGTATTCGAGGAAGAGCCGCCTGCTGCGGATCATCCGTTCCTGAAGCATCCGAAGATTATCGTGACGCCTCACCTCGGCGCTTCCACGATAGAAGCGCAGGAGAACGTGGCGATCGACGTATCCGAGCAGCTGCTGCACATTCTGCGCAACGAGCCGTTCAAGAACGCCGTCAACATGCCTCCTGTCGCGGCTGACGTGCTCAGCAAGCTCGAGCCGTACTTCCAGCTCGGCAAGAAGCTCGGCAGCTTCTCGGCGCAGATCGCCGCCGGCGCGGTCAAGGAAATCGCCGTCTCTTACGCAGGGGAGCTGGCTGACGTCGATACGCAGCCGCTGACGCGCAGAGTCGTCGAAGGCGTGCTCGCCCATCACCTCGGCTCCGACCAGGTCAACGTCGTCAACGCGATGCACTTGGCCAAAAACCGCGGCGTCAACATCGTCGTCACGAAGTCTCACGCGACCAAGGGCTTCACGAACCAAGTCAGCGTCACGCTGCGCACGGACAAGGAAGAGCGTCTCGTCGCCGGCACGCTGCTGAACGGCTTCGGCCCGCGCATTACGCAGGTCGACAAGTTCCCGGTCGACGTCGAGCCGCAAGGACACATTCTGCTTATCTCGCATCACGACAAACCGGGTCTCATCGGCCGCGTCGGCACGCTGCTCGGCACGAAGGACATCAACATCGCCACGATGCAGGTCGGACGCAAAATCGTCGGCGGCGAAGCCGTCATGGTGCTGGGCGTCGACAAAGGCGTCACGAAGCAGGTGCTGAGCGAAATCTCCGCCCTTCCGGATTTGAACAACGCTAAAGAAGTTCACTTGTACTAAGAACGTCAAAAAGAGCTGTCCCATGGAATCAGAGCGCAACACTTAGAATCATCGATGCATATGTACCGGGGGTATGTATCTCGATGATCCAAGTTGCCTGATTTTCGGGGCAGCTTTTTTTGTTCCTAATTGCGGTCGCGAAGACTTAAAGCTCATCTTCCGCGCAGGCTCTACGCGAGAAAATGGAAATCCCTGAAACAGTGGCCGACAAACGCTAACGGTCAACCGCTAGGCATTCTCATTTCCGATCTTCTCTTTAAAT
>Ga0065721_10049352_pt1 | contig 36417 bp, 37 predicted proteins | sample Mesricmetagenome_FD_59108 | JGI IMG/M metagenome (GOLD analysis project Ga0065721, IMG submission 59108) | Mesophilic microbial community from rice straw/compost enrichment Sample: eDNA_1 v2 (version 2) | ecosystem: Engineered > Solid waste > Grass > Composting > Bioreactor | place: USA: Davis... | reverse complement strand
CTTCCCGCCGCACCCGGACACCGCCAGGGCGGCGGCCTTCAGCGTCGGCGCCGAGGAGATCTTGTGCCAGAACAGCCCCTTGCGTTCCCAGACCTCCTGGCCTTCGTCGAGGAAACCCTTCCGCGCCCACCGGTCCACCTGCTCGTACCAGCCGACCGTCACCGCCAGCTCCCGGTCGCCGCGGATGGTCGACGGCAGGTCCTCCCCCTTCTCGAAGGCGGAGCGCCACCGGTGGTCCTGCCGGTTGCCGCGCACGCGGTCCAGGAAGGCCGTCGTGTCAGGGATCGGCGTCCAGTCGCCTTCCCTGTCCGGGAACGAGGCGCTTTCCGGGATGACGCCGTCATAGGGGTGGCGCGTACCCATGCTGTCGATCACGGCGCGGTTGAGGTTGTGGAGGGAGTGGACCACCTCGTCCGCGATGGTGAAGCCGCTGTCCGGAAAGCCCGGGGCGGCACGCATGATCGACACGTCCAGCTCGGCCATGAAGGCGGCGAAGTCCATCGGGTCGGATAGGTCGCGCGGCGGGAAAGTCCCGGTCGCGGTGTGGACGATGCCGGTGCCGGATGCCGGGTCGAATGTCGCCGACACCCCGCCATGGAGGCGGATGTCCGCGCCTTCGCCGGCTGCGTATCCGCCGGAACCGAGAAGGCAGCACCGTGCCTTGGCGAGGTCGCCGGCCAGCGGTATCCCCAGGACTACCTTGACGAACATGTCCTTCAGACCGGGCTGCACGGGATCACCTCCACTGGATTCGGCCCACCCTAGCCTGCCGGCGTGCATGTGACGAGAACCGGTCATCCTCGAACCCCCGGTGCAATCCAGACCGGCGTTGACGCTTCCTTAGGACTTCATCATATAGAAGGCCACGGGGCGCCGGATGGCCGGTGCCGCCAAGCAACCGCCGGGATATCCGCCATGACCATCATCGTTCGCGCTGCCAGCTCCCAGAGCCAGCAATCGTCGAGCTCCTCACAGGGCTCCGGCGGGCGATCGCGCATGGTGTGACGGGCAACGGCCCGCACCGGTTCGACCGACCCCGTCCGGAGTGATCCTGGCGGGGTTTTTGTTTGCCTGAATGGACGGATGGCCGAGTGGCTGAAGGCAGCGGCTTGCTAAGCCGCCAGGGGCGCAAGTCCCTCCGGGGTTCGAATCCCCGTCCGTCCGCCAGGCATGCACAAGGAGATGACAAGGATACCGAGTCGGGTTTCGCGGAAGCGTGGCAGAGTGGTTTATCGCGCCGGTCTTGAAAACCGGAGGGGGAGACTCCCGCAGGTTCGAATCCTGCCGCTTCCGCCGAACCCGAGGATGGTTCAGACGCATAGGTGGGCTGGCAGAGCCTGGTTTATCGCACCCCGTTCGAAGCGGGGCGGGCCGAGAGGTCCCGGGGGTTCGAATCCCTCGCCCACCGCCAGAATTCCCGGGAGACCGGGTCGGTGCCGACACCTTGCCGGCACTGTTCGGGGATAGCTTAGCTGGTAGAGCTCCTGACTCTGAATCAGGCGGTCGTACGTTCGAATCGTACTCCCCGAGCCAGTTTCCCGGAAGGGCGGTACGAGTGCCGCCACTTCCGGGGTCGATGGGACGGTCCCAAGAGGGGACGAGGAGGCCAGGATGGACAACGGCGGCCAACGCCCGCAATCATTGCGGGCTACGTTAGCGGAAGACGGCCGGACTTTGACTCCGGAGGGCCCGGTTCGAATCCGGGGCCCGCATCCAGTTTGAGAGTTGTCGCCCCCGGGGCGCGCGGCACTTGCCAGCGGCGCCGGAATCGGGGCACAGAGGTATCGCGCGGCCCGCGGGCCGCGCCGGGGATAGGTGGCCGAGTGGTCTATGGCACCGTCTTGGAAAGGCGGCGGAGGCGCAAGTCTCCCGAGGGTTCGAATCCCTCTCTATCCTCCAGTTTCGAGAAAGGGGTCCGGACCGCGCCGGGCCCCTTTCTTTTTGGCGCCCGGATCCCGGATAGAGGTCCCTATCCAGTTGCCGTGATATGCTCGCGCAAGGATTCGCTTGCTCCAGCGTCGGGACGTCTTTCGCGCATGCCAAACACAACCTTTGTCGACCTGTTCGCCGGCTGCGGCGGCCTGTCCCTCGGCCTCTCCATGTCCGGGATGCGCGGGCTGTTCGCCGTCGAACGCGACCCGATGGCCTTCGAGACCTTCTCGGCCAACCTGATCGAGCGGTCGGACGTCCCCGTCCCCGCCTTCTCCTGGCCTGCCTGGCTGGAGCGGCGGGCCTGGGACATCGACGACCTGCTGGCCCGGCACATGGACGACCTGGTGGGCCTGCGGGGGACCGTCGAGGTGATGGCCGGCGGCCCGCCCTGCCAGGGCTTCAGCTTCGCCGGCCAGCGCCGCGCCGATGATCCCCGGAACCGCATGTTCGAGCGCTATGTCCAGGCGGTGGACGCGATCCGTCCGGCGATGCTGGTCATCGAGAATGTCCCCGGCATGAAGGTCGCCCATGTCTCGCGGCGCCACGCGGACGGACAGCCCTCCACCTTTTACGAGAAGCTGCGCGAGGCCCTGGACGGGATCGGCTACGACATGCACGGCGAGCTCGTGGACGCCTCGCGGTTCGGCGTGCCGCAGAAGCGGGCCAGGCTGCTGGTCTTCGGGGTGCGCCGCGACGTCGCCGCTTCCCTGCCCGGGGGCGTGGCGTCCTTGTCCCGCCACCTCGAGGCGGCGAGACAACGGCATCTGGAGGAGACCGGTCTCCCCGCCAGGATCTCGGCCGCCGAGGCGATCTCCGACCTGGAGGCCGGGAGCGGCGAGACCGTGCCGTGCACCGACCCAAGGTCGCCCCCCGGCTTCCGCGAGGTCCGCCATGCCGGCCCGGTCACCGCCTACCAGCGGCTGATGAACGCCGGCGCCGCCGGCATGGACAGCATGCGCATGGCCAACCACAGCGGCGAGGTCAGCGGACGCTTCGCCGCCATCCTTGCGGAGTGTCCCCGCGGCGTGCGCATGAACGACGCGAACCGGGCCCGGTTCGGCCTGAAGAAGAACCGGATACACCCGATGGATCCGCACGAGCCGGCGCCCACCATCATGACGCTGCCTGACGACGTCATCCACTACGCCGAGCCGCGGATACTCACGGTGAGGGAATGCGCCCGCCTGCAGTCCTTTCCCGACTGGTTCCGGTTCCGCGGGCGGTTCACCACCGGCGGCGCCAAGCGGACCAGGGAGTGCCCGCGCTACACCCAGGTGGGCAACGCGGTGCCGCCGTTCCTCGGCAAGGCGGTCGGCGACGCCATCCTGGCGGCGTTGGCGGAGGCGGGACAGGCGGCGCGCGAGGCCGCCTAGCGCGGGCGGGCCTCCGCGGCCCGGAAGCCGAGATAGTTGTCGAGAAGGTGCAGGATGTTGCGTCGCCCCACCGGGTTGGCGGAATGCACCTCGAAGGCGAAACCGTCCGGGATGCACGGGTCGTCGAGGTCCATCTCCACTATCGCCTTGGCGAGGTCCATGCCGGTTTCGGTGCCCGGGCCCAGGTCGTGGTCGAAGGACACGAAGGCCGGAACGCCCCGTTCCCTGATGCGGTCGATGGCCTCGGCCACGGTGCGGGCGACCACCCACTCGCCAAGCGCGGAACAGGCTTCTGGAGGGAGGTCGGGCAGGCCGGCGTTGCGGCGCCAGGCGGCATCGTCGACGGTGACGTGCGGGTCCCGATCGTCGTCTATGAACAGCTTCCAGGTCACGGGGCCGCGCTCAGTGGGTGGGAGGAGCGGGCGGGAGAACGGAGAACCCGATGCCGTCCTCGTGCAGGGACCGCAATTCGTCGGAGGTGGCGGTGCCGCGGATCGGGCGCGGCTCCGAGAACCCGTCCTCCATGTCGCGGACCTCGCGGGCGAACCGGTCGCCGACGTCCTCGGTGATCGACATGACATGGCGCCGGTAGGCCTCCATGGCGGCGCGGGTGTCGGCCTTCGACCGCGTCGCTCGGGCCACGGCGGGGGCCATGATCCCCTTGGAGACGGCGGTCGACCCGCATTCGGGGCAGGACACCATGCCGGAGTCCAGCTGCCGGTCGCAGTCGTCGCCGTTCCGGAACCATCCTTCCGAGGCATGGCCGCTCTCGCAGGTGAGGTCGAACCGGATCATGGCGCCGGCCCCTCGGAAGGCATCAGCGCCTCCATGGTCGAGGTGAGCTGGTCGTAGGTCCACGGCTTCGGGATGAAGCGCGCGCCCTTGGGCAACTGGCGGTCTCCGGGAAGCTGGCGGCCCGAGGTCACCACGATGCCGACGTCCGGCATGGTCCTGCCGAGATGGATGGCTAGGTCTACCCCGTCCAGTTCGCCGGGCATCTGGATGTCGGTGAGCACGCCGCGGAGCTGTCCCGGCGGCATGGCCGAGATCAGGTCGATCGCTTCGGTGACCGTGGACGCCTGGAGGACGGCATAGCCGAGGTCCCCGAGCATCTCCACGGCGAGTTCGCGCACGAGGAACTCGTCCTCCACCACGAGGATGGATGGCAACGGGGCTTCATCCATGTCGGCACCTCCACTCCCGCTGGAACGGGAACGCACCGGGAACACGACGGTTCCGGTATCAAAGGATTGCATGGAATTCCTCCGCCAGATTCGTTTTCCGGACGATGTAGTCCATCGGACCCTTCCCGCCGGGATCTGTCAACCTCCGCGTCCTCACGCGCGCCCCGCCAGGCCGTTGGCGACGACCGGGCCGTGCATCCAGTGCGTGTCCGTCTGCACGTGGCCCGGTCGAACCCATTTGGCGACGTTGGCGGCGAAGTCCCGGTAGTGGAAGGCGCCGGCCTTGCGGATGACGTAGCCCTCCCGCTCCTGGAGCGGCTTGCCCGTCCGGTCGGCCTCTTCGCGGTCCCGTCCAAGCAGCGCCTGCCATGCCGCCTCGATCGCCTTGCGGTCGTAGGGACCGTCATAGAGCACCGGCACCGGGGTGATCGGCATGCCGGCGGCGGCGCCGATCAGCGCGAACCATTCCAGCGTCTCGTCCCAGGACAGGCAGACGTTGCGGTCGTCCCAGACGTTGAAGCCCTCGAAGTAGCTCGGCAGGGCGTCGTAGGCCACCGAGTGGACGGCATACAGGCCCTCGCCGACCACCCGCCATTCCGCCGGGATGTCGTGGCGGACCACGTTCCAGTAGCCCTTGACCCAGTCGCGGCTCGGGTGGTGCCGGGAATCGAGGGACCGGGCGTGCATGTGGTCGGCATAGAGGCTGGTGCACTCGCCGTCGCGCTTCTCGGTGACGATGACCCTTTCGCCCTCGTAGCCGGACATGTCGCGCAGGACGCGGTCGTCGGCGGAGGCGCCGGGGGACCACGGCATGTGCGGGGTGCGCGGGTGCTTGGAGTGGTGCATGACAAGGTCCAGCTTGCCGCCCAGCGCCAGCGCCTTGCGGACGGACTCCTTGTGGAACATCTCGCCGCGCATGCGCATGCCGTTCGGCAGGACGTAGTTCCCCCACTTGTCGATCTTGTCGTCCCCGGAGAACTGCTCGGGCAGCGTGAAGCGGTCGATGCCGCACCAGCGCCGCAGGTCCTCGACCGAAAGCTCGGTGGTCTCGGCTTGCATGTGGTGGGCGCCGCAGAGAGGCGCCCCGTTGGACAGGTAGTACCCGCCGTCCGTCCACAGGTCGCGGTCGAGGATGTGGTGGGCGTCCACGGCGGGTTCGGCGCAACCGGGAACGCAGCAGCGTCCGCCCAGGCGCGCGAGCGTCGCCGCCTTGAAGCCTTCCCTGCCGAGGTTCCGTTCGCGTGCCATCGTCCTGTTCCGGTCCGTCTTGGGCCCGGGGTGCGGGCGTTTCATCCCGGATAGCACGGAGTGGCGAACGAATCGTTAAGGCGGGTGAAGTTTTGCGCCGTTCACCCGCGATTGACGGCGTCACCGCGCTTTCCTTACCATCGCGGACCACAACCACCGGAGACCGCGAATGTCGTTTTGGCCACGAAGGCGTCCGGTCCGCTACCGGGTGGTGCTGGGCGACATCTGCAGGCGGCAGGTGGACGCGGTGGTGAACGCCGCCGACCGTAGCCTGCTCGGCGGGACAGGTGTCGACGGGGCGTTGCGGGCGGCGGCGGGTCCCGGCCTGTCGGCGGCGTGCCGCGCGCTCGGCGGGCTGGGGGACAAGCCGAAGGCCACTCCGGGGTTCGACCTGCCGGCACGCTTCGTCATCCATGCGGCGGCGCCCGTGCATGTGCACGGGATGCGGCGGTCGGACCTGGCGTCCACCTACCGCGACTGCGTGGAGCTTGCCGGGGAGATGCGCCTTGCCAGCCTGGCGTTCCCCCTGCTCGGGGCGGGGGTGTTCGGCTGGGACCCGGAGGATTCGGCGATCGCCGCCAAGGAAGGCATCCGGCGCGCGGCCAGGCGGGCCCGCTCCCTGGGCGAGATCGTCATGGTGGCGTTCTCGCCCAGGGATGCGGCGGTGCTGTCGGAGGTGTTCGGGGTGCCTTGCGAGGAGACCGACGAGGCCAGGGTCTACAACGCCGGCACGGTATGAGCTTCCAGCCCGGCACGGACGGACGCGCCGGGCTGTGGTTCAGGTCAGGACGTCGATCAGCGGTTGGAGGATTCCCCACTCGTCCAGCTTGGGTGCGAGGGCCACGAAAGAGGCGGCCAGCACCACGAGGACCTCGCCGCTTCGCTTGAGCCGGTTGCGGGTGCGCGGGCGAATGTAAAACATCTCAGCGCCCCGGCAGGCCGTGGCCGCGTCGGAGGCCGGCGAGGTCCTGCCGGGTGATCCCGATGTCGGCCAGCATCTGGTCGCTCATGCCGGAAAGCTGGCGGTAGGTCTCGATGTTGCGGCGCCTCTCGCGCCAGGTGTCGATGATACGCATGGGCGTTCTCTCCTTGGTTGCGGCGATTACCTAGGGCGTTCCCGTGCGTCGCAACCCCCCTGTTCGTGTGGGGCGCGGCAGATCTTTCAGGCGCGCGCGTTTCTCGCTTGCGTCGTGTCGGGATAAGTTGTCGTGACATTCCGCTCAGGGAGGCCCGCATGCCGGACCAAGACGCCGCGCAGGACTACAAGCTCCTCATCCAGCCCGAGGGGCCGTTCGACAGCTACACCGAAGGCGGTGCCCCGACCCTGGACAAGGCGCTCGCGCTGCTCGAGGCCGCCAAGTACGCGACCTGGTCCGATGGCGGCGGCGCGCCCGAACCGGTCTACCCGGACGCCGACGTCCTTTCCATCGTCGGCCCGGACGGCAAGATACTGAAGTCGTGGTCCCGAGCGACCGGGGACATCGGGCCGGACCTCGCCTCGGAAGGCCGTCCGCCGGTGATCGGCTGGCAGATCGTCAACGAGGACGGGTACAACATCCACGGCGACGACGAGGATCCCTTCGGGCTGGCCAGCTACGAGGTCATGACCGGCGGCGCGGTGGCGACCGCGATCACCTGGGCCGCCGCCAACCCCGGCTACAGCGTCGTCCCGGTCCGCGAGGGCCTTGTGGAGGAGCCGTCCTTCGTGGCCTCCGTCTCCGAACGCCCGGCACCCGCGCCCGCCCCCTGAGGGCGGGTCGCCCTTCAGACCAGCCGGGACTGGCGCACGGCGGCGCCGACAAAGGCCGAGAACAACGGGTGGGGCGCGAACGGGCGCGACTTCAGTTCGGGATGGAACTGGACTCCGACGAACCAGGGGTGTCCCTCGTGCTCGACCACTTCGGGCAAGCGCCCGTCCGGCGACATGCCCGAGAACCGTAGCCCGGCCTCTTCCAGCCTCTCGCGGTAGCCCGCGTTGACCTCGTAACGGTGCCGGTGGCGCTCCTCGATAAGTGTGGTGCCGTAGGCCGTCGCGGCGACCGATCCCTCGGCGAGGACCGCCGGATACGACCCGAGGCGCATGGTGCCGCCCAGGTCGCCGCCTGCCGTGCGGCTCTCCGTGCCACTGGCGGTGTCCCATTCCCGCATCAGCCCGACCACCGGGGCGCAGCCCTCGGTGAACTCGGTGGATCCGGCGTCGGCGACGCCCGCCAGGTTCCGGGCCGCCTCGATCACGGCCACCTGCATGCCGAGGCAGATCCCCAGATACGGCACCTTGCGGGTGCGGGCGAAGGTCACAGCGCGGATCTTGCCTTCCGTACCCCTGATGCCGAATCCGCCCGGGACGAGGATTCCCTGGGCCTCGCCCAGACGGCTTGCCGGGTCCTGCATCTCGAGCAACTCGCTGTCGACCCAGTCGATGTCTACCTTGACGCGGTTGTCGATGCCGCCGTGCGCCAGAGCCTCGACCACCGACTTGTAGGCCTCCTTGAGGTCCATGTACTTGCCGACGACGGCGATCGAGACCCGGCCTTCCGGGTTGGCGGTCCGGTGCGATACCTCGGCCCAGCGGGAGAGGTCGGGGCGGCGGGCGTCCGAGATGCCGAACGCGGCCAGCACCTCGCGGTCCAGGGCGTTCTCGTGGTAGGCCAGGGGCACGTCGTAGATGGACGTCACGTCCGGCGCCGCGATGACGGCTTCGGGGCGGACGTTGCAGAACAGGGCCAGCTTGCGCCGCTCGTTCTCCGGGATGGGGCGGTCGGAGCGGCACAGCAGGATGTCCGGCTGGATGCCGATCGAGCGCAATTCCTTCACCGAGTGCTGGGTCGGCTTGGTCTTCAGCTCCCCGGCGCTCGCGATGTAGGGCAAGAGGGTCAGGTGCACGAACAGCGCGTTGCCGCGCGGGACCTCGTGGCCGAACTGGCGGATCGCCTCGAGGAAGGGCAGGGCCTCGATGTCGCCCACGGTGCCGCCCACCTCGCAGATGACGAAGTCGAAGGCGTCACTGCCGTCGCGGATGAACTCCTTGATCGCGTCGGTCACGTGCGGGATGACCTGCACGGTGCCGCCGAGGTAGTCGCCGCGGCGCTCCTTGGCGAGGATCTGGTGGTAGATGCGCCCGCTGGTGACGCTGTCGCGGCGCGACGCCGGCTGGCCGGTGAAGCGCTCGTAGTGGCCGAGGTCCAGGTCGGCCTCGGTACCGTCGTCGGTGACGAACACCTCGCCGTGCTGGCTCGGCGACATGGTGCCGGGGTCGATGTTCAGGTAGGGGTCGAGCTTGCGGATGCGAACGCTGTAGCCGCGGGCCTGCAGCAGGGCGCCGAGCGCCGCCGCGGCGATGCCTTTCCCGAGGGACGACACCACGCCGCCGGTCACGAATACAAAACGCGTCATCCATAGCCTCCAGATGCGGGGCCGGATGCCCCGGACCGGGGAAAAGGCCCCCGATTCGGACTACGATGGTAACCGATTCACTGGAAAGCCAAGACCGTCTCTTCGAGATTAATCTCGTGTGCCGGCACCGATTTGGGCTTGAACTCCAGGCCGGCAAGGCGGGTCAGGTGCTCGATGATTCCCAGATGGTCCGCGAAGACCTGTTCCGGGTCTATCTCGCCGTCGAGGGAGGCCCACCAGACGCCTTCGGCATCGTCGGCGGCCACGGCCTCCGGGCGGTCCGACAGCAGCCGGAACATGTAGCCCATGGTCACGAGGCGGCCGCGCCCGTCGCGCTGCGGCAGGTCGAACTCCTCCTTGGCCGCGAGATAGGCGCCGCTGCCGAGCTTGCCGGCATCGACCCCGGCCTCCTCCATGAGCTCGCGCCTGGCCGCCTCGAGGAGACGTTCGCCTTCCTCGAGGAACCCCCCGGGGATGGCCCACAGACCCTTGCCCGGGGCCTTGGCCCGCTTCACCAGCAGGACCCGTCCGTCGTGTTCGACCAGGCAGTCGCTGGTCAGGAACTTCGGCGGCCAGGGAAGCTGTTCGTAGGGTTCGCGGTATCCGGCGCAGAACTGCGCCTCCTCGCCGAGGGCGGCATGCTCCTCGCTGTCGGCGAATTCCGACATGAACCGGATCGTGGCGGGCGGGAATAGCGCCTCGGGCAAGGGCACGCCGTCGATGAACCACTCGGCGAGCGCCTTGCGGGTTTCCGGCGTGCGTGACGGGACGGGCGTGTCGATGACGCGCGAGGCGCCGAGGACCTTGCGCCAGTGTCCCGCCTGGACCGGGCCGACGGCGACGATGCCGCCCCGCAGGCCACGCGCCATGACCCGCTTGCGGAGGTCGTTGTCCCACAGGATGTCCACATAGAGGTGGTCGTCCATGGTCTCGACCGAGAGGCGCCCGGCCTCGATCTCGCCGGCCCAGGCGTCCTCGAGGATGCGGACCCGCTCGTGGGCCAGGAGGGGATGGAGGTGGGCGGAGCGGGAGGCGTTGGCCGAGCCGACCACCACGGTGACATGGTCGGCCCGCCCGAGCGCGAGGTCCACGGCGGCCTTCTCCACCGCGTTGAGCGGCTGGAATGACGACACCACCGTCAATTCTGCGAAGCTGTGATCGGCCATTGCGCGAATCTCCTGTTGTGCCGACGATAAAGCCGTCCCGTGCGGCATGGTCAACCCGTGCCGCGCGGCTGTCCCGGTTATCGTTAGCGGAAAGGAGGCCTTCCATGGCCGTCGACGACCTCAAGCGGGTGCGCGGCGCCGTCTGGGCCACAGTCCACGACGCCATCGCCGGCGTGCTGGAGATGGACCCCGAAGCCGACGCCGTGTCGCTGTGCGAGGCCGCGATGCAAGCCGCGGAAGCGGCGGCCGGGCAGCGTCCCGCCGATGACGGGACCGGCGACGTCTCACTGCTCAGGGCCCTGGCGGGGTCTTGGCCGGAGGATGATTTCCCCGAGCCGACCGCCGGGGAGCTGGCGAAGGTGCCGTCCGGGATGGCGGACAGGATCTCGGCGGCCCAGGCCCGCCGCTTCTCGGACCTTGCCGCCAGGGCGGCGGACGCGCTGGAGGCCGCATCATCCCTGGCGGTCGCGCAGGCGGCAAGGATCTCTGCCTTGGAGGCCCGGGTGGCGGCGCTCGAGGGAGACGACCCGGTGACGCCGGAGAGCGCCGACGAATACTGGCGTCGTGCCGTGGGCGGCCCCTACAGCCCCGCGGTCTGGGGCAAGCACGAGGCCGTCCACCCGGCGCGCGTGCGCGAGGCGCTGGTGCTCGCCGCCGCCCACGCGCCGGCCTGCGGGGACGTCATCGTCGCCCTGCTCCATTCGCAGATCGTGGCGGGCCATCGCCTCCGGCTGGTGGCGCAGGGCGACCCGTCATAGGCGGCGCGACAGGCCGAACACCTCCCGGACCTCGTCCAGCGTCCGGGCCGCCCGCTCCCGCGCCCGGTCGGTGCCGTCCCGCAGCACCGCGGCCACGGCGCCGGGATCCGCCGCCAGCCGCAGGCGCCGTGCCCTGACCGGGGCGAAGACGGCGTCGAGAACGTCGGCGAGGCGGCGCTTCAGGACCACGTCCCCCAGCCCGCCGGCGCGGTATCGATCCTTGAGCCCGGCGACCGCCCCGGTATCGGGGTCGAAGGCGTCGAGATAGGCGAAGACGACGTTGCCTTCCACCTTGCCCGGGTCCGACACGCGCACGTGGTCCGGGTCGGTGTACATCATCATCACCTTGCGGCGGACGGTGTCCGCGTCGTCCCTGATGTCGATGGCATTGCCGGCCGACTTGCTGGCCTTGGACCGCCCGTCGATCCCGGGCAGGCGCGGCACCGGCGACAGCAGGGGGCGCTGGCGCGCGATGACATCGCGTCCGGCGATGCGGTTCACCGCCGCGGCGATCTCGTTGGAGATCTCGATCATCGGCAGCTGGTCCTCGCCCACGGGCACGGCGGTCGCCCCGAAGGCCGTGATGTCGGCGGCCTGGCTCACCGGGTAGGCGAGGAACCCCGCCGGCAGCGACTTCTCGAATCCGCGGGAGACGATCTCCGCCTTGACCGTGGGGTTGCGTTCCAGCCGCGTCACCGTCACGAGGTTCATGTAGAGCATCGTCAGCTCGGCCAGTTCCGGGATGCCGGACTGCAGGCACACGGTGGTCCGCGCCGGGTCGATGCCGCAGGCGAGGTAGTCGGTGGCCACCTCGAGGACGTTGTCCCGCACCTTGGCCGGGTTGCCGGCGTTGTCGGTGAGGGCCTGCAGGTCGGCGACCAGCAGCGTCTGGGTACAGGTGCCCTGGATGGCCAGGCGGGTGGCGATGGAGCCGGCATAGTGCCCAAGATGGAGCGGCCCGGTGGGGCGGTCCCCGGTCAGGACGGTGTCGGCGGAAGTAACAGAGGGGAAGTGGAAGTTCATCTGGATGCCTCGTTCGCTTGCTGGTTGGTGTGGTCCGGCAAGGAGGGCATCTGGAAACAAAAATGGCCGCTACCGTTGCCGGAGCGACCCTTGTCGTATGGACGTGCCAAGGAAGCCGCTCAGGAGAGCGGGCGCCAGGCCAGGGAGAGGTTCGTGTTCGTGTCCATGTCCGGATACCTACATCGGCTCCCGGCAATCCGCAACAGCGGACCAGCTTGTCCCATTCACCCCGCGCCGCGAATATCCTGGCATGGATAACGACACCTTGAAGATCGGCGGGGACGGCGCGGCGGGAGGCTTCTCCTCTTCCGGCCAGGCGATCATGTTCGAGCGGCTGCTGGCTTCCCGTCGGGACCTGTCCGCGGTGTCGGCCCGCGAGCTCCACGAGGGGACCTGCTGGGGCGACGCCGTCTACCTCGTCGACGCGCTGTCCCTGGGGATGGGCGTGCACCCGTTCCGGGAGGTGGAGGACATTTGCGTCCGCCACGACAACGGCGACGTCCCCGTCTACATGCACCGCGGCACCCGGTTCCTCGCGCCCGACGACCTCGTCCTGATCCAGAACATGAACCGGGACGTGAAGGTGCGGCACCTCCCCGATCCCCTGGAGGTCCCGTCGAGGGTCGACCTGGGCGACCGGCTGGAGCTGACGGGGGAGGAGATCGCGCACCCGGAGGGCGGATACCTTTCTGTCGCGGAGACCTTCGACCTGGAACTCCGGGCCCTGGTGGTCTGGCGCCGGGACCGCCGCTCCCGGCTGGACCTGAGGGTGGTCGCCGGCCACTCGACGACCGGGTTCGCCGCCGAACGCCTGGCGGAGCACGCGTTGCGCTTTTCACCGGGTGCCGCCGCGTCCCCGCGGAAGCGCTACCGCGAGCGTGACGTCCAACGGGACCGGGTCTACCGGTTCGAGGCGCGCCTCGACGCGGTGTCCGGGTACAGCCACATGCCGTTCGACAGCACCGAGGCCTGCGCCGAATACCTCGCCAGCGTCTACGCGGACGGCAGGATCGCCAGGATGCCCGCGGTCGGCAAGACGAGGTCTGACAGCGAGCACAGCCATTTCAGCCTCCGTCACGGCATCCGGCTGTCCGTGTACGGGCATGAACGCTGGACGGTGCTGCACGAGGCCGCGCACGACATCGCCGGGCGGATCGCGCCGCAGGAGGCGGGGCATGGCCCGGCGTTCGTCGGCGTGCTGGTGGCGTTGCTGGAGACCTATGCCGGCGTCCGTCCGGAGCATGTGGAGCAGGCGCTGGCCGAGCGGCCCGTCAAGATCGACCAAACGGTACGAGGGAAGATCCTGGGGCGGTTCTCCGCGCCGGAGGCGAGCCCCGCCTCGGAGTTCGCGCCGTAAGGCGGATCAGCCGGTCCGGGCGAGGTCGGGGGACCAGGACAGCCGGCGGACGCCGCGTGTGAGCCAGGCGTCGTACAGGGTGGCGGCGATGAAGTCGCCGGGCACCACCGCGGGGGCGACCCGGTCGAGGGCGATCGCCAGGTGGTTGCCGGCGGCGACGTCGCGGGTCAGCAGGTCCCACATGCCGGTGTCGTCCTCGATCGCGTCGCAGGCGCGGACCCGGGAGAACACGCAGGTGACCACCTGGCGGAAGTCGAAGGCGTCCAGCCCGGAAAGGCATGGGTCCATGCGTTCCATGGGCAGGAAACGGGTGGCGCCCAGGCGGGCGGCGATCTCGGGGGCGATGTCCCAGAGCATCCGCGATTCGGCGGTGCCGCTGCAGCGCCCCGCGATCTCCTCGGGTGCGTTCGTCCTGACGTGGCGGCAGAGCCTGAGCAACTCGGCGGCCATCCACCGGTCGGCAAGACCGAAGAACCTCTCGGTCTCCCCGGCCTTCCCGCGGGTGTCCCCGCAAGGCCTGCCGCTCCCCTCGATACAGGTGAACATGGATATGGTCGTTCCCTCCGGGACGAATCGGTCCCGGAATGAATCAGTACCCAAAGCGGAAGGATAGCGACACAGGATTTTCCATTTACAATCCATTTTGTGAATGGATTGTGGCTACCGACCCCCGACAATCCTTCCTGATCGGCCGCCACGCTGTCGTTGGCGCGGGACCGGTTTCCGGTCCGGTCGCGGCGCGGCCTGCACGATGCCGATGTTCTCTTCTCGCATGGAACCGCCTGAACTCGGGTGCCCCGTTCTCCCTTGCGGGCGGATGCGCTAGGGTGGTTCCTGACCAAACGAGAGGGCGTCCGTCATGGCCATCCGTATCACCGATATCGACTGGGACACCGAAGGCGAGGCGGTCGACCTGCCTTCCGAGGTGGTGGTCGATCCGGACCACGAAGGAATCGGCGCCGACGAGGAGGCGCTCGGCGACTGGCTGTCCGACCGTTACGGCTGGGCGGTGAAGGGATTCGCGACGGCGCCCGCGGACGAGCCTGGGACCCCGGCGCCATGACCCGCGAGGACATCGCCGTCGAGGCGACCGCCGTGGACGCCCGGGGTGACGTCGCCCATGAGGCGCTGCGCGCCTGGGTGGCGGAAGACACCAAGGGATGGCTCTGGGGACAGGAGCGGGAGATCTCCCCGGTCCTGTGCGACACCGTCTATGGCGACGGCCTCAAGCTGTTCCGCCTGACAACCATCAATTCCCGCCCGAACTACTACGTGGTGCGCGGCGACAGTTCCTGGGCAGCCGAGCTGGATCCCGACGCGAAGACGGGAACCGACTTCCGCGACGTCCTCGACCAGGTGCTCGGCGACATCGAGGCCCAGTTCGGGCGGGCGCTGCCCGAGGAAGCCGAGTTCGACGACGAGGACGGGGCGTGGCTTGACGAGGACGGGGCTCCCGTGGAGAAGGCCGAGTGGCCGGCGCTCGACGACGAGACCGGGACGGCCTGGGACGAGATCGCCTGGCCAGACCATGTCGCCCGGGATACCCCGCAGGCACAGGAGAGCGTAATGACCGACCAGAAGACCCACCCGGACCACCCCGATTACCCGTATGCCGGACGCGAGGGATACGGCTTCACCGTCCACATGCAGGACAGCGACAGCGATGGCGGCTTCGGGCCGGAGGTCGCCTCCTGCACCTTCGGCGAATGGTGCGACGCCAACGCGGACGGCTTTCCGCCCGAGGAGTTCGAGCGGATCCGCCGCGAGATCGAGGAGAACGGCGCGAGCATCGTCGCCGGGTTCGTCGGCCACGGCGCCAGGCTCGGCAAGGAACCGCTCGAACCGACCGTCGCGCCGCGCGTCTGACGTCGGGCCGTTCAGCGCCCCGGCGAAGGGGCCGGGGGCTCGCAGGAAAACGTGCCGTCTCGCCCGAGCGTGACGGTCAGGCCGAGGTCGGTTTCCACCGGCCTGCCCAGATCCTCGGGGGTGAAACGCGTGCCGCTGTTGGCGAGGTACATCTCGTCGATCAGCCCGTCCCGCAGCATCGCCGTCCAGAACAGCATCGGCGCCTCGTCCTCCGGGGAGCCGGCGAACGGGTGGATGGCGCCGTCCGCGACGATCGTCCTGAACAGGGGGCGCAACGCCTCCATGGACCTCCGGCCCGCCCCGGTGCGCTTGCGCGCGAGCGCCGGGTCCTTGAGTTCCACCGAATGCAGGCGCAGCAGTTCGCCGCCTTCCTCGATGGAGACCAGTCCCTCGAGGTTGCCGTCGTCCAGCCACCAGTCCTCGTCCGCGTCCGCGTCGATGTCGGGGTGGTCCTTGGTGAACGGGAAAGCCATGCGCGCCTCCGGGGTGCAGGAGAGATGGTGGCAGACGGGGCGGCATGCCACAACCGCGCCGAATCGTCCGCAAGGGGCTTGCCAGCAAGGATTGTTGCGGTGATCCTTCATCCATTCTCAACTTGGGGTGACCGGGGAAATGGGTCTGTCTGTGAAGAGGGGGACCCTGTCCCTCGTGGCCGCGACGCTGCTCGCGGGAACGGCCGTGGCCGACGAGTTCGGGCGCAACTGGGGGCTGGCGATGGTCGGGGTCGACGTGGCCCGCGGCCAGGGCCTCACCGGCAAGGGCGTCAGGATCGGCGTGATCGACACCGGCATCGATTCCACCCATCCCGAGTTCGAGGCCCGCTATGCCGGAGGCATCGACTTCACCACCTACGGAGACCCCGGCGATGACGCCGACGACCACGGCACGCACGTCGCCGGGATCATCGGGGCCGCGGACGACGGCGTCGGCATGCAGGGCGTCTCGCCGGACTCGACACTCTACTCGTACCGGGCCATCGGCCCCCTCCACCCCGACGCCGGCGACTACTTCGACAAGATCTTCGCCCACGCCTCGGAAAACGACATCCACATCCTGAACGCCTCCTTCGGCATCCCCGCGCTCGACATCCTCCCGGACGAGGTGTTGCGCGCCATGGCCCCGGGTTTCGAGCCCTCGTTCGCGCGCCTGTCCGGCGCGGACACGGTCGTGGTCTTCGCCACCGGAAACGACGGGAGCCGCGAGGCTTCCGTGCTGTCGCGCCTGCCGCAATTCCTGCCTGGCCTGCAGCCGTCGTGGATCGCGGTGACCGCGGTCGGCCCGACCGGGGAGATCTCCGGATATGCCAACCATTGCGGCTCGGCGGCACAGTGGTGCCTTGCGGCGCCGGGCGGCGACGAGGACGGTTCCGGAAATCCCGCCGACGCCATCCACTCCACGGTCCCGGGCGGCTATGCCGGCTTTGACGGCACCTCCATGGCCGCCCCGCACGTCTCCGGGGCTCTCGCGCTCGCCAAGGAGGCGTTCCCCGGCGCCTCCTACCACGAGCTCGCCCGCCTCGTCCTGCACACCGCGACGGACGCCGGGACGGTCGGGGTCGATTCGGTCTACGGGTGGGGCCTGCTGAACGTGGGCAACATGGTCGTGGCGGCCAACGGCAACCACATGGGCCTGCATGCCCTGTCCGGGCGCGCCGGAGAGCTGGCCTTGGCCGGCGTCATCGACACGGTGTCATCGCGCGCCGGAGACCGCATGGCCGCCGAGATCTGGGAAGACCCGATGGCCGGGCGCTACCCATCCCAGGTCGAGAACCGCACCGCATCCGCCGTGTGGCTGTCGCCTTTCGCCAGCCGCTCCAGCCTCGGGGCCGGCGGCGGCCTCTCCGGCGCCGATGTCGGCGTCGCGGGCCTGCTGGCCGGCGCGAGCCTGCTGGAGCTCCCGTTCGGGACCGCCGGCGTCTTCGGCGGCGCGGTGCAGTCGGAGCTCGAGTCCGCGATCGGCAAGGCTTCGTCGTTCGGTTACCATGTCGGCGGCTATGTGGACCTCGACGCCGGCGCCGCGGTCGGCAGCCTCCAGGCCGGGTATTCCACCGCCGCGACACGGACCGAACGCACCGGCATCCCTGGGCTCGCCGGGACGGTGCTGCAGGGAACCGCCGAGACCGGCAAGGGACGCGAGGACGCCTGGTGGATCGCCGCCAGGGCGGGCGTGCGCCTCGACGCCGGCCCGGTCGAGCTGACCCCTTATCTCCATGGCGGCGTCGTCGACCGCACGATCCACGCCACGGTCGAGGACGGGGCCACGGCGCTGGCCGCCCGCGTCGACGGCGCCAGGGCCTACGACCCCACGGCCGGGGTCGGCATCGAAGTCGCCCTGGGGGGAATCGTGGCGGGAAGCTACGTGCTGACACCGTCGCTGGACGTAGCCTATGCCCATCACCTGGGGGACCTGTCCCACACCCGCACGGGCACCGTCCTCGGCAATCCTTCGACGGCTTCCACCGGATCTCTCGGCGCCCACCGGATCGACATCGGGGCGGCGGTGTCCTTCGCCTCCACCAAGGGTCCGCTCGAGGTGAAGGTCGGCTATGACGGCTCGTTCCGCGAAGGCGCGGCCACGCACGGGGCAAAGGCGTCCCTGGCCGTCCGGTTCTGACAGGCGGACGGGCGGGGTTTACCCGCCCGTCGTCATGCCGCGTTGGCGCTCGGGTGTTGGGCGATCAGGCGCGCGATCTCTCCCTGCGGGACCGGGCGTCCGTACCAGAAGCCCTGCCCCAGGGTGCAGCCAAGGGCGCTGACCACCGTCGCCTGGTCGCTGTCCTCGATCCCTTCGGCGACCACCTGGATGCCCTTGGCGCGGGCGATGTTGGTGACGCTCTGGACCACGGCGGTGGAGACCGGGTTGCTGGCGGCGTCCTGCACGAAGCTCTTGTCCAGCTTGACCCGGGACAGGTTCAGGGCGTGCAGGTGGGCGAGGCTGGAATGGCCGGTGCCGAAATCGTCCAGCGACACGCTGACGCCGAGCGCCACCAGTTCCTCGATCGTGCCGCGGTTGTCGATGACGTCCTGCATGAGGACCGATTCGGTGATCTCGAGCTCCAGCCGGCGCGGCGAAAGGCCCGACTTCTGCAGCGCGCGCTTGACGCTGGACACGAGGTCCTTGAAGCGGAACTGGACGGGCGAGAGGTTGACGGCCACCGAGATGTCCTCGGGCCACGTGGCGGCCTGCTTGCAGGCTTCCTCCAGCACCCAGTCGCCGATGGCGGTGATGGCGCCGGTCTCCTCGGCCACCGCCAGGAACTCGGACGGGCCGACCATGCCGCGGGCAGGATGGTTCCAGCGCAGCAGCGCCTCGCAGGAGATGATGCCGCCACCGTCCAGCTTCACGATCGGCTGGAAGTGCAGCTCGAACTCGTTGCGGTCGACGGCCCGGCGGATGTCCAGTTCGGTGCGGCGGCGGGTCTGGACGGCGTCGTTCATGCTCTCGTCGAAGAAGGCGTAGCGGGCGCGTCCGGCGCTCTTGGCGCGGTAGAGGGCAAGGTCGCTGTTCTTGATCAGGTCGAAGGCGTTGGCGGCGTCCCTGGTCGCGATCGCCACGCCGACGCTGGCGCCGATCATCACCTGCTGGTCGCCGATCAGGTAGGGTGCAGACAGGGTCTCGACGATCCGCTTGGCCAGGGCTTCGGCTTCCTTGGTGCCGCGGATCGGGTGCTGGAGCACGAGGAACTCGTCACCGCCGAAGCGGGCCACGCAATCGCTGTCACGGACGCAGTCGCGCAACCGTTCCGCCACCGCTCGCAGCAGGGCGTCGCCGACCGGATGGCCGAGGGCGTCGTTGACCTCCTTGAAGTGGTCGAGGTCGATCGACATCAGGGCGGCGCGCGAGCGGGTGGCCGGCAGGGAGGCGATCACCCTCTCGCACTCGGCGTTGAAGGTGCCGCGGTTGCGCAGGCCCGTCAGCTGGTCGTAGTGCGCGAGGCGCTCGATCTTGGCCGCGGCGTTCCGGCGCTCGGTCACGTCCTCGGCGATGGCGACGACGCGTTCCGGACCCGTCTTGCGGAACTCCAGTTCGACCGTGCGTCCGCCGGCGGATGTCAGGGAGACGAGCCCGGACGGGCCGTCCCGGAGGGCCGAATCGAGCGCGGACGAGATCGCCGACATGTTGGGGCGCTCGAGCGTGCCTTCGGACGCGGCCTCGTCGAGGACGGAAAGCAACGGCTGGCCCGGATGGATGGATGCGGCGGACCCCGTCACCAGCGCGGTGAACAGGTCGTTGGAAGCGAGGCAGTTGCCGGCGTTGTCTAGGACGCAGAGCCCGTGGCCGGTATTGACCAGGGCGTCCTCGAACAGGGCGTTGCGCTCCTCCAGCCGCTTGGCGAGGACCTTGTTGTCGTGGGTGGCGTCGATGGCCTGGAACAGCGTCTTGTTCATGGCCAGGACCAGGCCCTTGGTGGAGAGCATGTTCAGCACCAGCAGGCCGCCGATGGTGTAGGAGAGCAGGTCGCCGTGGGTCACCAGGGCGCTGGCGATGGGGACGATGATCAGGGCGACCTGTGGCAGGACGATGTGGGGGCGGGCGGCTGTGCGTCCGGACAGGGACGACGTGTAGCCCACGCCGACGGCGACCGTCAGGACGTCGATGCTGGCGGTTCCGGTGGTGGTGAGGGTCGCGAAGGCAAAGGCGCCGTAGGCGAGGGATACCAGGTAGGCGGCGACGGCATAGCGGCGTTCCCAGGCCGCGCTGGCGACGATCTTCTCCCGCCTGGCGTGCCTTCCGTAGGCGGCGACCACGGCGATTCGCCACAGGCTTGCCGCCAGCACCAGGGCACTCAGCGTCATCAGGAGCGGAGACCAGGCGGTCAGCGCCACCGCCACGGCAGTGGCGGTCAGGGCCACCCCGCCCACGACCAGGGACGGGATGGGGGTGTAGAGGGCATCGACCAGCGTCGTGTACATCGACTGGTCGTACTTGGCGTAGCGTTCCTCGACGTTCTGTTCCTGCGCGGTCAACACGTGCCCCCGTTTTCTTTGCCCCCAGTGGGTCGTTTACGCCCACGGTACCGGTCGTACTAGCACGGCGAAAGCTAACGGAAGGTTACAGGCGGAAGTCCTTCGACGGGATTTTCGCGAAATCCTCGGCGTGGTTCAGGAGACCCTTCCGGGCATGAAACGCCCGCGGGCGTCGCGCTCCCGCAGCTGCCAGGCGTAGCCCTTGACCACGCCGGTGCCCTCGCGGACCCGTTCCCGTTCCTCCGGGGACAGGCGGTCGAAAAAGGCCATGGCCCGGCGGGCGGTGTGGGCGCGCAGGGCCATGTTGATCTCGCCCGGGCTCGCGCCGGCGTAGCGCGAGCGGCGCGGGGTGGTGGTGGCTGTTCCGGTGTCGTCCATGGTCCGGGTCCGCGTCTGTCCCTGGAAGTGTCCCCCGCATCGCGGCAAGGGGCAACCTCCAAGGCGCGTCAGGCGCGCATCGGCATCAGCACGTAGACGGTGTTCTCGTCGGCGCCGTCGCGGACCAGCGCCGGAGAGGTCGCCTCGCCGAACATGAACTCCACCTGTTCGGCCCGCACCTGCGAGACGATGTCCATCAGGTATCGGGCGTTGAAGGCCACCTCGAAGCTGCCCTCGAAGTCGGCCTGGATCTCCTCCACCGCGGCGCCGTGGTCGGGGTTGTTGACCGACAGCACCAGCACGCCGTCGGCGGCGGAGAGCTTGACGGCTTTGCCGCCGCGGTCCGAGGCGATGGTGGACACGCGGTCGACGGCCACCTGGAAGTCCTGGCGGTCGACCAGGAGCCGGAGTTCGTTGTGCCGTGGGGTGACGCGCTCGTAGTCCGGGAAGGTGCCCTCGATCAGCTTGCTGAGCAGGACGATCCCGCCGAGGTCGACGCGGATCTTGGTGTCGCTGACCTCGACCGAGATCTCGGCGTCGAGGCCGTCAAGGAGCTTCTGGAGCTCGCTCACCGTCTTGCGGGGGACGATGATGTCGGGCATGCGGACCGTGCCATCCGGTGCCGCGACCGCGCAACGCGCCAGGCGGTGCCCGTCCGTGGCGACCGCCCGCAGCATCGGCTCCTGGCCCTCGAGGGTGTGGAAGAAGACGCCGTTCAGGTAGTAGCGGGTCTCCTCGGTGCTGGCCGCGAAGGCGGTGCGGTCCAGCATGTCCTTGAGCAGGGCCGCCTGCATGCGGAAGTTGCTCGGGAAGCTGCCCGACTTGAGGTCCGGGAAGGTCTCCGGCGACAGGCAGGCGAGCTTGAAGCGCGCCCGGCCCGATGCCAGCGACATCTCCCCGTCCGATCCTTCGGTGTCGAGCCTGACCTCGGAGCCGTCCGACAGCTTGCGGACGATCTCGTAGAGCTTGTGGGCCGGGACGGTGGTCGAGCCGGGGGACTGGATGCTGGCGGGCACGTTCTCGGTGATCTCGATGTCGAGATCGGTGGCCCGCATCAGGATCTCCCCCTCCCCGGTCTGGATCAGCACGTTGGACAGGATCGGGTAGGTGTTGCGCTTCTCGACGACGCGCTGGACGTGCGCCAGGGCCTTGAGGAGATGGCTGCGTTCCAGGGAGATCTTCATGTCTGGCCTTTTCGGGGGTTGGTGGCGCCGGCGGCGTGCCGGCTGGCTCTTTGGCCCGGAAGCTAGAGGATGCCCGCCGATTCGGCTATCGCCCCACAAGGCGTGGTTAAAGGATTTCGTCCACGTTCCGGCTTGCGGGTTGGCGTGGTATCCTGACCCGAGCGAAAACGGGGCACGGCACGATGATCGACGGCAGGAGCACGTTGGGACGGTCCCGGGACTTCAGGCCATCGGAAGCGCCCGGAGCGGTGTCGGTGACGGAGATAGGATCGTTCGGTCCGGTCTCCCTGGTCCGCTACCGGCTGGGATCGCGCGATCTGGCAGAAGCCTATGCCCGTGCAGGCGGCGGTGGCCTTCCCTTCCAGGCGGCGGGCAACGAGGACGGGATCGCCGTGTTCGGGGTCGTCGAGGAGATGACCAAGGCTACGGCAGGCGTCCTTGTCGCGCGCGAGGCAGGCGGCACCTGGTACCTCGTCGAAGCCGTCATCCACGATGGCCTCCACGTCTCCGGGGAGGTGATGGAACGTGTGCTGCAGGCGGTGGGCCTGCCGCCGTATCCCCACGGCGACGTCAGGCGGGCCGTAGCCGACCGATGGGATTGCTGGCACGAGGACGGGCGTTGGGAGCGCCGGGACCCTGTCTATGCCGTCGTGGTCCCGGTGACCCGCGTCTGCCGGGCGACCTCCCCCGTGGTCGAGGAGCGGTTGCACGTCATCGTCGCCGAGGATCCCGACATCCCGCTAAATGGTCATGCAGACTGGGATTCCGCCATGGCGGCGCAGGACCACTACCGTCACGTCGCCATGGGCTTGGCCGAGACTACGCGCCGTACGGACGGGGTGCCCTTCTCGGCCTGGGCGCCGGAGGCAGCCACCCTGGTCAAGGTCACCGACCCGGACATGTACGAGGCCTTCCGCGCCCGGGAAGACGATCCGGCACTGGTGTCCTCAGCCCCCTAGTGCCAGCGTCCCGCCGGCGGTGCCACCGGTGCGGCCTTGCCCTTTCCCTTGCGGTCCTGCCGACGGCCGGACGATTGTGCCAGCCTCGCCTCGATCGTGGCGTTCGCCGCCCGTTGGGCCTCCTCGACCTTCTCCCGTCCGCGATAGATCCCGTCGAGGCGGTGCGACAGCCACAGCCATACCGTGGCCATGTGGACCTGGTGCTCGAGCTTCTCGAGGTCGGCTGAAGGCCGGGGAAGGTACGGGCCCACCTCGCCGTCCCGGTGATGCTCCCGCGCCCAGGCGACCAGGGTGTCGAGGCCAGTGGGCCCGCGCAGGTTCAGCGGGGCGATGGCGTAGGTGTAGCGGACCTCGAGCGGCAGCGGCACCTTGTCGAGGCGTGCCGCCTTCTCGATGTCATCCTCGATGTCCGACATCTTGAGGTCCGGGTGGTCCCGCACCAGCGTCTTGCGCAGGTACATGAGCACCGCCGCCAGCCGGTCGTTGTCCAGCACCTCGGCGCCGGCGCGCACGGCGGCCATGTTCGGGCGCACGAACGCCTTGCCGGACAGGCTCTCCGCACCCGTGTCCAGCGCCTCGCGGATGCGCCAGACGTCCTCGGCGCCCCATCTGGACCTCAGGGCGGTGACCTCGCCGCCCTCGAAATGGCCGAACCTGCCGGCGCGCCCCGCGATCTGCAGGATCTCGCTGGCGGTCAGCCGACGGCGCCGCTCGCCGTCGAACTTCTCGGTGGCGCTGAAGACGACACGCCCGATCGGCAGGTTGAGGCCCATCCCGATGGCGTCGGTGGCGACGACCACGTCCGCCTCCCCGTTCCGGAACCGGGCGGCCTCGGAGCGGCGCACCTCCGGGCCGAGGGCGCCGTAGATGGTGGCGACGGACAGGCCCGTCTCCCGGACGGCGTCGCGGTAGCGGTGGACGTCCCGGCGGCTGAAGGCGATCAGCGCGTCGCCTCGGCGCAGGTTGCCCAGGGAGACCGGCTGGGTCACCTCCAGCGGCGTCTTGCGCTCGAAGCGGCGGACCTCCAGCGGCTCGCCCAGCGTGGCGGCGAGCCGTTTCACCAGCGGAAAAGCCTCCGGGGACCCGGTCAACACCACGAGGTCCGCCGGCACGCCCACCACGGCCTGGGTCCACGCCCATCCGCGCGACCGGTCCCCCAGCATCTGGATCTCGTCGATCACCGCCACGTCCACCCGCCGGCGGGTGTCCATGGTCTCGATCGTGCGGGCGATATGGGTGACGCCGTCCGGCAGGTCCCGCTCCTCGCCGGTGACGAGCCCGGCTTCGACGCCCTGCGCGGACAGCAGGTCGCGGTGCTCCAGCGCCAGGAGGCGGAGGGGCGACAGGATCTCGGCGGACGGCGCTGCCACGGCCAGCGCGATCGCCTCGTGGGTTTTGCCGGAGTTCGTCGGCCCTGCCAGGAACAGTATCCTGCGTCCGATGGAGCGCGCCTCTGGGAAGAGGGAAGGATAGCGGTCGTAGCCGAGCCGCTGGCTGAAGAGGCGCGTCGCCTCCTGCTCCTCGACGAGGGCCATTGCCTGGCCGTGGGCCAGCGCCAGCGGACGCTGCGCCGCAAGCCCGATCTGGTCGATCTTGCGTGCTCCGGTGACGATGACCGCCACGCGCCCGAGCTTGCGGGCCATGGCGCGTTCCACCGCGGCGGCGGGACCGGCCTCCAGACGCCCGCGGGCCTGCATGTAGTCCTCGCGCCAGCCGGCGACCGCGTCGAGGACGCCGGCGGCGCCCTTGGCCATCAGGTGGGAGGCGACGGTCGTCGTCGTCTCCACCGCCGCCTCGAACAGGCCGTCGTCGAACCGCCCGCTCTCCAGGAAGGCCTCCAGCGTGCCGCCCTGCGGCATGGACACGTGGCAGTCGAACAGGATCTCGTCCGCGCCCTCCCAGGGCGTGGCGTGGACCCCGAACTCGACCATGTACTCGCGCGAGCTGGCCTTGCCGCTGAACCGGAACTGGATGCCGTGGCGGACGAGGCACTCGTGGGCGAACATCTTCCGGCGCCGCTTGCGCTCGGTGTCCGCCAGCATGCTCTCGCCGCCGAAGAACGGGGTCGCGGGCGACGGTGACTTGGCGAGGAAATCCTGCACCCTCGAGAGGTCGTAGACATGCGCAACCGGGACCTTCCCGCCGTCCGGGTTGACCACGCCGACCTTGGGCACCCTGTCCCGGACCGCGGGAAGAAGCGCCGTGTCCATGCCGGCGAGGGCGGGCAGCTGCGAGAGGGTGGCGTAGGTCTGGCGGCGCGCGGTTTTGCCGGCGATGGTCGAGATGTCCTGCATCGCCCGACCATGCCGGGACTGCCCTGGGGCCGCAAGGGGCGCGACGGGGCGTGGTAAACGACCTAGAAACGCGGCGAGAGGCTGTCCGAGGCGAACCGGATCATGCGGTAGCTGTTCTCGAAGGAGAAGCCGAGGCCTTCGTACCAGCGGACCAGCCGGTCGCCACCGCTTTCCGCCGGGTCGGCGGTGAGGTCGAGACCGAGCGAATCGGCAAGTTCCGAAAGCCTGGTCATGAAGGCGGTGCCGATACCCTGCCCCTGGCGCCGGCACTCGATGGAGGCGATGAAGATCTCGCCCTCGTCATCCTCTATCTGCGCGAGGATGTCGGGGAACTCCCGCATGACGGAAGGGAGCTCGCTCCAGAACATGTCCAGGTTGTCTGCCATGGCGTCCTCCGAATCCTCCCGGAAACGGTAGCAGGGGTTTCCGCAAGGCAGAAACGCCACTCGGAGTTCGGTTGCAGGGATGCCCCTCAGGACCGTGCGCGTCCAGGCAAATGCGCAATCCGTTGCGCATTTGGGGTCAGGCGAGCGCCGGCGCCAGGGCGGTTTCGGCAATGAGCGCGTTCAGGTCGTCGAGGCCGCGGATGACCCGGACGGCTTCCGGCCCGACCGGTCCAAGCACCAGGAACGATTCGAAGGCGGCGAGGCAGTCCCGCCAACCCTTGGGGGAGTGTTCCCAGCGGTCGTAGGCCTCGTGCTCCGTCAGCGCCATGCGGGAGACGATCGGCCCGTCCACGCTGTTGGCGTCGGCGGCGAAGCGTCCGTGTTCCTCCAGCGTCTCCATGCTGGCGGCGACGATCGCCAGTTCCACGCGAGGGTCCTGAAACGATTCGATGCGGTCTTCGGCGTAGAATGCCGCGACCTTGGGCGTGGCCCAGTGCGTCGCCTCCGTCCGATAGCTGCAGCCGTCTTCGTCCACCACCGCGTGGGTGGCGGCCACCCCGTCGCGTTCGATCCAGCGGGCGGCGTCGGAGGTGGTGCCGTGGAAGGCCCAGTCCTCCAGCGGTCCGCCCGGCGCGGCGGCCTCGTGTAGCGCGAACACCAACTCGCGCCAGCGGCGGCGGGCGTCCGCTGGCTCCACCAGTTGTCCGATGACGTCGTCCTTGTCTGCCATGCCGCCCCCGATCTCGCGGAAGCCAACCACGGTACGCGGCAACGCACAAGCACGCGGGGTTGAGCAAGCGGGCACCTGGCAGGTAACTTCCCGGCGAATCACGGAGGCGAATCGGGCGTGGTGACGGTCAGGCGCTTGGCGATGGCGGTGTTTTGCGTGGCGGCCCTGCTCGCCGGGCCGTCGCGTGCCGCGCCGGAACTGGCCGTCGACGTCGCCAGCGGAGCCGTCTATTTCGAGCGCGAGGCCGGCGTGCCCTGGCACCCAGCTTCGCTGACCAAGCTGATGACGGTATACGTCACCTTCCGTGCCATGGAGGCCGGCGAGGTCAGCCCGGAGACGGTGGTGACCGTGTCCCCCGCCGCGACCCGCGCCAGCCCGTCCAGGATGGGTTTCCCGGCCGGCACGCGGATGACCCTGGACGCGGCGCTGAAGATGCTGGTGGTCAAGTCCGCCAACGACCTGGGCGTGGCCGTGGCCGAGACGGTGGGCGGGTCCGTGGACGGCTTCGTGGCGCGGATGAACGCCGAGAGCGCGGCCCTCGGCCTCCACGGCAGCGTCTGGCGCAACCCGCACGGCCTGCACCATCCCGAGCAGGTGACCACCGCCCGCGACATGGCGGTGCTCGGGCGCGCCCTGCTCCTGCGCTATCCGGACAAGGCCGGCCTGTTCTCCCTACACGGTTTCACTGTCGGCTCCGTCGAGGTGGAAAACCACAACGGCCTGATCGGACGCGTGGAAGGGGCGGACGGAATGAAGACGGGCTATATCTGCGCCTCGGGCTTCAACATCGTGGCGACCGTGACCCGTGGCGGGCGGCGCATGCTCGCTGTGGTGATGGGCGGACGCAAGGCCGTCGACCGGGACGCCACCGCCGCCCGCCTGATCGAAAGCGCCTTGCTGGCTCCGCCGTTGCCGCTTGACGTGGGCTCGATCCCCCATGCCGGCGGGTCGCCGACCGACATGACGCCATTCGTCTGCGGCGGTCGGAAGCCGCCCGCGGGCGGGGACACGGAGGCGGTCCTCGAGGCCAAGGCGCGCTGGACCAGGACCTTCCGGTCGATGCCAAGGACCCTCGGCGAGCCGGTGCGCCTTGGCCTGCTGCCCCCGGAACGGGTCGCCCCGGCCCCGGCGCCGAGGCCCGACCTCGACGCGCTTCGGACGGCATGGCTGCAAAGGCAGGAGGCTGAAGCCCCGGAGGCGGAGGCGGCCACCCCAGACGCCACCGTTGCCCCGAAACCATCCGTGCGCCGGTTCTAGTCGCGCCGGACCTTGTCCATTTCCCGCCGATGGCGGAGATTTCGCGCGAACCTCCGCGAAGGACAGACGCATGGACATCCCGCTCATCCCCCTGGACACGGTGTACCATGTCGGCACGCTCGATCCGTCCCGCAGGGGCGCCAACTACGCCGTTTCCCAGGAAGGCTCCGGCCTGTCCGTGTCGCTTTGCCCTTATGCCTGGATGACCATAGCCGCCCTGGACGGCGACGTGCTGGAGCTCGCGAGGACCGGGTCGGAGTTCGTGGATATCATGGCGATCGACGACGAGGGGAGACGAAGCATCCTTGCCTGGGCCGTGGATGCCGGCCTGGTCGAGGAAGCGGTCCGCTATCGCGGCTGGGAATATGACGTCGAGTTCGAGGAGTGGCGGTATTCCCTCTACGAATCGGTCGAGAAGGCGGAGGAAGAGATCCGCGCCGCCGCCATGCTGGACGACGACGATCCCCTTTCCGATTCCTGTCCCGAGGACGTCGAGCTGCCGGAGGGCGTGACCGGGCAGGTGCAGGAGGTCCGTGTCCACGTGTTGACGCCCCTCGGCCTCGCCCGGGCGTCGGGGTTCGGGTCCGATATCGACGCGGTGGACCTCGCCGTCGCCTTCCACGCCGAGGACGTGCTGATGCAGGAGCGCCCGTCCGTGGTCGGCGTATGGTGGAACGAGACCCTCGACCCTGCCCGCCTCTCGGCCCCGCGCGGCGCCGTGTTCCCGTCACGTGTCGCCGAGTTCTCAGTGTCCCCCGCGCGGGGCCTTTCCGGCGAGGATGACCGGCTGGAAAGAGAAATGCCGGAGCCGGTCGCTGTCGCGTTCGGCGCCCCGGCCCCGGCCCTGGGCTAGAGCGCGTCGAACAGCCCGGGTTGCGCCGGCGGTGCCGGCAGGGGATCGAGCCGGTAGGAGCGGCGGTGGTGGGGCGTCAGCCCCAGGCGCGCGATGGCCTCGCGGTGCTCGCCGGTGGGATAGCCCGAGTTCCGCGCCCACCCGTACCCTGGCCAGTCGGCGTCGAGGTCCCGCAGCAGCCGGTCCCGATGGGTCTTGGCCAGCACGGAGGCGGCGGCGATCGCCATGGAGATGGCGTCTCCCTTGACGATCGTGGTCGCCGGGCATGGCAATCCGCGCGGCATCTTGTTTCCGTCCACCAGCAGGTGGTCGGGCGTCTGCGGCAAGGCCGCCACGGCCCGGCGCATGGCGAGGAAGATCGCCGGCAGGATGCCGATGTCGTCGATTTCGGACGGCGATGCCTCCCCGATCCCGAACAGGCAGGTCTCCCGGATCGCCACGGCCAGGCGCTCGCGTTTCGCTGCCGACAGCGCCTTGCTGTCCCGGACCTCGGAGAGGCAGTCCGGGATGTCGCCGCCGGCGGGACCGGGGAGCACCGCCACCGCGGCGACCACGGGGCCGCACAGGCTGCCGACGCCCACCTCGTCCAGACCGCCGACCAGGCGTCCGAGGCCGTTCTCCGGCTTCCTGTCGGGGACGCGTGCCGTCACCTGTCGTGCCCGATGTTGCCGGAGACCCCCGCGGACGTGCCGAGGCCGGCGTCGAGCCTGACCTTTTCCGCTTCCGACTTGCCCAGGTCGAACGCCTTGTCGTAGCGGCGCACCCTCTCCCCGCCGCCGTAGACGATCTTGATGCCCTGGCGCTCCATCTCCGCGTCGACGAGTCCGTGCTTGGTCGGCACGAGGCCTGTGCCGTCCGACGCCTGCCGCCGGCGCGCCCAGGAGATCTCCTCGATCCGGCGGGCGAGGGAGACAACCATGCCGTCGATGAAGGCGATGCGCTTGGGGCGCCGCCGTTCCGGGCGGTAGAAGGCAAGCTGCTTGTCGTAGGCCGCGACGGCGGTGCGGATGGCCCGCTCGGCGATCTCGAACACGTACCCGGCGACCTCGACGTCGCTGTCGCGTCCGAAGAAGTGGATGCGCTCGCGCGGCGGCGAGCCGGAGCTCCAGCTGCGGGTGCCGGTCAGGGAGGAGACCGCCGACGCCACCCGCCATAGCCGCTGGCCGACGTCGTCGGACGCGGGGCGCTCGCTGCGGGTGAACCGGGACCGCCGCATCTCCATCTCGGACAGCGACATGTCATAGAGGTCCATGAGCTCGGCGGCCTTGCTCGCCGCCGACAGGGCTTCCTCCTCCGTGCAGCCGTTCTCGACCGTCATGTTCCGGAGTGCGGCGATGCGCTCGGCGAGCTTGCGCCGTTTGTCGTCGTCGTTGGTGTCGGTCATGCGCGTGGTCCGAGGATGTTGGCGCGCAGCGTGCCGTCCCGGCGCTGCACGAGCATGGCGTTGGCCCTGGCGACCGTGTCGGCCCACGGGCGGTCCGAGCGCGCGGCGAGACGCCTGGCCATCCACTCGAGCGAATACCCCTCCCGGTCCATCGATCCCAGGGCCTCCACCCAGCGGTACCCGTCCATGCCGTCAAGGGCGGAGAGGTCGCCGAAGGCGGATACCAGGATCGGGTCGGACACGGAAAGGTCGATGCCCCAGTCGAGGCAGGCGTCGAGGAGGTCGTACAGCCTGTCGCTGCCCTCGAGGTCGGAAAGGGCGGTCTGGCGCAACGCCTCCACCAGGGCGGCGGCGAGGTCGGCGAACCGCTTGCCGCGCCGGTCGCAGTCCAGCAGGACCGCCGGGAGGACGCCGGGGAGGACGCCTTCCCCGAGGAGGTCGCAGAGCTCGTCCACGGACTGGATGTCGAACGGCACCCCTGTCGTGGCCCTCGCGCCTGTGGACTGCGTGGTTCCGTGCATCGCGATCACCCTCCGCTGGGCCGAATCGTGTGGTGCCAAGGATTGTCCCATGGAAGGATGCACGCGACCACCGCCGATCAGCCGGTCTTGCCGGTGGAGCCGAACCCGCCCTCGCCGCGCGCGGTCTCGGAGGAGAATTCCTCCACCACCTCGAACACGGGGCGGAGGATCGGCACGAACAGCATCTGGGCGATCCGTTCGCCCGGCTCGATCAAGAGCGGCGGCGTGCCGGGGGCGTTGCGGTTCCAGGCGCTGACGAAGACCTGGCCCTGGTAGTCGGGATCGATCACGCCCACCGTGTTGGCGATCATCAGGCCGCGGTTGCCGGTGCCCGACCGCGGCACCACCAGCCCGGTGACGTTCGGGTCGGCGATGTGGAAGCGGACGCCGGCGCCGATTTTCTCGGGGGCGGCGTCCGGCCGGAGTTCCAGCGGCGCGGGGATGCAGGCGCGCAGGTCGATCGCCGACGCGTGGTCGCTGGCGAAGGCGGGCAGGCCCCAGTCGCGGATGCGCGGGTCGACCACGATGATCTCGATCTTCAGCGCCATCGCGGGCTCCCCCGAATCGTTGTGTCACGCCCCGAGGCTAATCCTTTCCGGCGGGGATGGAAGGGGGCGGCTCTGTTGCCGAATTGCCGCTATTCCGGGCCTCGGAAAGGATTGGGCAGGTAATCCTTAAAAATCTGTTGACGAATCCCCGGGGCGGACCGATGGTCGATCACAGGGATGCCTCCGGGCCTCTCCCGCGCCGCCCTCTCCTCCTCCCTGGGGCGCCGCGGACGTACGAGATCGTCGACCCTCCCTTCGATTGTCTTGTCTCCCTGAAGACTTCGACCGCCCGGCCTCGCCTGGCGGTCTTTTTTTTCGCGCGTGGCCCGGTGCCCGCCCTTGCCCGTCTCCCGGGTGGACGAAAGGTCCCGTTAACCGTTCCTTTGCGATTTCCTGGTAGTCTTGGAACGTTGTCCGGGCAAAGCCGGTTGACGATTGCCGGCGTCGCTGGCACCTATATGGCGATGGCCGGGCTCATCCGGTCTTCAAAGAGGAATCGCAGGTTCGAATGTTCGTCATGGGCACTATCGCAGGCGCCACGAAGGCCACCGCCAATAAGGCGGGGGGCAACGTGGTCATGCGCGTGCTCGTGGAGCAGGGAACCGGCGGATAAGTTCACAGCAACGAACCGGCCGGACCATCGGACAAAAAGCCGAGGGCCCCTCTCCAGAGATGGACGGGGGCCCTCGGCTTTTTCGCATGGCGGGTTCGGAGACGGAGATGGATGACGCAGACACGGGCGGCGACATGATCGGACCGGGGAAACCTGGCCGACGCCGCGGAAAAGGACAGGCAGGGCAGACGGGGAAACAGGCGTTTCCGCGGACGGCTAAGTGTTGCCGAAAATGCAGCTAAGTCGTTGATTTAATTTCACAATTTTGCATTTTGGGTATTGACTGGCGCCGGGGCGGCGTATAGATATCGCTCCATCGACGGAGAGCGATCTCCGGGAGGCGGGGGTTCCCCGGCTCGGTTGTTTGACATCGTGAAGTCCACCTATCTGTCGCAGGGCGATCCGTGCCCGGCGGGGCGGCAGACTTATCCCACCGCGCAAGACGGAAAACCGTTTACGGTGACGGGGCCATAGCTCAGCCGGGAGAGCGCCTGCTTTGCAAGCAGGATGTCGTCGGTTCGATCCCGACTGGCTCCACCACCGTGACTTACGGGAGAAATCCCTGTTCCTTGGTAGCTCAGCTGGTAGAGCACTCGGCTGTTAACCGGGTTGTCGTTGGTTCGAGACCAACCCAAGGAGCCAGTTCGCATGATCGACATCGGGCGATTAGATCAGCGGTAGATCGCCTCCGTGACATGGAGGAGGTCGGTGGTTCGACACCACCATCGCCCACCATGAAGCCGTCCGCGTGCAGAGGCGCCATCCTCTCTCGGCAGCCCGTAAGCGGACGGCGCCGTCCGGGAACGCCCCCGGTCACCCGGCGCGACGGTTTGTGGGGCTATAGCTCAGTTGGGAGAGCGCCTGCATGGCATGCAGGAGGTCATCGGTTCGATCCCGTTTGGCTCCACCATTTCCTTGGCCCGCGGCGACGCGGCCATGGCTGGATAGCGCAGTCCGGTAGCGCGCCAGGCTCATAACCTGGAGGTCGCAGGTTCGAATCCTGCTCCCGCCACCATCATACCGGTAGCCGGTACCCAATCTCGGCGCCGGGACAGCGCGTGCACTTGCAGGTGCCCGCAGCGCCGGGTCTCCCAGGGAGGCCCGATGAGTGCTCGGACGGCGGAGGCGAGAGCCGCCCCGGACCTGGCACGCCCTTGGAACACCGCCGGACAACCCGGCGGCGACGTATCCGCCCGCAGCGATGCGCGCGGCCAGCCAGTCCGCTCCGGCGCCTGGCGATTCCCGGCCCCGCAAGGGGGTTCGGAAGGTGTCCGGCCCGGCCAGTCCGGTGCCGGACACGGAAATTCGACTGACATGCTGGTGTAGTTCAGGGGTAGAACGCCGCTTTCGTACAGCGGAGGTCGTGGGGTCGACTCCCACCGCCAGCTCCAGTCGTCCCTCATGCGGGGTGGAGCAGAGAAAGCTCGCCGGGTTCATGTCCCGGAGGCCGTCGGTTAAAGTCCGACCCCCGCAACCAACAGCCGCAGGCGCGGGTTACGCCGCCTCGGCAACCTACGGGACCTCGGTCCCTTGTCGCGGGGTGGAGCAGCCCGGTAGCTCGTCAGGCTCATAACCTGAAGGTCGGAGGTTCGAATCCTCCTCCCGCAACCAAGTTCCCGCCGGAAAGGCGGTATGCCGGCATAGTTCAGAGGCAGAACGCGGTCTTGGTAAGACCGAGGTCCCGGGGTCGAATCCGGTGCCGGCTCCAGTTTCCCCTGTCGCGGGGCGGCGCGCCAGGGGTCCTTCCCCCCGCCCGAAGACGAGGTGAATGCCATGCGGACCGAACGGTCGCGACTTGAGACGAGGTTCACGGCGATGGCCGCGGACGGTTTGCGCGACGTCCGTTTCGACGTGGCGCCGGGCGCTCCCGACACGGAGACGGTGTGCGCCGAGGTGAACGCCCTTTACGACGCCGTGGCGCGCGGGCAATCATCGCTCCTGGACTTCGGCGATTCGATCCGCCGGTGACCGAGACGCGGGCATAGCTCAATGGTAGAGCCGCAGCCTTCCAAGCTGAATACGCGGGTTCGATTCCCGCTGCCCGCTCCATCTTCCCTTCCGGACGGCCCGCCGTCCCCGGTACAGGCGCCTCGCGGCGACGACCGGGTGTGCGGTGTCGCGTCCCTGCAGTTTGCATGGCCGACGCCATGTTCCCGAATGCGGTCGTAGCTCAGCGGGAGAGCGCAACGTTGCCATCGTTGATGTCGCGAGTTCGATCCTCGCCGGCCGCTCCATCTCTGGCCGCCCCTCACGGGGCGCCGCGGGTTTCTAGCTCAGTCGGTAGAGCGCCTCGTTTACACCGAGGATGTCGGCGGTTCGAGCCCGTCGAAACCCACCATTTCCCCGCGCCGGCAGACGGCGCGGGGCCTTCCTCGGTCCTGTAGCTCAGTGGTTAGAGCGCACGCCTGATAAGCGTGAGGTCGGTTGTTCGATCCAACCTTGGACCACCACACACTCCGCGCGGACACGTCCGCGCGTGGCAGCTCCCCCGCGGGGTGAGAGCGCCGAAATCGGGCCAGTAGCTGAGATGGTTTTAGCACCCGACTCTTAATCGGAGTACATCGGTTCGAATCCGATCTGGCCCTCCACCTCGCTTCGCACCGAACCGGACCGGTAGCTGAGTCGGTTTAGCAGCGGCCTTTTAACCCGTTGACGTCGGTTCGAACCCGACCCGGTCCTCCATTCCCGCAAACGAAAACACCCCGCATCCCAGGCAATCCGCCCGGGGCGCGGGGTGTTTTCGTTTGCGGGTCGAGTTGCCGCTAGTGCGTGATGCCCGGCTTCGGGGGCTCGAGGGTGAGGACGTGCTCGGGTCCGAACTCGATGGTGTCGCCGCCACTCAGGCCGTGCAGGTCGGTGTAGACGAGGTCGTTGTTGATCTCGCCCTTGAAGCGCCCGCCCGCGTTTTCCTGCACGAGCACCCAGAACCTCTCGCCTGGCATGCCGTCCTCGCCCTCGACGCCGATCTTGGCGTAGGTGCCCACCTCGAGGTCCGCACGGTCTTCCGCCGAGGGGATCTCGAACGTGTCGGGATGTTCGGCGTTGCGCTTCTCTCCGTCGATCAGCCCGTATCCTGGCTTCATCGGGATGACTCCTGTGGTTGCTGGCATCTTGATACCCCTTCCGGTCGAAATCCACACGGGCCGGCTACGCAAAGGCTTGGCGGGCGTGCCGCAATGCGGCCTCCATGGCGAACCCATGGAGCTCGACCAGCTTCCGCGGCGACCGGTTGTAGCCGCCGGCCAGCGTCCATGCCACCGGCACGCCCAGCCGCGCGCACGTGGAGAAGACGATGTCTTCGCGAGTCCGCATCTGCATGGTGGTGAGGACGCCGCGCGTCATGGGGTCGTCCTCGTGGCTGTCGACCCCGGCGTTGAACAGCAGGATGCCGGCTCCTTCCGCCAGGGAAACGATGATGTCCGGCAAGCGGGACAGCCAACCGTCCGCGTCGGCGGGAACAAGCATCTCGTGGGCATAGGCGTAGTGCGGGACAAGGCTCTCGAGACCGAGTCTCGTGCGGATGTCCTGGGTGCCGTCGCCGAAATGGTTGTCGAGGTCGAGGATCGCCGCCTTGCCGACCGTGCCGCTTCCGATCAGGTCGACGGCGGCGGCCATGAGGCCGTTGAAGGTGCAGAAGGCGTGGGACCTGGCATAACCGGCGTGGTGGAAGCCGCCGCCGATCGAGACGGATGGTGTCCCGGTCGCGACCGCGGTCCGTGCCGCCGCGACGAAGGCGCCGACATCCAGCGTCGCGGAGGCCGCGTGGGCAGCGTCGCGCGTGCCCATGCCGTTGCGTAGCCGGCCCGCCAGCACGCCCTCCACGTGTTCCCTGTCGTGGACCTTGGCCAGCAGCTCCACTGTCGCAGGCACGGACGGCTTTCTTTCCAGCCATGGGAAACGTTCGCGCCAGTCGCGGTCTATGTCGGCGAACTTGCCGAGCGGTGCTCCGGACGGAAGTTCGACCGGCACGACGCCCGGATGGTAGAAGACGGTGGGCGCCATGTTCCGTTCCCTTGGGTTCCGCGATCCAGGCGAATCTCATTGAGGACACATTCGGCGGTAGAAGCGGGTGCCACGTCAACAGCCCGAAACGAATCGATCCCTTGCCGAAACGTCTCCTGACCGCCGCCGTCGCCGGCGCAGCCATGTTCTTCGCCGCCCCGGCCCTGCCGTCCGTCGCCAGCCCGCTGGTCGCCCTGATCGTGGACGACATCGGGCAGGGGCGTCCCGCCGACTGTCCCTCGCGCTGGTGCGCCTGCTATCTCGAGAAGGCGTTGGCCGAGGCCGGGCTGCCGCAGGCCGGCACCAACCTTGCGCGGGATTTTGCCGAATACGGGGAGCCGGCGGCCCCGGCGACGGTGGGATCCATCATGGTGATGCGCGGACATGTCGGCGTGGTCGCCGGCCAGTGCGAGGACGGCAGCGTCCAGCTGCTGTCCGGCAACCACGGACGCAAGGTCGGCGTCGGTTGCTATCCGCTCTCCAAGGCGATCGCCTGGAGGATGCCGTCCGGCCAGGAACCCGCGCAAGGCAAGCGCCGGACGCTGACCGACATCTTCAGGGGCGACTGACCAGGTCGTCACATCCCGGGGCCGCCGAAGCCCTCGATGACTTCCATGTCCTCGGCGATCACCGCGGCCTCCCCGATCGCGTGGCGGATGGAACGGATCTCGTGCGGCTTGATCTTGCCGTACTTCTCCAGCTTCTCGAGGGCCGTACGCACGATTCCCTCAAGCTCGCCGAAGTCCGGCTCGCCGGGGCGGTCGGCCCAGGCCTGGTGCCCGTCCCGCAATGCCGTCCACGCCATGATATCGTCGGTCGGCATCAATGCGAGGCTGGGGGCGTGGGCGGTCTTGAGCATGCCGGACGCCTGCACCAGCCGGGCGAGGCGGGTGTCGATCGTGAACCGGTCCGGACAGGGGACCTCGATCCTGTACCTGCGGCGCAGGGACTCGATGCTGCCCCTGGGTGCGTCGTGCCTTTCCGCCCAGGCGATGGCCTCCTCGAACTGCGGCAGGCGGAACCAGTTGAACCCGCCGCGCC
>Ga0065721_10049350_pt1 | contig 36463 bp, 26 predicted proteins | sample Mesricmetagenome_FD_59108 | JGI IMG/M metagenome (GOLD analysis project Ga0065721, IMG submission 59108) | Mesophilic microbial community from rice straw/compost enrichment Sample: eDNA_1 v2 (version 2) | ecosystem: Engineered > Solid waste > Grass > Composting > Bioreactor | place: USA: Davis... | reverse complement strand
GTAACCCAGTTAAACACCTTCACACCGGTGGGAACCGCAATCGCCATAGTCGCGATCATAAATACCCATTCACCAATGAACGGCATGCCCACGGTGAACATGTGGTGCGCCCATACCATGAAGCTCAGAATTGCGATCGACGCGGTTGCGTACACCATGGAGGAATAGCCGAACAGCGGCTTGCGCGCGAAGGTCGGGATGATCGCACTCACCACACCGAACGCCGGCAGAATCATGATGTACACCTCAGGGTGACCGAAGAACCAGAACACGTGCTGAAACAGTACCGGGTCACCGCCGCCAGCGGCGTTAAAGAATGAAGTGCCAAAATGGATATCCATCAACATCATGGTGACCACACCGGCGAGTACCGGCATAACCGCGATCAGCAGATAGGCAGTGATCAACCAAGTCCATACGAATAACGGCATTTTCATCAAAGTCATGCCGGGGGCGCGCATGTTCAGAATGGTGGCGATGATATTGATCGCACCCATGATCGAACTCGCACCCATGATGTGGATGGCGAAGATAAAGAAGGTCACGCTCGGCGGTGCGTAAGTGGTGGACAGAGGAGCGTAGAACGTCCAACCAAAGTTGGGAGCACCGCCCTGCATAAACAGGGTGGAAGCCAACATGGCAAACGCAAACGGCAGAATCCAGAAGCTCAGGTTGTTCATGCGCGGTAGCGCCATGTCAGGTGCGCCGATCATCATGGGCACCATCCAGTTGGCCAGACCGACGAAGGCCGGCATAACGGCGCCGAACACCATCACCAAACCGTGCATGGTGGTCATCTGGTTGAAGAAGTTGGGCTCGACAATCTGCAGGCCGGGCTCGAACAATTCGGCGCGGATGATCAGAGCGAAAATACCGCCGAGGAAAAACATCGCAAAGCTGAACCACATGTACATAGTGCCTATGTCTTTGTGGTTCGTGGTGAATAACCAGCGGCTTAAACCGTGCGCAGGACCATGTGCCATAAGATTGTCTCCTTATTGGCCTTGCTTGAAGTTAACGACATCAATGGGCTGGATCTGGTCGCCCATATTGTTGCCAAACGCGTTGCGCTGAAAGGTCACGACCGCAGCGATGTCGACCGGGCTCAATTGCTCGCCGAAAGGCGGCATACCTACGCCACCGTTGACTACCCGATTGATGTGCTCGCCCACCGGGCCGGTTGCAATCTTGCTGCCGGCAATGGCCGGGAAGACACCCGCCACACCTTTACCATCAGCTTGGTGGCAGGAGGCGCAGTTTTTGGCATAGACGGCTTCGCCTTGCTCATACAACTGCTGGAAAGTGAGTGTCTGTTTGACGGCTTCCGCAATAGCGCGGGCTTTTTCACGCTTGTCTTCGAGCCAGGCGTCGTATTCCGCCTGTTCAACGGCATGCACTACGACGGGCATAAAGCCGTGATCCTTACCGCACAGTTCGGTACATTGACCGCGATACACACCGGGCACTTCAACTTTGGTCCAGGCTTCGTGGATATAACCGGGAATAGCGTCGCGCTTCACGCCTAAGGCGGGAACCCACCAGGAGTGGATAACATCGGCTGCAGTTACCAGGAAACGAACTTTTTTACCGATGGGGATGTAAACGGGTTCGTCCACTTCAAGCAGATAGTGCTCGGATTTCTCTTCGGTATTTTCGATTTGGCTGCGGGGAGTGCTGAGGAGGCTGAAGAAGGTGACGTTTTCGCCGTTGTCATCCAGATAATCGTATTTCCATTTCCATTGGTAGCCGGTGACCAAAATATCCAGATCGGCATCATCGGTATCGTAGATATGGACCAGCGTTTTGGTGGCGGGAATCGCCATGATCACCAGAATGATGACCGGGATAATGGTCCAAATCAGCTCTAGGGTGACGTTTTCATGGAAATGGGCCGGTTTGACGCCGCGGGATTTGCGGTGGACGAACATGGTGTAAAACATCACCCCAAACACCACCACGCCGATAATCACACACCACCAGAAGATCTGCATATGCAGACCGTGGATCTCACGGCTGACCGACGTCACCCCTTCGGTCATATTCAGCGGCCATTCTGACGCCCAGCCTGCGGCGGGCATTAATACCGCCAGAAGTGCATAGAGCGGCAACAACAACCGTTTCGATTTGCCTAACATCGCCCCGTCTCCGTGTTTTTTTAATGTAGGGAAGGTAAGAAAAAATGTGGTTGTTTTTCTTATGTTTCAGCGGCTTGGTGGTTCGCGAGATGCGAACCGACGCAATGATTGTGCGCCCGCCCCAGGGAACTCGTGCGCAACACCTGCGACAAAACGCCGCATAGGAAGCCATAAAACCTTATAAAGGTCAATGATTAAAATAGCGTAAATCGCTAACCACAAAAGGTCGGCAGGAGGTGGTGTCAATTCCGCCTGCAGCGCTTTTACACATATCACTCGCCCGCCTATCGGTTCACTCATCGATTTGTGACGCAATTTTTAGGTGCTGCCGGCAGTTCTGATCTATGGTGCATGTATGTATGCGCTTCGCTCACATCCTTGAGAAGTTCATGTGGTTGGGCGGCTAGGCTGTTTTTTAATAGCCATTGATGCAATTTTATTCAGACGCTTTTTATCAAGCGTTGTCGCGCAGCCAACGCTCGCCAGTTTTGCCATTGCGCCCGAGTAAATCCCTTGATGACGATTTAACTGTGCCTCGCGCGCATTGCGCGCGCTATTGATTATATGACTGAAGATAAGTTGTCGCAGATTCGCACCGCCATAGCGGCGGCGTGTGGCCAAGAAGAGCAGACGCACCAGTTGGAAATCTATCTGACGTCTCTTGCGCCGCGCCTGCATAAAGCCATAAGTCTGCCGCACGAAAATTCTGCAGCAGCCCTGCTGCAATTTGTCGTGCGCTATATCGAACACGCGCCCGACTTTCTCGCCGCACTCGCCACCGCGATGGAGCGCAACGGGGTGTTGAGCTACGGCATGGTATTTCTGGAAATCGCCACGGATTTTTTTCTGCAACCGCCGGAGGTTGTCCATCGCGATGGCGGTCTGCGCGCACTCATTGATGAAGCCTATCTCAGTCATCGTCTGATCGAAGAAATCAACGACCGTCTGCTGATCCTGTGCGGCGTGCCTCTCGCCCCCATGGACATGACCATGGCGAATATCATCGTGCATCAATTATTGGGCGAGGAGTTCGCCAACCAGTTGGACCTCGCCGTGCATTACGCTGTGGAGGCGCTGTTTCAGCCGGATCAACTCAGCGGCGATTCCCGCTTGGCGCGCTTTGTCGTCCAGCACTCCCACTCCGCAGGATCACATAGCGCCGCCGACTGGCCTTGTATGGCAGACGACGCGGAGATCCATCTGAATTTCGCGGCCTGTTCGGCGAAAGTGACGGAGCATTGATTCAACCGTCCGTGTTATCTCTTTTACCCGGCTTTTTTTCCGGAGCGGCGTCGAGCAGACGCACCACCTGAGTCTCCTGCGCGACCTGTTCCTGAGGTGTATTCACCCGCGTCTGGATTTCCCTTACCCCCGGCTTGAACCGCATTTCGTCGCGAAAGCCGCACTCCACACACTCGCGGTAGTCCGTGTCGTCGATGCGATACATGACGATGCGGTCGGTCGCCTTACAGCGGGGACACACCGCGCCGGCGATAAACCGCTTTTTCACCGCTGTCATGCCTCAATCCCCGCATGACGCAACAGCGCGGCAATATCCGGTTCGCGGCCGCGAAAACGCCGAAACAATGTCATGGCATCTTCTGAGCCGCCTTTCTCGAGGATTTCATGTAGAAAACGCTCGCCCGTGGCAGCGTCGAACAGGCCGCTTTCCTCAAACGCCGCAAAGGCATCCGCCGATAACACTTCCGCCCATTTATAGCTGTAGTAACCGGCGGCGTAACCGCCGGCAAAAATATGGGTGAAGCCGTTCTGAAAGCGGTTGAACGCGGGAGGGACCAGTACCGCCACTTCGCGGCGGACTTCATCCAACAGCGCCTGCACGCCCGGAAATCCGGCATCGCCGTATTCCATGTGCAGACGGAAATCGAAGAGCGCGAATTCGATCTGGCGCAAGATCATCATGGCCGCCTGGAAGTTCTTGGCTGCGAGCATCTTCGCGATCAATTCATCAGGCAGGGCTTCGCCGGTTTTGTAATGGCCGGAAAGGCTTTTCAGCACCGAAGGCTCCCAGCACCAGTTCTCCATAAATTGACTGGGCAGCTCCACCGCATCCCAGGCCACGCCGTTAATGCCGCTGACCGCCGCCACATCGACCCGGGTCAACATATGGTGCAAACCGTGGCCGAATTCGTGAAACAGAGTGGTGACTTCGTTGTGGGTCAGCAGACTGGGCGTATCGCCCACTGGCGCGTTGAAGTTGCACACCAGATAGGCCACCGGCAATTGCAGCCCCTCGGCCGTCTGACGGCGCACCCGGCACTCGGCCATCCAAGCGCCGCCGCGTTTACCTTCGCGGGCGAACAGGTCGAGATAGAAATAGGCCACCGGTTCACCACCGCGCTCCACCACGTAAAACTGCACATCCTCATGCCACTTCTCAACGCCATCCTGCGGTTTGATGTCGATGCCAAAGAGTTTTTTGTTGAGGGCAAACAAGCCGGCGAGGACTTTATCCAGAGTGAAATACGGACGCAGGACTTCCTGGGAAATCTCGTAGCGCGCCTCTTTGAGCTTCTCGGAGTAATAGGGCACATCCCATACCTCCAAGCTATCCACCCCGCGCTCGCTGCGCGCCCACTCGCGCAGTTCGGCGAGATCCCGCCCCGCCTGCGCACGCGACTTTTGCGCCAGCTCTTTGAGGAATTCCAGAACCTGGGTCGTGCTTTGCGCCATCTTGGGCGCGATCGACAATTCTGAATAATTGGCAAAACCCAGCAGACGGGCGAGCTCCTGGCGCAATTGCAGGATTTCATCGATCAGCGGCGTGTTGTCCCACTGACCAGCGGTGGGTCCCTGATCCGAAGCCCGCGTCATATAGGCGGTGTACATTTCCCGACGCAGTTCGCGGTTGTCCGCCTGAGTCATCACAGTGAGGTAAACCGGGCCGTCCAGGGTCAGCACCCAACCTTCAAGATTGCGATTGGCCGCCGCCCGCGCCGCGCCCGCCAGCGCCGATTCCGGCAATCCGGCCAGTTCAACTTGATTCGTAATGTGTTTGAACCAGCCCTGGGTTGCGTCCAGCACGTTATTGGAAAAGCGGTTGCTGAGGTCGGACAGGCGCGTCTGGATTTCGCCGTAGCGTTTCTTCGCCTCCTCCGGCAGGCTCACCCCCGCAAGACGAAAATCCCGCAGGGCATTTTGAATCGCCGTCTGCTGAGCCGTGGTCAGATCTTTGTATCCTTCCCCTGCAGCTAAGCGTTCGTAAGCGGAAAACAGCGCGCTGTTCTGGCCGATGCGGGTGTTGTACTCCGTCAGCAACGCAATGCTGCCGTTGTAGGCCTCGCGCAGGCTGGGATTATTGGCGACGCCGTTGAGGTGACTGACCGGCGACCAGGCTTGATTCAGCAAGTCCTCCCGCTCCTCCAGGGGAATCACCAGTGTCTCCCAGCTCGGCTCTTGCAATTGTTCGAGCTGGCCATCCAATGCCGCCAGGTTGCTCTCGGTCAGATTTTGAACCGCCGGCAGCACATGCTCAGGCTGGATAGCGGCAAAAGGCGGCAGGCGATGACGCGTAAGCAGGGGATTGCCGGCGGATGAATCAAACATACGAACCTTTCCTCGTGTCTGGAGCTGGTCTGAACAGCGATGGTTTATGATACGTGATTCCTTTTCGACAGGAGCAATCCATGCCTGACTCCCTGCGCCCTTATCGCAATCATTTTCCCGTGCTCGGCCAAAACGTTTTTGTCGACCCCACCGCTGTGGTGATCGGCGATGTGGTGCTCGGCGATGACTGTTCCGTCTGGCCCTGCGCGGTGGTGCGCGGCGATATGCACCACATTCGTGTAGGCGCGCGCACCAGTATTCAAGACAACGCGGTGCTGCATATCACTCACGCCAGCGATTTCAATCCGGGCGGCTGGCCGCTCGTTATCGGCGATGACGTCACTATCGGCCACCGCGCCTGCCTGCACGGTTGCACCATCGGCAGCCGGGTTTTGGTGGGTATAGGAGCGACCATATTGGACGGCGCGGTGGTGGAGGATGATGTGGTGATCGGCGCGGGAACCCTGGTGCCGCCGGGCAAACGTCTGGAGAGCGGCTTTTTGTACGTCGGCAGTCCCTGCAAACAAGCGCGGCCATTAAAAGACAGCGAAAAACGCTTCTTTCAGTACTCCGCGCAAAACTATGTGAAATTGAAGAACGAGTACCTCAACCCGTAAATTTTCGGGCGATCAAGCTGCCGCGATCATGGCGCGCAGCTTTGCCAGCACCGGCCGGGTTTCCGGCCGCACACCTCGCCACAGATAAAACGCCTCCGCCGCCTGTTCCACCAGCATGCCGAGGCCATCGGCGCTTTGCCCTACTCCCTGCTCCGCCGCCCAACGCAAAAACGCGGTGGGCTCGGCACCATACATCAGGTCGTACGCCGCAGAATCCGCACTCACCAAGCCGGTTGGCAGAGGCGGAAGTTCGCCGGAGAGACTGGCCGAAGTGCCGTTGATGACAAGGTCGAAGCTGCCGCTTAGCTCCGCGTAACCCGACACCCCCACGGCTCCAGCCGGAAATATCTGCGCGATGGCAGCGGCTTTTCCCACGGTGCGATTGGCGATCAACAACGACTGCGCCTGTTGTTCCAGCAGCGGCCCGACGATTCCGCGCACAGCGCCGCCAGCACCGAGGATCAGAATCCGCTTCCCAGTCAACTGCCAGCCCAACGCGAGCAGATCCGCCACCAGCCCGGCGCCATCGGTGTTATCACCGAGGACCGTGCCATCGTTTTGCAGCGCCAGCGTATTCACCGCGCCGGCGAGGCGACCGCGCTCAGTCCGCGTATCGGCATAGCGGTAGGCTTGCTCCTTAAAGGGCACGGTCACATTGAGGCCCTTGCCGCCGAGGGCGAAAAAGCTCGCCACTTCTTCATCAAAGGCCGTCAGCTCGACCAGGATTTTGTCGTACGTCAGCGACTGTCCGGTCTGCTCGGCAAAGAGCTGATGGATGATCGGCGATTTGGAATGGGCGATGGGATTGCCGACTACCGCATAACGATCCATGGTCACACCCACTCCCGCGCGCGCAGATAGTCGGTGTAAAGGCGGTGCTCCAGAGTACCGGGCTCCGGCTGCCAATCGTATTCCCAGCGCACCAGCGGCGGCAGCGACATCAGAATGGATTCAGTGCGACCGCCGGTTTGCAGGCCAAACAAAGTGCCGCGGTCGTAGACCAGATTGAATTCCACATAGCGGCCGCGGCGGTAGAGTTGAAACTGGCGCTCGCGCTCGCCATAGGGTGTGTGCAGACGGCGCTTCACAATGGGGACATAGGCGTCGATATAGCTGTCCCCCACCGCGCGCATAAAGGCAAAGCTGTCGGTGAAGCCCGGCTCATTCAGATCGTCGAAAAACAGGCCGCCAACACCGCGGGGCTCATTGCGGTGTTTGAGGAAAAAGTATTCGTCACACCAGCGTTTGTACTTGGGATACATGTCGCTACCAAAGGGCTGACAGGCGCCTGCGGCGACTCGATGCCAGTGGGTGCAGTCATCATCAAAGCCGTAGTACGGCGTCAGATCATAACCGCCGCCAAACCACCAGACCGGCGGTTCTCCCTCTTTTTCGGCAATAAAAAACCGCACGTTGGCGTGGCTGGTGGGCACATAGGGATTGCGCGGATGCATTACCAGGGAGACACCCATGGCTTCGAAACTACGCCCGGCCAGCTCCGGACGGTGGGCCGTGGCGGACGCCGGCATGCGCGCGCCCATCACGTGGGAAAAGTTGACCCCGCCTTTTTCAAATACCGCGCCTTCCGCCAGCACCCGCGAACGGCCACCGCCGCCCTCTTCACGAGTCCATGAATCCTCGACAAAGGCTTTTTCGCCGTCGGTTTCGGCCAGAGCGGCGCAGATGCGGTCCTGTAAGCCCATTAAATAGTCTTTAACCGCTTGTTTATCGGGTTGGCTCATATGGATTCTCGCTGACGATGTTTCAGGCGCGCACCAACGCGCCGGTGACTAAATCCCGAATGGTGCTGGGCTTGGCATTGCGATTGACCTGCCCCGGCGCGTATTCCACTTGGTCGCCGAAATAAAAGCGCGCCTTCAGGGCGCTGCGGGCCGGCGGCAAACCTTGGGGATTGGCGGAAGTAGACACCAGCGGGCCGGTAAGCTGACACAGCGCGCGCACCACCGGATGGGCGCTCACCCGCAGGGCGACGGTCGAGTGCTCGCCGCAGATCCAGTAAGGCACTTCGCTGTGATGAGGCACCAGCCAAGTGTTGGGACCGGGCCAGCTGGCATTTAGCACCGCGCGCTGATCGGGCTCAAGATGGCGGAGAATAAATTCGAATTGCTCTGTGGAAGCTGCAACCAGAATCACCCCTTTGCTTACCGGGCGTTTTTTGAGTTCGAGGATTTTCTCAACCGCGTGGCGGTTGCGCGGATCTGCGCCCAGACCCCACACACCTTCAGTCGGATAGGCCAGTACACCGCCAGACGCCAGATGGCGGGCAGCACGACGTATGGCTGGATGGAATTGATAATTCAAAAGCCCACTGCCTCGGCAAAGCCACCTGGGGTGGCGCGGAAAGCGGGGAAAAGTACCTCAGTTGATCTTGAGGGACAAGTCCACGCCTCTGACCACTGGCATAGAGCGCGCGTAGCCATTACCCATATTGCCGACGAGGCCGCGCAATTCCATGGTGAGCAGTGCCGCCATCAGCTCACCGGCGCCGAGACCCGTGCGCTCGACCAAGGTATCCAGAGTAATCGGGTCGTACCCCAATTCGGCCAGAATCCGCTCCTCGTGTTCGTTTTCCACCAGTTCGCCAGCAACTTGCAACGCAGTGCGCGTCGGATCCTGCAGCTCCTGGTATTTCATCGAGAGGAAACCCTGCAGTTCGTCCACTATGTCCTGGGCAGTTTCCACCAGCTTGGCGCCGTCCTTGATCAGCGCGTGGCAACCGCGACTCAGCGGATTGTGGATTGAGCCAGGGATGGCGAAGACCTCCCGGTTCTGCTGCAGCGCGTAGCGGGCGGTGATTAATGAGCCGCTTTTGACCGCCGCCTCCACCACCAGCACTCCGAGACTCAAGCCGCTGATGATGCGATTGCGCTGGGGGAAGTTCGCCGGCAGAGGTTGTACGCCGAGAGGGAATTCGGTGATGACCGCGCCCCCTTGGTTGACGATCTCCTGGGCGATCTGGAAATGGCGCTGGGGATAAATTTGGTCGATGCCCGTACCGAGCACCGCAATGGTTTTACCGTTGGCACTCAAGGTGCCCTGATGGGCGGCGATGTCGACGCCGAGAGCAAGTCCGCTGGTGATGGTCACGCCGGCGGAAGCAAGTTCCTTGGCGAACTGGGTGGCGTTATCCCGGCCGCCGGGGGTGGGGCTGCGACTACCGACCACAGCGATCTGCGGCAACGACAGTACCGTTGGATCACCCCACACATATAACAGCGGCGGCGCGCGACGGATTTCGCGCAGCAGGTGCGGATAGTGTTCGCTATGGGGATCGAGAAGATGAATGTTGTGGTCCGTGAGCCATGCGAGATCGGCGCGCACCTGACGCATCACTGAGCTGGCCTCGCCGCGTTCGCGGTAATCCATCAATGCATCGCAGGCCGCTGAAGACAGCACTTTGGATACCACGTCGATGGGCGCTTCCAGGGCAGTATTCAGCACAGGAAACTCATCCAGAAGACGCCAATAGGTGCCCGAACCGGTCTCAGGCAGGCGTTGCAGGAGCAGTATTTGTTCGGTGGAGTTCAACATGTCATCGTCCGTGAAACCGAGAGAAACGATCGGGCGTAAAGCCTAACAGCATGCGGCAGAGCTGTCATGCGCGCTAATTCATCAACTTAAACAAAAAAGCCCCGCAATAGCGGGGCTTAGCAGACCTTGCTCAACCTTAGGGATTGCGCGCCAGATCGCGGATCGCCAGCGGCCGGTCGGCCTCCAGCACCAAGCCCAAGCTGACTTTTTCAAAGGTGCGGAACACCATCACCAGTCCAGCGCGCTCGTCCGGCAGGGTCACCATATCGCCTTTGACCCGGTCCTTAACCGTGCCACCGCGCTTGTACACAGCGAGCACGTTACCGACCGCTATGCCTTCGCGATCGCCGCGGTTGATGACCACTACGTCCATTTTGCCCACTTGGGTTACGCCGCCTTCAACGGCGATGATCTGAGCGTTGACGTCGACTTTCGGCGCTGAAGGGAAGAAATTGGCATCGATGGAGCGCTGCTCTTCACTAAGCAAGCGGTCGCCAACGCGCACTTCTTCGGTGGTGCGGGTCATCAACAAGGTGGCGACTTCACCATCCAATGCGCGCATGCGGCCTGAACCTATATCCATCGCCTGAATACCCAGCAGTTCGCCGGTTTCCGGATCTACATAAGTGTCGCCACGGCGGTAGACGCCATACACCGCCACATCAGTGTCGAAGGTGCCGCGGGCATACAAGCGGTCGCCTTTGCCGAGCACCAAGCGCTTGGATTCACCCGATACTACGTGCGGCGCACGATCCAACTCTTCTTGAGTGACGATGCGGCTGCGGGAGAGGAAATTGTTAATCTTGTCGAGGGGGATAGTGGGAATCGCTTCACCTTCCTCCAATGTTCTGACTTTGGGCGAGAGTTTTACTACTCGGTCCACGACTACACGGGGCTTGCCATCGAAATACACCAAGCGGATGACATCACCGGGATAGATCAGGTGGGGGTTGGAGATTTGCGGATTGACGTGCCAAATTTCCGGCCACATCCAGGGGTTGCTGAGAAAGGTGCTGGAGATATCCCAAAGCGTGTCGCCCTTTACGACTGTGTATTCCTCAGGATAATCAGATCTAAGTTCCGGTTCCTGCGCCATTGCCTGACCGAGCAGCAGACATGCGCCCAGCAATCCCAAGATGCGTTTTTTCATATTCAGCGGTCCTGTACCATGCGGCCTTAGAGATGTATTAAAGTTATTATAGTAGTCGAATGCTGCTGGGTTGAAAGCCAGGTTCGGCAGAGGTCGTCTTCAATAACTGATGGCTGATCATTATGTTAGCAGCGACATTTACCCCTTTACTAGCGAAGTTTGTCACAAAGGCCAATGGCACAATTAACCATACTCCAGTTCCCAGATCCACGTCTGCGAACCCACGCAAAACCGGTTGAGCAGGTCGACGATCGGGTCCGTCAGCTTATCGATGACATGTTTGAAACGATGTACGAGGCGCCAGGCGTGGGCTTGGCCGCGACACAAGTCAACGTGCATGAGCAGATTGTCGTTATCGATGTGTCGGAAGAACGCGACCAACCGCTTGTCTTTATCAACCCGAAAATTGAAGTGCTCGACGAAACGCTCTTCGATTATGAAGAGGGTTGTTTGAGCGTTCCCGGCTTTTATGAAAAAGTCACCCGTCCGCGCCATGTACGGGTTACGGCGCTGGATCGCAATGGCGAATCCTTCACTATCGAGCCGGAAGGACTGCTGGCGGTTTGTATTCAGCATGAATGCGACCACCTGAACGGCAAGCTCTTCGTCGACTACCTGTCCAATCTGAAACGCCAGCGGATTCGCGCCAAGCTCGAGAAGCAGCGCAAAGAAGCCTAAGCCGGCGTCTCCTACTTCACCTTCTTGGTATCTCCGATGGCCACAGACGACGGGCTCAAGATTATTTTTGCCGGCACTCCCGAGTTCGCCGCCCGGCATTTAACTGCGCTTTTGCAAAGCCCTCACCGGGTGGTGGCTGTCTATACCCAGCCGGATCGACCGGCGGGGCGCGGCAAAAAGCTGCAAGCGAGTCCGGTGAAAGAAGCTGCTTTGGCAGCCGGCGTGGAGGTCCAGCAACCCCTTTCGCTGAAAGCACCTGAAGCTCAGGCAACCCTCGCCGCCTACGGCGCGGACGTGATGGTGGTGGTGGCTTACGGGCTGCTATTGCCCGCCGCAGTGCTGGAAGCGCCGCGTTTTGGCTGCATCAATGTGCATGCCTCGCTGCTGCCGCGCTGGCGCGGCGCGGCGCCGATTCAAAGGGCGATTGAAGCAGGCGATACCGCGACTGGTGTCACTATCATGCAAATGGATGTGGGCCTGGATACCGGTCCTATGCTGCTGACCCGCACTTGTCCAATCCTGCCCGCCGATAGCGCCACAGACCTACACGACCGTTTGGCGGAAATCGGACCGCCGGCGCTGTTGAACGCGCTCCAGCAATTGCAGCACGGCGCTTTGCAGGGTGAAGTGCAGGACAACAGCCTCGCCACTTACGCCCATAAGCTCACCAAAGAGGAGGCGTTGATCGACTGGCCGCAGCCCGCCAGTGTGATTGAACGCCGCATCCGCGCTTTCAACCCGTTTCCCGTCGCCTTCACTACTTTTGCCGGCGAGCCATTGCGCATCTTTGAAGCGAAGGTGCATTCGCGTTCCCACTCCGCTGCCCCCGGCACCATCCTGCAGGCGGATCGGGAATTGGTGGTGGCCTGCGGTGAGCAGACCGCTCTAGCGCTGTTGACCGTGCAGCTGCCGGGTAAAAAAGCCATGGCGGTGAGAGATTTGTTGAACGGCGCCGCCGGCCGCTGGCAGCCGGGTATACAGCTGGGCGCGCCATGAGCGTGCGCACCCTGGCGGCGCGATTTCTCGCTGACGTGATTCGCGGCGATAAATCCCTGGCGGCCCTCCCCCCTTATCCACAACTGAGCGCCCAGGACCGGGCGTTATTGCAGGAACTTTGTTTTGGCGTCTGCCGTTTCTATTTCCGCCAGAACGCCCTGCTGCGCGACTTTCTGCCCAAACCCTTAAAGGCCAAAGATGCAGATGTGCACGCGCTGCTGCACCTGGGCGTCTACCAGCTGCTCTACACGCGTATCCCGGATCACGCCGCCATTGGCGCCACCGTCGAAGCGGCCAATGGTTTGAAAAAGCCCTGGGCCAAAGGCTTGATTAACGGCGTGCTGCGCAATCTGCAACGCCGGTTGCCTGAACTTCAGTGGCAGGATCTGCCGAATCATCCGGACTGGCTCGCCGACGCTTTGCGCAAAGCTTGGCCCGAGCACTGGCAAGCCATACTCGCCGCCAACGATCAGCGGCCGCCGTTCACTCTGCGGGTCAACCGCGCCAAAACCACTCGCGACGCCTACTTGGCCGAATTGCGCCAGCGGGATTTGGTCGCGGAACCCTGCGCCTTCGCCCCCGACGGCATCACCTTGCAGCAGCCTTGTCCGGTGACAGACCTGCCGGGTTTTACCGAGGCGGCGGTGAGTGTGCAGGATGAAGCTGCGCAGCTGGCGGCGGGCCTGCTGCAGCTGGCTCCAGGCCAGCGATTACTTGATGCCTGCTGCGCGCCCGGCGGTAAAACCTGCCACATCCTTGAATGTGAGCATTCACTTCATGAGGTGGTGGCGCTGGATGTTGAGGCGGCCCGAATGACGCGGGTGGAGGAAAATCTGCGCCGCTTGGGCCTGACCGCTACCCTCAAAGTTGCAGACGCTGCCGACACAGCGGCTTGGTGGGACCGGCAACCGTTCGACCGGATTCTGCTCGACGCCCCCTGCTCCGCCACCGGTGTTATCCGCCGCCACCCCGACGTCAAATTGCTGCGGCGCGCAAATGATATTGCTAAGCTTGCGGACCTGCAGCGGCGGTTGTTGGACGCACTCTGGTTGACCTTGAAGCCCGGCGGTTTACTGGTTTATGCCACCTGTTCGGTGCTGCCTCAAGAAAACGAGGAGCAAGTGGCGGCCTTGGTTGCGTCCCATGACGATGCGGTGCATTTGCCCATCGCAGCGGACTGGGGCATCGAGCGCCCCTATGGTCGCCAACTTCTGCCCCGCGACGGTGGCCACGACGGTTTTTACTACGCGCTTCTGCGCCGGCGCTGAGCGCCACGCAATAATCGGCTGAGTCGGTCCTATGAAAATTATTATTCTCGGCGCCGGACAGGTCGGCGGTACCCTGGCCAGCAATCTCTCCAGTGAGGCCAATGACATCACCGTCGTCGACCGCAATGAAACCTCCCTGCGCGAACTGCGCGACCGCATCGATATAGGCGTGGTCTACGGCCATGCCTCCCACCCTTCGGTGCTGCTGCGCGCCGGTATCGAAGACGCGGATATGTTGATTGCTGTCACCAGCGACGATGAGATCAATATGGTCGCCTGCCAGATCGCCCACAGCCTGTTCAACACCCCCACCAAAATAGCCCGCATCCGCTCGCAGGAATATGCCGCCTACCCCGGCATGTTCCGCAAAGACGCGCTGCCGGTGGATGTGATTATCAGTCCCGAGCAGATCGTGTCCAATTACATCTATCGCCTGGTGGAACACCCCGGCGCGTTGCAGGTGGTGGATTTTGCCGGCGGCCGTGTGCAGCTGGTGGCGGTACGCGCCTACTATGGCGGGCCGCTGGTAGGACAGGAGCTGCGCTTTATCCGCAAACATATGCCTAATGTGGATACCCGGGTGGCGGCCATCTACCGTCGCAATCGCGCCATCACGCCGCGGGGCACCACGGTGATCGAGGCCGACGATGAAGTGTTTTTTATCGCGGCGCGGGAGGATATTCGCGCGGTGATGAGCGAGCTGCGCCGCCTGGATCGTCCCTACAAACGCATCGTGATCGCCGGCGGCGGCAATATCGGTCTGAGCCTCGCTACCAAGCTGGAAAGCCGCTATGCGGTGAAGGTCATTGAATACAATGAAAAGCGCGCTGCGGTGCTGGCGGAAAAACTCCGCCACGCGATCGTGCTGCAGGGCAGCGCCTCCGACCGGGACCTGCTGCTGGAGGAAAACGTCGAGGATACCGACGTGTTCCTGGCGGTCACCAACAGCGACGAAGCCAACATCATGTCGTCCATGCTGGCCAAACGCCTGGGCGCCCGCAAAGTGCTGACCCTGATTGGCAACCCGGCTTATGTGGACTTGGTACAGGGCGGCGAAATCGACATTGCCATCTCACCACAGCAGGCTACCATCGGCAGCTTGCTAACTCATGTGAGGCGCGGCGACATAGTAAACGTTCACTCTCTACGACGAGGCGCAGCCGAAGCCATCGAAGTGATCGCCCACGGCGACAGCAAAAGTTCCAAGGTTGTCGGCCGCACCGTCGAAGATATCGACCTGCCGGAAGGCGCCACCATCGGGGCGATTGTGCGGGCGAAGAAAAACGACCAGGGCGGCAGCGACGGTTATGAAGTGTTGATCGCTCATGACGACACCCACATCGAATCCGGCGACCATGTGATTTTGTTTTTGGTGGACCGGCGCTATACCCGCGACATTGAGCGCCTGTTCCAGGTGGGTTTTACCTTCTTCTGACATGCGCCCCGCCATTGTCTGCAAAGTGCTGGGCCTGCTGCTGATGTTGTTCAGCGCAAGCCTGTTGCCCCCTATTGGCGTAGCGCTGTGGTACGGCGATCAAGGCCATTGGGCATTCCTGCTCGCCTTTGCCATCACCCTGATCACCGGACTGCTGCTCTGGTATCCCGTCCACGATCTCCATCAGGAGCTGCGCACCCGCGACGGCTTTCTGATCACCGTGCTGTTCTGGCTGGTGCTGGCGCTGTTCGGCGCCCTGCCCTTTATCTTTTTCGGCGCTACCGAGCTGGCGCTGGTGGATGCCTTTTTTGAAGCGCTGTCCGGGCTGACCACCACCGGCGCGACCGTGCTGGCGGATCTGGACCGCTTGCCGCGCTCGCTGCTGTACTACCGCCAGCAACTGCACTGGCTGGGCGGCATCGGGATTGTGGTGATTGCGGTGGCGATTCTGCCAATGCTGGGGGTTGGCGGTATGCAGCTCTACCGCGCTGAAACTCCTGGGCCTTTGAAAGACACCAAGCTCACCCCGCGCATTACCGAAACTGCCAAAGCGCTGTTTATGATTTACCTCGCGCTGACGGTCGCCTGCGGCACCGCCTATTGGCTGGCGGGCATGACTCTGTTCGACGCCGTGGGCCACGCCTATGCCACCGTAGCCATCGGCGGTTTTTCCACTCACGATGCCAGCATCGGTCATTACGATAATCCGCTGGTGCTGATCGTCTGCATGGTGTTTATGGTGCTGGCGGGGATGAACTTCGCCCTGCACTTTCTCGCCTGGCAGGGACGCAGCCTGCGTCACTATCTCACCGATCCCGAGTGCCGTTTTTATTTGCAGCTGCTACTGGCGGGCTCGCTGCTGACCATCGCCTATCTATACCTCAGCGGCACCTACGGCACCGGCGATAGCCTGCTGCACGGCAGCTTCGCCCTGATCAGCAGCCTGACCACCTCCGGATTCATCACCACCGAACACAGCGCGTGGCCGCCTGGATTGGATCTGTTCGTATTTCTCAGCGCCTTTATCGGCGCGTGCGCCGGCTCCACGGGTGGCGGCTTGAAGGTGATCCGCGTGCTGTTGATCGTCAAACAAGGATTGCGGGAGATTCACCGCCTGATTCACCCCAACGCCATCCAGCCGCTGAAGCTCGGCGCGCGCACGGTATCCAACCGGGTGATCGAGGCGGTGTGGGGATTTTTCGCCGTCTATCTGCTGGCCTACCTGGTGTTGTGCTGGCTGCTGCTCGCCACCGGCCTGGATTTCACCAGCGCGTTTACTGCGGTGGGCGCGTGCATCAATAACTTCGGCCCCGGTATGGGTGAGGTCGCCGTGCATTACGGCGAACTCAATTCCCAGGCAAAGTGGATACTCTGTGCCGCCATGTTGTTGGGGCGTCTGGAGGTGTTCACCCTGCTGGTGCTGTTCACCCCCATGTTCTGGCGGCGTTAATTAATTAGGCGCTCACTAACTAAAGGAGCATCCGTTTGACCAGCAGAGTTGCCATCGCCATCAGCGGCGCGGTGTCCCTCGGCAGCTATGAAGCCGGGGTGGTGTACGAACTGCTTAACGCCATTGGGCAGCACAACCGCAACAACGCCCACCGACCGGAGCGCCAGATCGTGGTGGATGTGCTCACCGGCGCCTCCGCCGGCGGTATGACCGCAGCCATGCTGGCGCAGAAGCTGTTGTTCGATGGCGATCGCCTGAACGGCCCTTATGACAACGACCTCTACCGCGCCTGGGTCGAGGATGTGGATATTAGCGGTCTGCTCAGCAGCGAGTACGACGACGATCCCTGCCACTCCCTGCTCTCCTCCAATTTTGTCGGCGCTATTGCCGACGCCATGCTGCTCGAGCGTTACGACTCAGCGGCGCCGGCGGCATCGCCTCACCCGGCGGCAGCGCGCTCCCTGCAGCTGGCGCTGGCCATGTCCAATCTCAACGGCGTGGACTATGCGGTGAGCGCCTTTAAGAACGCCAGCCTCGACGCCCAGAGTGGCCATTTTGTGCAAACTCGCTACGAGGATTCCTTCAGCCGCACCGTCGACGCCACCAGCGACAACCCCGAGTTCTGGGGGCCGGTGAAACAGGCGGCGCGGGCCTGCGGCGCCTTTCCCACCGCCTTCGCCCCCCTCGCCCTGGAGCGCTCATCCGGCGAGGTGGATTACCGTAACGCCCTGCGTTTTGACCGCGCCCGGTTTACCTATGTGGACGGCGGCACCTTCAACAACTACCCCCTGGGGCTGGCGAAAAATCTGGTGGACAAAATCGATCTGCACCCGCTGGATTACGAAAAGCGCTACTACTTCTACATCGCGCCGGACAGCAAGGACAGCACCCGGTCCAACTTCGACGCCGAGCGCGCCAACCCTTTCAACACCTCCTTGGCCATCACCTCCGCCATTTTCAATCAGGCGCGTTTTCAGGATTGGATGCTCACCGGCCAGTACAACGATCTGATCGACGAGATGGACGCCCGCGCGCAGAGTCTGTGCCGCTATCTACTGGAAACGGATGACGCGGCGGTGCAGGCCATGGCGCAGGTGACCGACGTGTTTCTCGAGGAGATCTACCGCCGCGAATCCTCCCGCGACCGCGCCGCCGAGGCGAAGGTGCTGGCGGCGCGTTACGGCCGCGACCCGCTGGCGGTGCAGCTGCTGGAGCAGCGCGGGCAGATTGTCTTCGACACCTGGATCAAGGCAGTGCAGGTATTCGAAAGCGGTGGCCGGCTGCACGACAAGGACAATATGCAGATCTACACCGTCACCGCGGCGGCGGATGAACTGGCGGGGGACGGTCTTTACGCCTTTCTCGGTTTCCTCGAAAGACGCTTCCGCGAACACGACTACAACGTCGGCCGCAAAAAGGCCCGCGAACTGCTCAGCTGCCTGCAGCAGATCAATCGTGCCGGCAGCCAGAGCGCGGAAAACCACCTGCCGCTGCAGGACTTTCAACTCGCGGACGACCTGCCGGCGATAGCGGATCTCGGCCACGCCGGGATTCAGGATGTGGATATCGAGGTGCGCCGCGAGCTCAGCCGGCGCATTCGCCAGCGGCTGAATCTCTGGCTCAAACAGGAAGGCGCCCCCTGGCTGCTGCGCAAGGCGGGATTGTGGATGGCCAGGAGCAAACTGAAAAAGTTGCTGGATTTGTAACGGGCGAGCCAAAAAGGGCCCGCCGCCATATTGTTTTAGGCTAAGCCGTTATTTGGCTGAATAGGGATCCTGCGCCAGCAGGTAGGAGCGCAATTCCGCCTTGAGCGGGTGGTTTTGAATCCATTCGCGGATCTCCCGGGCTTTGGCGTAGTCCTCCTCGCCGAAGCGGCTGAGGTACAGATTGGTGAAGGTCGCGCGGGTCTGATCGGCGCGAATCTTCTGCTGCCAGGGCTCGGTGAGCAGCACGTTAAGGCTGCCGGCCAGACCTTTGTTTTTCAGCAGTTCCCACTCGCCTTTATCCAGCCACACCCCGCCAACCCGCGGACTGTAGTCCAGGCGATGAGGGTCGTTGCTGAGAATGCGGAACTTGCTCATCAGAGTGCCGGTGACCGGGCAGACTAGGGCGCGGTCAGTGTTTTCAATTTCCTGGCTCTCCAGCTCCACTGGTTGGAAGGGATAGTCCGGATGGTGCTCCTGCCAGGTCACATAGTCTTCGATCAGAATCCAGTTGCCGCCGCAGTGGTCGCAGGTGTGGCAGCGAAACAGGGCGTCGAGAAAGCTAGGCACCAGGCGGCCTTCACCGCAGGCAGTACATTTCATAGTTCTCTCCTCATGGATGGATTGGCCTTCAATGGACAGGGTTGTCGGCGCCCGCGGAGCCCGCTGCGCGCAGCCGCGGAATTTTGAGCAGATAGTGTTTCACCCGCGGCAGCAGTATCTCCTTGCTCACCGGTTTGTACAGCACCTCGTTGCCACCGGCATCGAGGCCGACATTGATGTCTTCGCCGCCGTAGCGGGCGGTGAGAAACAGCACCGGCAGCGCCTCTTCGGAGTAGGACTGGCGCAACTTCTCGCACACTTCAAAGCCGGACATGCGCGGCATCATCACGTCGAGGATCACCAGATCCACCTGCCGCCCCTCCTGCAACACCAGCTGCAGCGCCTCGGGACCGTCACCGGCTTCGAGAATGTTGTAATCGTGCAGGCTGAGCATACCCGCCAGCACCATGCGGTTGACCGGATCGTCATCGACAATCAACACAGTGTAGTTCTGCGCATCCGGCAGCGGCGCCAAATCGCCGATCAGTTTGTCCTTCAGCACATTGCGCGGGCGCTCGGCGGGGGTGCGGGCGGGCACAGGCGGTCGCGTCGGGACTTCGATGCGCTCACTCGGCGGCGCCAGCGGCAGGGTAAAGGTGAAAGAGCTGCCGGAATGGCTGTTGCCCTGCGCCTGCTTCGGGTCCTGCCAATGGCTTTCAAAGCTGATGCTGCCGCCGTGCAGCTCCACCAGATGTTTGGTGACCGCAAGGCCGAGGCCGGCGCCGGACATCACCTGCTCGCTCAGGGTCTTGCTGATCTGCGGCGTAAAAATACGCTCGCGCAGCTCGGGTTTGATGCCGCAGCCGGTATCGCGGACCTGGATGCGCAGCCACTGCCCGTCCACCTCGGCACCTACTCGCACCTCGCCCTGCTCGGTGTATTTAACGGCGTTGCCGATGAGATTGGTGAGCACCTGTTTGAGGTGATTGCGATCTGCCATCACCCAGCCGGTCTCCGAGTCCACATCGTTGCGCAGGCGCACCGGGCGGCCATAGGACAGCGGCCGAGTGTTCTGTAGCACCGCCTCCACCAGCGGGCGCAGTGCCAGGCGTTCGGGGTGCAGCTCCAGTTTGCGCTCGGAAAAATTGCCGTAGTCGAGAATGTCGTTGATCAGATTGGACAAACGCTTGCCGTGGGCGACGATCAGGCCGAGGCGCTGCTCGGCGCTGGCGGAGAGCTGGTCTTTTTCCTCGCGCAGCACCCCCTCCGCCAGACCGATCATGCTGCTGATAGGCGAGCGCAGTTCGTGGGAGGTGTTTACCAGGAAAGCGTCCTTGATCTTGTTGACGCGCAACAGCTCGGCGTTGAGGGCGCGCTGTTTATCCAGCTCCACATGTTTGAGGAACATGCGCACCAAGAACATCACCAGCAGCGCCGCCGCGAAGGCGTAGCCGAGATACGCCCACAGGCTCAACCAGGGCGGCGGCGCCATCATGATGCGCACCCGCGCCTCGCGGCGGTTCAGGTTGCCGTCGCGGTCGTAGCTGCGCACCCGGAAGGTATAGGTGCCGGGGCTGAGATTGGTGTAAGTGGCGCTGTTGACCCCGGCCGCCTCGTGCCACTCATCGTCGAAGCCCTCCAGCCGGTAGAAGTACTTGTACTCCCGCGCGGCGCGGTAATTCAGCGTCGCGAAGGAAAACGAGAACATGGCGTGGTCGTGGTGCAGATTGATTTGGTCGGTGAAGGTGATGGCGCGGCTCAGCGGCGAATCCTCCCCGCCTATGGCCACCGGCCGGTTGAACAGGCGGAAGTCGGTGAGCACTAAGGGAAAATCGTTGCCATACGCCATAAAAGTGCGCGGATCGAATACGGAGAAGCCGTCGGTGCCGCCGAAATACAGCAAACCCTTGCGATCCTTGAAGGTGGCGTCGCGATTGAAGTTGTCCCCCACCAGGCCTTGACTGCGGTGAAAGGAGCGCACTTCGAAGCTCTTCGGATCTATACGCGCTAAACCGTTGGCGGTGCTCGCCCAGATATAGCCGAGATTGTCCTCGATAAAGCTGGTGACCAGGGGCGCGAGGCTCTCCGGCCAGTCCAGGTGGGTGAAGGTATTGGTGTCATAGTTGAACATCACCGCGCCCACGTCCTGGGTGCCAATCCAGATGCGCCCGGCGCTGTCCTCCATGAGCGCGCGGATGCGCACGCTGCGGATGGCGCCCGGATCGTTGACGTTCTTGTCAAAGCGGGTGAACTGGCCGGTGGCCCGGTCCATCAAATTGAGGCCGTCTACCGTCCCCAGCCAAAAGCCGCCGCGGCGATCTTCCAGAATCGCCCAGACAAAATTGCCGGAGATGGAATGCGGATCGCTCTGGTTCAGGGTGTAGTGTTGAAAGCTGTCGGTGGCGCGATCGTAGCGGTTGAGCCCGCCGGTCTCCGTGGCTATCCAGAGCACGTTTTCCCGGTCGAGATAGATATCCCAGATAAACGCACTGCTGATGCTGCCGGGCTTCTGCCGGTCCGGACTGTAGTTGCGGAAGGTCTCGGTGATACGGTCGAAGCGGTGCAGGCCACCGCCCCAGCTGCCCACCCAGATATCGCCGGTGTAATCCTCCGCCAGACTTAAGACGGCGTTCGCCTGCAAACCGTCGCGACTGGACGGGTCGCGCACATAACGGCGCACGAAGCGGCGCCGATCCGGATCGAACAGGTTCAGGCCGTTTTCCGTGCCGATCCACAGCAACCCGTCGGTGGTTTGCATAAAGTCCAGCACGGCGCTATTGCTCAGGCTGTCAGGATCGTTTTCGCGGTGGGTGTAATTGGTGATCTCGCTGTGGCTGCGGTCGTAAAAGTGGATGCCGTCAGGAAATGTCGTGATCCACAGATTGCGCTCGCGGTCCTCGTAGATCGCCTGCACCTGATTGGACGCCAGGGTGTTGCGGTCCACCGCGTTGTGGCGATAGTGGGTGAAGCCATCGTTGTCCACATCGTAGCGCGCCAGCCCGCCCTGGTCGGTGGACAGCCAGAGCACATCGGTGCTGTCCAAAAACAAATGCCACACGGTGTTGCTGCCGATGGCGTGAGGGTTGGCGGGGTCGGTCATATAGGTGGTGAAACTGCGCTCCCCTTCATTCAGCCGGCTGACCCCGCCGCCATAGGTGCCCACCCAGATGCGGCCGAACTGATCCTCCTCGACGCTTTTCACCATATCGCTCTGCAAGGCTTCTGGGTTGCCGAGGGCCGCTGGAAAATGGCGCTGCACGGTACCGTTTTGATCCAGCTGAAACAGGCCGTAATCCCGGGTACCCACCCAAATGCGGTTTTTGCTGTCGACAAAGGTATCCAGCACAAAGGTCACCGCATTGCCGGTGGTGAGGGCGAAGTTGGTGAATTGGGTTCGGTCGGCGGAAAAAATACTGATGCCGCTGCCGGTGCCGATGATCAGGCGGTTGTGCTGGTCGAGCGCCAGGGAGGTGATGACGTTGTGTGGCAGCGTAGTGGGATCGTCGAGCACCGGGCGGAACACATCAAAGCGGTCTTCGTGCTCGACATAGCGGCACAGGCCGCGATCCGTGGCGATCCACATAACGCCGTCGTGGTCGATCACCAGGTCGCGCACCACGTTGGAGGGCGGGCCGCCGGGTTCCGGGGAGGGTTCATAACGTTTGAACTGCAAACCGTCGAAGCGCGCCAAGCCGTTCTCGCCACCAAACCACATGAATCCGCTTTTGTCCTGCACCACGGTCATGAGGGCGGACGCATTTTTCTTTATGGCTTCGGAGTTTTCCAGGATGCGCTGAAAGCGCAGCTCCTGCAGGGAGTTTGCCGCGTGACTGGCAGCTGCCGGCACGGTTAACAGCAGGTTGCCGCACAGTGCCAGAAACAAGCCCAACATCCAGGCTGCGCTATGTCTTGCCATTGAACCCCACGATGATTGCTGGGTAAACGCTGGAGCACCGTCTCCCGCGTCCCCTCATGTTGTTGTTTGGGCCGCTAGGTTAGTCTTTACCGACAGCCCCTGTCGACCTGGAAAACTGAAACGAGATTTTGTGAACTATAGCACACCACTAATAGCAATCAGTTATATAAGTCACTTCCCGTTAGTGCACATATAGTGACCGCTTGTCAGATGACCGCCCTGTACCGTCCCCGCCTTATTAGTTTTCCTCGCAATAAATAGCCCGTTTTTAAAATTGGATCGCCTAAAAACTAGGATTTTTTTCCTCTGCTATAACCGTCCGGATGGGGCTTTTCCCGAATTAAGGCCCACTCGAAATTAGCCCTGTCATTTACCCGCACTTTTGCCCTATTGGCGCCTGTCGGGCCAATCAACATCCCGCTATTACCCTCAACTAGGCTCATTACACAAGGTTGTTAAGAGAGATTTCTCTTATAACCAAACGGTTATACGCCGGTGTTTTTATAGCCAACGCCCATCTGCAGCGACGCGGGGGGAAGAGAGTGATTCGTGATGATCAAGCAGTATCTCCTCCGGTGCAGTCTTGCAGTGTTGACCATTGCGCTGCTGAGCGCCTGTGGGAGCGGTGGCGGCGGCGGGCCCAGCGCGGCGAATGTCACCAGCCAAAACACGCCCTCACAGCCGGCACCCGCCGAGGAAGATATCACTCAGCCCAACAATCCCGGCAACCCGCCGCCTCTGGAACTGCCCGCCGGCGGCAAGGTGTTATTGAGCGGCCGCGTCACCTATGATCGCGTGCCCTTTGACGCGCGCACTTATCGCGGTCTGGATTACAGCCAAACCTATGCCATGCCCGCCCGCGGCGTGACGGTGCAGTTGCTCGACAGCAGCAACCGCGTGCGCCACGCCACCCAGACCGACACCGATGGCAATTACAGTTTCAGCATTGATCGCCAGCAGAACCTGCGCGTGCGGGTAGTGGCGGAATTGCGCGGCAATAGCAGCGCCGCCTGGGATATTCAGGTGCGCGACAACACCAGTGGCAATGCCCAGTACGTCCTCGAAGGCTCTCTCGCCAGTGTCGGTGATGGCGACAGTCAGACGCGCAATCTGCACGCGGCTTCCGGCTGGTCCGGCGAGCGCTATGACGCGCCGCGCAGTGCCGGTCCGTTCGCCATTTTGGATTCCCTGTACGACGCGGTGCAGACCGTAGTGGGCGTACACCCCGATGTGGTCCTGCCGCCGCTGACCGTGTATTGGAGCGAAAAGAACATCGCCATCAGCGGCAATAGCGCCGAAGGCTACATAGGCACCTCGTTTTACACCTCCACCGGCCCGTCGATTTATCTCCTCGGCGCCGCCGACAACGACTCGGATGAGTACGACCGCGGAGTGGTGCAGCACGAATTCGGCCACTACATCGAACACCAGCTCGGCCGCACCGAAAGCATCGGCGGCAGCCACAGCCAGAGCTCGCGCCTGGACCCGCGGGTCGCGTTCGGTGAAGCCTGGGGCAACGCCTTTGCCGGCATGGTCTCCGGCGATCCGCTCTACCGCGATTCCCTCGGCTCCAAGCAGTCGCAAGGTTTCACCATCAACGTGGAAAACCGGCTCTATTCCAACCAGGGCTGGTTCAGCGAGGCGAGTATCCAGGCCTTTCTGTATGACGTGTTCGACACCGGCAACGATGCCTCGGACAGCCTGAGCCTGGGCTTCAAACCCATTTACGATGTGCTCACCAGCGCGCGCTATCTCAGCTTCGATGGCTTCGCCTCCGTCTTCGCCTTCCGCGCCGAACTGGAGCGCCAGAACCCGGCCATCGCCGGCGAACTCCGCAAAATGCTGGCGAGCTACAACATCTATGGCCAGGGCTGGTACGGCGAGGGTGAAACCAACAACGCCGGTTCGGACGTGGTGCTGCCGGTGTATCGCCAGATCACCCTGGGGCAGACCATCAACGTGTGCAGCGATAGCGACTTCCAGGATTACAACGGCGTGGATGTGCGCCGCTTTTTGCGCATCGACCTGCCGGACACCCGCAATTACTTCATCACTGCGGCGCGCCGCGGCGGCAATCTGCCACGCACCAATCCGCAGCTGCGCTTTTATCGCCAGGGCAACCAAGTGGCGTCACTCATGAACGGCACACCCGATTATGAAAACGGCCAGCGCTATCTCAACCGCGGCAGCTATGTGGTGGAGGTCTATGAAGAGAGCAACGCGGACCACAACAACCAGAACGGCGGTCTCGCCTGTTTCGACGTGAGCATTCAGTGATGGTCAGCCGGAGGTTTCCCATGCAATACGCCACTTCTCTCACCGCCGTAGGTGTTTTTTGCCTCAGCCTTATGGCTGCGATGGCGGCGCACTGGTCATCACCGGAATTGATGCTCAGCCAGCCCATGTGGCCGGGGGACGCGTCACTGATGCGCCTGCAGGTCATGCACCTGGAATCCACAGATCACCAGGCGCACCAAGGTCATGAACACCGCTCGCCCGGCAAACCCGGCGCGGATGTGGCCCTGGCCGGCAGTGCGATCTATGCCCTGACGGCCGGCGTTCCGCTCGATCTGGAGCTGAAGCTGCACAGCCACCTGCCCCGCGGTTCACTGCATATCCGCCTGCAACCCAGCGCGGAGCTGGAGCTGCTCAGTGCAACGCAGGAATGGAATTTTGCGCTCGACGGCGAGCAGACTCTGACCCTGCCCATCACCGTGCGGGCGAATTCAGACGGTCAGCACCACGGGTTTATTTTTGTTGAACACACTGATGTGGATGGCAACAGCTCCGCCCGCGCACTGGCAACAGAATTTCGCGTCGGCGGCGGTTTTACCGCCAACCTCTACGAGAAGCATTTCAGCGCGGCAAAACACAGTGAATTCAAAGTGCTGCCTGCCAAGGAAGAGATTTACTGACCCCAACGCTCGGTGCAGAACTCCAGCACCGCCTCCGGCATGGTGATATAGGGTTTAGCGTAGGGTTGCAGTAGGTGCTGGATGGCGTCGCGATAAGTCTCCCGCTCACGCAGCATCTTCTCCACGGTCTCTGTTACGGCGCGAGCCTCCTGAATTCCCTGCAGCATCTGACCCACCCGCAGAGCCTGAATTCTTTGCCCGGTCAACAACTGCTCCAGCTGAATCGGCAACACCAGCACCGGCGTACCCGCCACCAGACTCTCCCGCACTGAACCACTATTGCCGTGGCCGACAAATAAATCCGCCTGGGCGAGCAGCGTTGGCAAATCCACTACTTCACGGGTGAACTGAAATTGCGGGCTCTGCCACTGCTCGAGACTGCCCGGTGGCGCCTGCGGGCAGATGGCGATCACATTGGCATGTGCCTGCGCCAGACCCGCAACCAACTGGGCAAATCCAGGATGGCCGTGTTTGAGATAGGCCACTATTCGCGGCATACCCTCAGCGGAAAAACTTAACGGGTTACTGACAGTCGCAGCGGTGCCGAGGCAATAGCGCCCGTTGGAGCGCAGTGGGTAAATGTCCAGTTCGCGCGGATTGCTGATCAAGGTGGCATCCACCTGAAACAAATCGGAAAGGTGGCAGAGGGACGGCTCCCCGCGGCGCTGCAGAACCTGATTGATCACACTGAGCACGCGGTTTTCCTGGCGCACCACCAAGCCGTCATCCTGCGGCACCGGTCGCCAATCCGCTAATGGCGCACCCGGCACAGGCTCGGCAAAACCGGTGCCCACCACAAGTTTCGCCATGTCATAACTCCGCAGCGCCAACAAAGCGGTGGGTGAGCAATCAAAGATCACCATATCCGGCCGTACTGCCTCCACCAGCGCCCGCCAGGCAAGCAGCAAACACTCCAGCGGATCCGGCTCCAGATAACCGAGCAACAACAAGGAGTCAGCCTGACAGGCGATGGGACGCTGCATGGAAATCTTCGGCAACCACACTGGCGCCTGCATCAGGGTGACATTGCTGCCGCTGAAAAAAACATACGCGCGCGATAAATCTTTGAGCGCCACAAATACACGATAACCCGCTTTTTCCAGGGTTTTTGCTATTGCGGAAAGGCGGGAGATATGCCCCAATTCCCCCCCTACTTCCCAGGTGCAGAGAACGGTCCGTTGATTGCGCGCCGCCATGTCGTTCGCTCGCCTCTTCCCACAAAAACGCTCTTTGTAACACTTCCATAGGACCCTGTGCATGAAGCATCCCCACTACGCCATTCCCCTGCTTGTCCTGTCCACCGCTGCACAACATGTTGACGCGCGCGCCCTGCCCGCAGATGACACGGCCACGGTAATCCAAGGTCAAGGCTCCGTTGGTATTGCGGTTCTGGAAAATGATTCTTCCGATTTGGAAACCGGCGGACAGCTCTCCATCAGCCAATACACCCAGCCCTCTTACGGGTCGGCGGTCGATTACGGCGGCGTTATTACTTACACGCCGAACGAGGGTTATACCGGGACGGACATATTCACTTACGAGGTGTTGGATGAATCCGGTTATGGCGGCTTCGCCACCGTATTCGTTGAAGTACTGGCCGACGAGCCTGAGCCAGGAACAGGATTCGAACCCTATGCGGTTGGCGCAACCAACAAAGCCATCGCCCGGATGCTGGATCAAAATTGCACCTTTGATGGGGGTGGCGACGTCAGCGTTGCGGTGATACCGGGGGTGAATGACATCTGTGGCCTGCTCGCGGAAACTGCGGATCTCAATGCCGCACTGCGTGATATAGCGCCGGAAGAAGCGCTGATTCAGCGCGATCTGCTGGGACAAAATTCCCGCAATAAAACCTCCCGCCTCTATCGCGCCATGGCCGCCATGCGCACCGGCAGCAGCGCCAGCCTGAGCATAAACGGCACCCGCCTGCCGTTCGGCGGCGCTGCGGGTGATGGCCTGGGTTCACCCTGGACGTTGTTGTCGTCACTGCAGTTCGACAACTTCGAGCACGATCAAACCGGCAATGAAGCGGGATATGACTCCGACGCCAAAGGTCTGATGGTTGGCCTCGGCTACCGCCTGAGCGGCGACCTCAACATAGGGGCAGCGTTTGACTGGACCACCTACGATGTCGGTTACGACGCGGACAGCGGTAATCTGGATTCGGATATTTACAGCCTCACTGGCTTCCTCAGTTGGTACCGCAACGCCTTGGCCCTCGATTTCCAGCTCGGCTACACCAAAGGGGATACACAGGCGCAGCGCCGCTTCGGCGAAGTGGACCCGGGTGCTGCGGCCGACAGCGACTACGACAGCAGTCAACTCGATGCGAGCGCACAGATTGACTGGTCCTGGCAGCGGCAGGCCTGGGCTTTGCGCCCGTTCCTGCGCCTGGATTATTTCAAAACGGAAATCGACGCTTTTGCCGAAACCGGCAGCTCCATTTGGTTGGTATCAGCAGAAAAACAAAACCATGAACAGCTCAACACCAGCCTCGGCCTCGACACCAGCTACGCCCTCACCTATTCCTGGGGCGTCCTAATGCCTGCAGTAAAACTGAGCTTGGTCAATCAATCCAACCTGAGCAACAGCCCGGTCGCCTTCCAATTGGTGAACGAGGAAAGCGAACTAGGCCGCTTCGAACTGCGCGCCGACTCCCCCGACAGCCTCTTCTACCAATGGGACCTCACCAGCGCCTTCATCCTCCCCAACGGCCTCTCCACCTTCCTCGGCGCGCAGATTCTCAGCGGCTACGACGGCGTGAGTGCGTATCAGGTAAATGGGGGGGTTAACTGGGAGTTTTGAGAAATCTGCCAACCCCCAGCCGGTGACCAAACGCAGAATCCTGGCCCGATTATTCCTCATCGGGCCTTCAACATCATATGAACCAATCAAGCCCCGCTAAATAACAAGCCAGTTCGAGTCTGAGTTTGAAGCTTGGTGACAAGGCTACAGTGTATCGAGCTGCAACCCTTGTGTTCTGTATCGGCTGAGATAACTTCCCATCTAAAAGCCATATCCCGGACCGAAGCCCGCCTAGTGTAATCTCAGCGAATAGGAACACCTCAAACTCATCCGTAGATCGACTCTAACTCCTTCGTGGCATCGAAGTGCATTAGAATGCCCCTCTTAGAAAATTTCTCCGGGCACTCTGGAAGAGAACACAATGACTGAAGACTTTCTGGATTCACATAAACGCCATTGGGACGATGCTGAGAGGCTATTCAACGCGGAGCGGTGGGCTAACGCAGACCATTTGTATGGCATATCTGCAGAGTGTGGTTTGAAAAAATTGCTTGAAGTGCTCCAAGGTGATCCTCTTGGTCCAAATCAAAAACGCCATATTTGGGAATCGCGAAGGACAGATAATTGTTGGAATATATTTGATACCTATCGAAGTGGGCATCAGTTAGCAGCAAAGTTTCCTATGCCCGACAACCCGTTTAACGATTGGGATATTTCTCAACGTTATGCTCATCAGAGCTATTTCGATAGAAATCGCGCCGAGTCGCATCGAAATGGTGCCGAGATAATAAAAGGATTTGTAACGACTGCAGACTTGGAGGGTTTGTTATGAAAACCTTTGACCAAGTTCTTCCTCAAATCAGGGAAGTCTTAAATGCTCAGGATGGGAGTGCCCTCAACTCCATTGGGACACTAATTATTAACCGTGACCTTAATGGCAAAGTGCGTCTAATAGTTTCTGACTCAGTAGAAGAGAATGAATCCGCTCTGAATGTGCTTCAATCAATAACTGAAGAGCTACTCATTCGATTAGAAAACCGTGCTTATCCGTTTGAACGAGCCGTGCTATTCGAGAAAGAGCTGGATCTAATAAAACGAGATGCGCCCTGTTTTCCATTGGAAGATTTTGAAAATGTATTTGTCATCGACAGATTGGTAACTGAAGGGAATTGGACAGAGATTGCCCCTGTGACCACCGGCGCTCCACGAATTGTATTTTTCTCGATAAAAGGCGGTGTGGGTCGTTCGACTGCTTTATCTGCTGCGGCCTGGGCATTTGCTCAAATGGGAAAGAAAGTTTTGGTTCTTGATCTTGATTTAGAATCTCCAGGCCTATCTTCGTCATTATTGCCATTTGAGCGACGGCCAAAATTCGGTATAGCGGATTGGTTAATCGAAGATTTAGTTGGAAATGGTGCAGCGGTTTTTGACGATCTGACCGCAACTAGCCCTTTATCTCACGATGGTGAAATCTACGTTGTCCCTGCTCATGGACGGGATCCAGGAGAATATGTATCTAAGTTGGGCCGAGTGTGGATGTCTAAAATCGATGGCGGACATAAAAAAACATGGTCACAACGTCTCAACAAGCTCATTTTCGCACTTGAGCAACGATGGAATCCCGACGTTATTTTGATCGACTCTAGAGCCGGGATAGATGAAGTTGCTTCAAGCTGCGTAGCTGATTTAGGCGCAGGTTTGATCTTGTTATTTTCTATTGATGGCGAACAGACTTGGTCCGGCTATAGAATTTTATTTAGCCATTGGCGAAGATCAGCTGTGGCTCGTGAAATTCGAGAAAGATTGCAAATAGTTGGTTCTATGATTCCAGAGTTAGATGCTCCGGAATATTTTTCTAGTTTATGCGAGCGTAGCTATGATCTCTTTACAGATGAACTCTACGATGAAATACCAGCCGGAGGCGTTACCGGAGATTTCTGGAGTTTTGATCAAGACGATTACGGAGCACCACACTACCCGTGGGCCATTAAATGGCATAGAAGTTTTGCCGCACTTCGCTCCCTACACTCACGACTTTATGTAATAGATCCCGAAGAAGTTTCTTTGATCTTCGGAGATTTGATTGAAGGTTTGAAGCGTGCCATCAACATCGGAGAGAACTCACATGAATGACGTCCAGATATTGCGCAAAGCGTTAATCGAAGTTTTGCCTGCTGAGACAAGTGTACATGGTGAAACGCCTTCTCCATCTAAATTGTACTTGCCACCAGCCCATGTCAAAGCGCTAAGGCTGGAGGCTAACTTGGTAATTGGAGCACGCGGGGTTGGAAAGTCATTTTGGACAAAGACATTGGCCTCAGATTCATCGCGAGCATTGCTGGGCTTGAGTGTTCCTGAACTGGAAAAAACCGTTGTCCGAAAGGGGTTTGATGCAGTTCCGTCGATAAATAACTACCCGAACGAGGAAAGTTTCGCGTATTTAATCAGTGGGGGTGCAGATCCTTATGACATATGGCGCGCAGTTATCTTGCGGGCGTTAGCAAATGATTTGGGGAAAACAATTCCTGCTTCCTCATGGCCAGAAACCATCGGATGGATGAAGCAGAATCCTGAGAGCTCAGCTCATATATTGGAGGAGGCGCAAGGGCACTTTGAACGGCAAAATCGTTATTGGCTTATAGTTTTTGACGCTTTAGATCGCACTAGCGCTGACTGGGAAATAATGGACACTATAGTTCGAGGTTTATTGCGCGCAGCTCTATGGTTGAAGGCGACTCCTCGACTTCATGCAAAGATATTTTTACGTGAGGATCAACATGACCGCACGGTTACCGATTTTACCGACGCCTCTAAGCTTTTAGCTACACGAGCTGAATTAACTTGGGCTCGTCATGATTTACACGGGCTTCTTTGGCAGCACCTGCTAAATGGAACTGGAGAATATGGTGATCAATTGAGGGGGCTCTATGAGGACGTTACAAAAAACTCTCTGACACAAAGAGAGAATGTTTATATGTTAGTTGAAGAAGCAAAACGAGAGACTTCTTTGCAAAAGGCGCTCTTTGAAAAGCTAGCCGGCCCATGGATGGGTCGAGATCGGCGCAGAGGCGTACCTTATACCTGGGCTGTTGGACATTTAGCGGACGCTCGGGGCCAAACATCTCCGCGATCGTTTTTAGCTGCTGTTCGACAGGCTGCGGATGATTCAGTCGAGCGGTACCCTGAACACGTTTTCCCTCTGCACTATGAAAGTATAAAACGTGGTATCCAAAAGGCTTCCGAGATTCGTGTTAATGAAGTGGCTGAAGATTATCCTTGGGTTCGTACTTTTCTCGAAATACTAAGAGGCAGAAATGTTCCATGTAGTTATGAAGAGATATTAACGATTTGGCAAGATTCATTCCCAAATGGGCCTGCGAGTGCATCTACTTCGAACCGATTACCCGCGCAGCACTCCAAGCGAGGATGGGATGGAATTCGTGAGGATCTTATTCGGCTCGGATTGCTGGAAATGAAAAAAGACGGCCGTATTGATATGCCTGATTTATACCGGGTGGGTTTTGGCTTAGGTCGTAAAGGTGGGGTAAAACCTGGCTTGGGCCGAAGCGTATGAAGGAAATCTAGGACGCTCAAAAAATTAGCCTAATTCAAGTTAGCTCTGGCACTTGTTCGCAGCGTTAAGCGACACGCGACAGAATGGTGGAAACAACAGCAGCAGAGGCCATATCGGTAGAAGACCGGGTGGCACAGTTGGTGATATAAGCATCTCAGCCACCCTGTACAAATAATCAGTTATTATCCCGCCTTCTGTACCAATGCCCCGGACTTATCATGATCGACAACGTCTCCCATCTCCTCGACTCCCTCAATGACGCCCAGCGGCAGGCGGTGTGTGCGCCGCCGGGGAATCAGTTGATTCTGGCTGGGGCGGGCAGTGGTAAGACGCGGGTGTTGGTGCATCGTATCGCTTGGTTGATTCAGGTGGAGGGGGTGTCGCCGCATCAGATTATGGCGGTGACCTTTACCAACAAGGCGGCGAAGGAGATGCGCGAGCGCTTGCACCACCTGCTGGGCGACCACCCTGTTTTGGCGGGGGCGTATCGCAGTTTATGGGTGGGCACTTTTCACGGGATTGCCCACAGGCTGTTGAAGGCGCACTGGCAGCAGGCCAAGTTGCCGCAGAATTTTCAAATCCTCGACTCCGACGACCAGCTGCGCATGATCAAGCGGGTCTATCAGGCCATGCAGTTGGACGAAACCCGTTGGCCACCGCGCCAGACCCAGTGGTTTATCAACGGCCAGAAGGACGAGGGCATTCGCCCGGCGCATATCGCCGACAGCCACGACCCTTTCACCCGCACCATGAAAGTGGTCTACACCGAATACGAAAATCTGTGTGCCCAGGCGGGCGTGGTGGATTTTGCCGAGCTGCTGCTGCGCTCCCACGAGCTGTGGCTGCACCACCCGGACCTGTTGCAGCACTATCAGCGGCGCTTTCCGTTCATTCTGGTGGACGAGTTTCAGGACACCAACGCCGTGCAATACGCCTGGCTGCGGGTGTTGGCTGGCGGGCGCAGTTTTGTTTCTGCGGTGGGCGATGACGACCAGTCCATTTACGGCTGGCGCGGCGCGCGCATCGAAAATATCCAGTCCTTCACCAAAGACTTTATCGCCGTGGACACCACCCGGCTGGAGCAGAACTACCGCTCCACCAGCACCATTCTCGACGCCGCCAACGCAGTGATCGCCCACAACAGCTGGCGCCTGGGCAAGGAGCTGTGGACCTCCGGTGCCGAGGGCGAGCCCATCGACCTGTACTGCGCCTTCAACGAACAGGATGAAGCGCGCTACGTGGTGGACAACATTGAGAGCTACGTCGCCAAGGGGCACAAGCGCCAGGACATCGCCATTCTCTACCGCTCCAACGCCCAGTCGCGGGTGCTGGAAGAAGCGCTGCTGCGCGAGGGGATTCCCTACCGCGTCTATGGCGGCCAGCGCTTTTATGATCGTCTGGAGATCAAAAACGCCCTCGCCTATCTGCGCCTGCTGCTCAACCGCAACGACGACACGGCCTTCGAGCGCGTTATCAACACGCCCACTCGCGGCATCGGCAACAAAACCGTTGAGACCATTCGCACCACCGCCCGCGACCAGGGCTGCAGCCTGTTCCGCGCCGCACAATTATTAATTCTCAATCAAGTGCTGACCGCCCGCGCCGGCAATATGGTGCAGGGGTTTCTGCAATTGCTCGACACCTTGGAAGAGCGCATTACCGGGCAACCACTGCACCAGCAGGTGGACGTGGTCATTCGCGATAGCGGCTTGCTGGAATTTCACAAAAATGAAAAAGGCGAGCGCGGTGAGGCGCGGGTGGAAAACCTGCAGGAATTGGTGAACGCCTGCCGCAGTTTTGAAGGCGCCGATGACGACCGCACGCCGCTGGCGGAATTTCTCGATAACGCTGCCTTGGACGCAGGCGATACCCAGGCCGAGGAATATCAGGACGCGGTGCAGATGATGACGCTGCACAGCGCCAAGGGCTTGGAATTTCCAGTGGTGTTTCTAGTGGGCATGGAAGAAAACCTGTTCCCCCATCGTATGTCGTCCGATAGCAGCGAAGGCTTGGAAGAAGAACGCCGCCTTTGTTATGTGGGCATCACTCGCGCCATGCGCAAACTTGTTCTCACCTACGCCGAAAGCCGGCGCCTGTATGGCAACGAAACCTTCAATGCCGTCTCCCGCTTTATTCGCGAAATTCCGCAGCATCTGGTTCAGGAAGTGCGCCTGAAAAGCACCATCGTCCGCCCCGCGACTTTTTTCTCGACGCCGGCAGCGCAAACGAACAGCGATATGCCCTACCACCTCGGCCAGGAAGTGCGCCATCCCATGTTTGGCGAAGGCACCATCCTGCAATTCGAAGGCCGCGGACCATCATGCCGCGTGCAGGTGAATTTCGGCCGCGAGGGCACCAAATGGCTGGTGGTGCAGTACGCGAAACTGGAGCCGGTTTGACGTCCTATTTATTGGATCGGCTGGCTTAATCCTGAGCTTTGAGCTGTACTAAAACTATTTAACTTCGCGTCAACTAAGTTGATGCATGCACGCACATTCACATCTTCGATATATATCAAACAAAGGAATTTATTGGTTTTGGGGCTTGGCGCTATAGCTTTGTTGGGTTGCAGCAGCGGTTCCAAGTCACCGGGGAAATCATCTGACAACGGCTCAGAGTCATACCTGAAACTCACCAGCGATAATGCCCTGCAAATCGTCGAATCGGTTTTTAATATTTTTGACGGCGTCTATACCCATGATTTTTTGCTTATAGATGGATATCCCAATTTTTATTTCGGGCATTTGCAGCGGGATCAAAGACAAATAGAGTGTGATTATTTTGGCTCGTACACTTTTACGCTGCACGAACAAGATGCCAACAACTCCCAGCTCAATACCGGCGACAGCATGGAGCTCAATTTCAACGCCTGCCGCTCCAGCTTGGGACAATATGACGGTTATCTTCAGCGGCTGGTAAATCTTGTGGAACCCGCCGTTGAAATGGGCGGCGACGATTATTACGACTTGGACTTTTCCTACCTCGATTTTGTTTTTACACGCGAGCGCTCAACGGAAACAATTGGAACACCGCCTGAGTTTTCTCTCAATGGCACACTGAATTTGCTGGAAACGCGGTCTGCCGATACCGACCTTTATCAAGTCACTTGCAAAGACTTTCAGGTGGTATGGTTTGAACTCGACGACCTCACGGAATCCTGTAAAGGTTTTGTTTACACGGAAACCTATGATCGACAGGAGGGGGTTGATTATTGGGAATACGATGGGCTTATCCGTCGTTCGGATCTGAATGGCGCAGTCAACGTAACAACCACCACCCCAATCGAAGTCAAATTCTCCGGCGGCAACAGTGAGCTTTTGAATGGCAAGGTATTGGTGAGTGGCGCGGAGAAGTCTGTCATTTCAATCGAAGTAAACCCGGAAGATCATGAAGTATTTTTAATATCCATCGACGAAAACGGCGATCAAGTTCCCGAGGAAGTTCTATCCATTCCAGTGGATTTTATATTAGGCCGCTGACCAACCGAGAAGTTGGTGACGTGAGGCTCGCGCCGGCTTGAGGCTTAAAAAGCGTCAAGCCATTCACTCCTGTGCTAATCTGCTCCACATCTGCTTTAATCAGATATTGGAACGATCTACATCACAGGACTTTTTATGAAAAGCATCGCCCCCTCAGCTTTGACTGCCTTTATCGCCAGCTTTGTTCTTGTTTGCAACGTCCAGGCGGAAGAAACCAACGTTCGTTTTGATCCCGCCGGAACCTGGGCTTTTACCTTCGGTGTTGAGCAGGTTGTGTTTGATAAAGAACAGGCGTGGCACGAGGGTATTGATGACTCGGCACCAGCCTTGATTCTCGAGGGGGAATATTTCTTTCACTCCCACTACTCCCTCACCCTCGGCCTCGCATTTTTGCCTTACGATGACGATGCCACCTTCAGCCAGGACACCACCGGCGGCTACAAAAACTCCGACGCCAGCGGCATGCCGATTTACGGTGAACTGGGTTACAAGCGCTTTTTCGGCGCTAACGCCAAAACCTATATCACCGCGCGCGCGGGAGTATCTGCGATGATCTCCTCCGAACGCAGCATCAGCAACTGCACCAACTGTTACGAAGAAGATATCGACATCGACGGCGGCGTCTACGCCATGCTCGGCGCAGGTGTGCGTTTGGGACACTCGTGGACTTTAGGACTGCACTATAAAAATTATTTTAGCGGTGATATTGATAACGCAGTGGGTATCGCGTTTTCTTACGG
>Ga0065721_10004674_pt1 | contig 36496 bp, 36 predicted proteins | sample Mesricmetagenome_FD_59108 | JGI IMG/M metagenome (GOLD analysis project Ga0065721, IMG submission 59108) | Mesophilic microbial community from rice straw/compost enrichment Sample: eDNA_1 v2 (version 2) | ecosystem: Engineered > Solid waste > Grass > Composting > Bioreactor | place: USA: Davis... | reverse complement strand
GGGCGAGAGGTCCGCGGTGCGGGCGCTCGGATGACCGTGGTCGGTCGAGGTGGCGCCCATCTCCTTGAAGAAGGCGCGACGCTTGCGGTGGGCCTCGAGATAGCCGGCGAAGGTCGAGACGTCGCAGCCGGTCAGTTCGCCGAAGGCCTCGACATTGGCCCTGAAGCCGTCGAACTCGGGGTCGACGACCGGATCGGGGCGGTAGGCCGTGACGACGCGCCCCTGCCAGCCGCTGTCGCGGATCGCCTTGTGGTGGACGAGCGGATCGAGCGGGCTCTCGGTGGTGGCGATGACCTCGATGTTGAAGCGCTCGAACAGGGCCCGCGGGCGATAGGCGGGCTCGGCCAGCCGCTCGGCGATGCGGTCGTAGTAGAGGTCGGCCGTCTCGGCCGAGAGCCGCACGTCGAAGTCGAAGAGGGTAGCGAAGGCGTGGTCGAGCCACGTGCGCGTGGGCGTGCCCCGAAAGAGGTGGTAGCGCTCGGCGAAGCGCCGCCAGATCCGTCGCCCGTCGGTCTCGACCTCGGTGCCGTCCTTCGTCGCGACGCCGAGATCCTCGAGCCGCACGCCCTGGCTGTAGAGCATGCGGAAGATGTAGTGGTCGGGCACGACGAAGAGGCGGGCGGGATCCGGGAAGGGCTCGTTCTCGGCATACCAGCGCGGATCGGTGTGCCCGTGCGGCGAGACGATCGGCAGGTCCTTCACATGGGCATAGAGCCGGCGCGCCACGGCGCGCGCGGACGGATCGGCGGGAAAGAGGCGGTCCTCGTGGACGAGCGGCAGGCGGCCCTCGCGCATCGGCACTTCCTTTCCTGATAGCGGCTTCAAGCCTTTTGACGAAAAGCGCCCCCGGTGGCGACGCCGCACGTCGCGCGGCGAACCCTAACCAGCCGAGCAGCCGGTGTGAACTGCTTTCTCGGCGCCGTTTGAATCGATTTGGAGATAACGCGCGCAGCCTCTCCGGGCAAGCCGGCAGAGCGGCTCGCAGAGGACGCGGGCAGGCCGACGGCTTGCCTGTCTTTCAGCCATCAGCGCAGGCCGAGCGCCCGGTTGCGGGCGTTGTCGATATGGGCCGAGAGGGCGGCCACGGCCTTCTGCGGATCGCGCGTCTCCATGGCGGCGATGATGCCGAGATGCTCGCGCATCACCGGCGCCACGAGGCCGTCGATTCGCACCAGCTCCTGCCGGATGAGCCGGATCTTGATGGAATTGACGCGGTAGGCCTTGGTGATGATCTCGTTGCCGAGCGCATCGATGAGCATGTCGTGGAAGCCCCAGTCGACCGCCTGGCCCTCGGCGACGATCTCGGGCGTGTCGCCCTGGGCCTCGGCCCGCGCGAGCACGTCCTCGTGCTGGCGGCGCACGGCGGCGAGCGTCTCGTCGGAGGCGGACTGCACGAACAGGTCCATGGCCCCGCGCTCCATGAAGAGACGGAACTGGAAGGCGTCGCGGATGAGGTTGAGGTCGAGATGGGCGACCTGCATGCCGCGCTGCGGCACTGTCTTGATGAGGCCCTCGGCCTCGAGGCGCGGGATGAGCTCGCGGATGGCGCCGAGCGGCAGGTCGGTCAGGGCCACGAGCTCGCGCTGGGAGATGAACTGGCCCGGCCGGACATTGCGCGCGAGCAGGTGCTGCGTGAAGCTGTCATAGGCCTTCTCGCGCAGCTTGAGAGGGGCACCGTCGTCCGCTGGCCGCTCCATCCCGTCCTCCTCTTCGTTCTTCGGCACCGGGGCCGATGGCGCGCCCTGCCCTCGCGATTCCCATAAGGCGGGAGACGGCATCGGCCAAGGCCCTCGGGCGAAGCGCGCCCCCGGGGACCGCCAGGCCCGCACGCCGCCGGCCAGCCCTCGTGCGGGCCGCAGCCGCCACGCAGGCCCGTCAGCGGTTCTTTTTCTCGGCTGACATGTTAGCTGGTTGTTTTTTGTTTGCAAGCATTCCGCCGCTTCGGCAATATGCGGCCGATCGCGCCCGGAAGGGCGCTCAAACAAGCCGTTATCCGGGAGGATCGTCACCATGGCATTTTCGCTGAGCCGCCGGCTCGTCCTCGGCCTTGCCCTCTCCTCAGCGCTCGTCGCCGGCCCGGCGCTCGCCGCCGACCCGGTCAAGCTGCGCATCTCGACGCCCGCCGTCGAAGCCGACTGGCATGCCAAGATGCTCCCCGTCTTCAAGGAGGAGCTCGAGAAGCGCGCACCCGGCCAGTTCGACGTCGAGATCCACCTCAACGCCACGCTGTTCAAGCAGGGCACCGAGCCGGCCGCCATGCAGCGCGGCAACCTCGAGATGGCGATGATCTCGGCCTTCGACATCGCCAAGCAGATCCCCGAGTGGTCGATCTTCACGGCGGGCTACCTGATCCGCGACCCCGAGCACCAGCAGAAGGTCTTCGCCAGCGACGTCGGCGAGGAGATGTACAAGCTCGTCGAGGACAAGATGGGCATCAAGGTGCTCGCCGTCGGCTATCTCGGCACGCGCCAGCTCAACCTGCGCATCGAGAAGGAGGTGAAGACCCCGGCCGATCTCGCCGGCGTCAAGCTGCGCATGCCGGGCTCCGACACGTGGCTGTTCCTCGGCAAGGCGCTCGGCGCCAACCCGCTGCCGCTCGCCTTCGGCGAGATCTACACGGCGCTGCAGACCGGTGCCATCGACGGCCAGGACAATCCGTTGCCGACCGTGCGCGCCGCGAAGTTCTACGAGGTGACCAAGCAGATCGTGCTCACCGACCATCTCGTCGATTCCATCTTCCTCTCGCTCGCCGGTTCGACCTGGAACAAGCTCGACGACAAGCAGAAGGAAGCCGTGCTGGAGGCCGCCAAGGCCGCCGTCGCCTTCAACAACGAGGGGCGCATCGGCGAGGAGAAGCAGCTCGCCGCCGATTTCGCGCAGCAGGGGCTCAAGGTCTACCGGCCCGACGTCGAGGCGTTCCGCACCCATGTGCAGAAGGCCTACCTCGAATCGGAATTCTCCAAGACCTGGCCCAAGGGCATGGTCGAGCGCATCAACGCGGTGAAGTAAGAGCAGCCCGACAGGCGCCATCGCCGCTTGTCGCGCCCTCCACCCCTCCCCCTCGTGGGGAGGGGGTTACCGACTGCCCCCCAGAAAAGGTCCTGCGTACCGGAGGCACCATGTCCGTTGTGGTGAAACGGCTGCGTTTCCTGGCGACGATCGCGGCGGCGATCGGATTCATGGCCATGTTCGCCGCCTTCATCCTGCAGATCTTCACGCGCTACGTCCTCAACGATCCGACGGCCTGGACGCAGGAAGCGACGCTCATCTGCTACGTGTGGGTGGTCTTCTGGTGCGCGGCGTTCCTGACGCGCGACAAGGACCAGATCACCTTCGACATGGTGGTGCTCGCGAGCCCCCGGCCCGTGCAGCGCTGGCTCGCCCTCGTCTGCGCGCTCGTGATGATGGGCGCCTTCCTCGCCGCCCTGCCGGCGACGGTGGACTGGATCAGCTTCATGCGCATCGAGAAGACCCCGGTCCTCGGCCTGCGCTACGACTTCCTCTATTCCATCTTCATCGTCTTCGTCGCCTGCGTCGTCATCCGCCAGGGCCTGCGCGTTCAGCGCCTCCTCTCGCGCCGCTGGCCCGAGGTGCTCGACGAACGTCCTTCCGGTTTCAGCGAATGAGCGCATCCTTCGTCTTCATGCTCGCCGCCTTCTTCGGGCTGGCGGCCATCGGCATGCCCATCGCCTATGCCATGTTCGTGGCGGCGATCGGCTATCTCTTCGTCACCGGCAAGGATGTCGGCCTCTTCTCGGAGCAGATCCTCAACAACCTCGTCGACAGCTTCGTGCTGCTCGCCGTGCCGCTGTTCATCCTCGCCGCGAACCTGATGAACGCCGGCGGCGTCTCCGAGCGCATGCTGCTCTTCTGCCAGGCGCTCGTCGGGCGCTTCCGCGGCGGGCTGGCACACGTCAACGTCGTCGCCAGCATCATCTTCGCCGGCATGTCGGGCTCCGCCATCGCGGATGCGGCGGGCGTCGGCAAGCTGCTCACGGAGATGATGGTCAAGACGAAGCGCTACACGCCGGGCTTCGCGGCCGCCATCTCGGCCGCCTCCTCGACCATCGGGCCGATCATCCCGCCGTCGATCCCGATGGTGCTCTATGCGCTCGTCTCGGATACCTCGGTCGGCTACCTCTTCCTCGGCGGCATCATTCCCGGCCTCATCATGGCCGCCGCGCTGATGGGGGCCATCGCCTGGGTCGCGCGCAAGCGCGACTTCCCGCGCGACGACACCGTGCCGATACGCGAATTGCCCCGCGCCACCGTGCAGGCGTTCCCGGCGCTCATGCTGCCGGTCATCCTGCTCTACGGCATTTACGGCGGGGCCGCGACGCCGACGGAGGCCGCCTCGCTCGCGGCCCTCTACGCGCTCTTGCTCGCGGGGCTCGTCTACCGGTCACTGACGATCAAGGAAGGATTCCGGCTCTTCGCCGAATCGGCGCGTTCGACCACCGTCGTCGCGCTCATCATCGCCGGCGCCTTCATCTTCAACTACATCGTCGCCAGCGAGAACATCCCCCAGCTCGTCGCCGGCTGGATGCGCGGGGTGGACGTGCATCCGCTCGTCTTCCTGCTGCTCGTCAACCTGCTGTTCCTCGCGCTCGGCTGCCTGTTCGACGCGACGACCATGCTGCTCGTGCTGGTGCCGCTGTTCCTGCCGGCGGCGCGGGAGATGGGCATCGACCTCGTGCATTTCGGCGTCGTCATCGTCGTCAACATCATGCTGGGGCTGGTCACGCCCCCCTACGGCGTGCTGTTGTTCGTGATGAACGGACTGACGGGCATTCCCCTGCGCGACATCATCCGCGAGATGTGGCTGTTCCTCTTCATTCTCCTGGCCGCGCTCCTCCTGATGATCCTCGTGCCGGAGACGGTGCTGTGGCTGCCGCGCCAGTTCGGCTACACCGGTTAGGGAGGATCCCGATGAGCCTGGCGACACGTACGCTCGGACGCAGCAACCTCAAGGTCACCGTCCTCGGCTTCGGTACCGCGCCGCTCGGCGACCTCTATGCGAGGCTCGACGACGCCACCGCCGTCGCCACCGTCGAGGCGGCCCTTGCGGCCGGCATCACGCTTCTCGACACCTCGCCGCACTACGGGAACGGCCTGGCCGAGCACCGCTGCGGCACGGCCCTCCGGCGCCACGAGCGCAGCGATGTCGTGCTCTCGACCAAGGTGGGGCGGGTGATGGATCCGCGCCAGCGGCCGGCGGCGCCGGCAAGGAGCGACGTGGTCTCGCCCGGCTTCGCCGGCGGCCTGCCGCACAAGGCCTCCTTCGACTACTCCTACGACGGCGCCATGCGCTCCTTCGAGCAGTCGCTGCTGCGTCTCGGCACCGACCGCATCGACGTGCTGCTCATCCACGACGTCGACGTCTGGACGCACGGCGCCGACGGCATCGAGGCCCGCTTCAAGGAGGCGATGGACGGCGCCTACCGGGCCCTCGCCGACCTGCGCGACCAGAAGGTGATCAAGGCCATCGGCGTCGGCATCAACGAGGCCGACATGTGCGAGCGCTTCGCCCGCGCCGGCGACTTCGACTGCATGCTGCTCGCGGGGCGCTATTCGCTCCTGGAGCAGCCCGCGCTCGAGGGCTTCCTGCCGCTGGCGCAGGAAAAGAACATCGGCGTCATGCTCGGCGGCGTGTTCAACTCCGGCATCCTCGCCACCGGCGCCGTGCCGGGCGCGCGCTACAACTACGCCCCCGCACCCGATGCCGTCATGGACAAGGTGCGGCGCATCGAGGCCGTGTGCCGGGCCCATTCCGTCCCGCTCGCCCATGCGGCGCTGCACTTCGCCCTCGGCCATCCCGCGGTCGCGAGCCTCGTGCTCGGCGGTGTCGCGCCTGAGGAGGTGAGCCGCAACGTCGCCGCCTTCGCCGCCTCGCCGCCGGCGGGGCTGTGGAGCGACCTCAAGAGCGAGGGCCTGCTCGCTCCCGACGCGCCGACACCCGCCTGACTGGCACCACCGGAGCCGACACGATGCTCAAGGGTCTCGACCCCGTCCTGACGCCCGACCTCCTCTGGGTGCTCGCCGCCATGGGCCACGGCGACGATCTCGCCCTCGTCGACGCCAATTTCCCGGCCGAGACGGTGGCGCGCCGCACCATCTCGGGCGAGCTCGTGCGCATCCCCGGCCTCACCATGGCGCGCGCCGCGGAGGCCGTGCTGTCGCTGCTGCCCGTCGACACGTTCGTCGACGATCCGGTGCGGCGCATGGAGGTGGTGGGCGATGCCGTCACGGTGCCGCCGATCCAGAGGGAAGTGCAGGCGGTGATCGACCGGGCGGCCGGCAAGGCGCTGCCGCTCGCCGGCATCGAGCGCTATGCCTTCTACGAAGCTGCGAGCGAGGCCTTCGCCGTTGTGCAGGTGGGCGACATGCGCCCCTACGGCTGCTTCCTCATCCGCAAGGGCGTCGTGCTGGCGGAGTGAAACCGCCGCATCCCGGCGGGCTCGCGTCGATGGGAACCGCGTAGTATAAAACGATTCAAATAACCACAGCGCGGCCGACCCGCGAGACCGGAAACACGCCCATGGACCGTCCCGTCACCCCCCGCACCCTTCGCCTCAACGCCAGCGACAACGTCATCGTCGCGGTGGATGCGCTGGAGCCCGGCACCTCCCTCGACGGCGTCGCGGTGGCGCAGCGCGTGCCGCGCGGCCACAAGATGGCGGTCGTGCCGGTGGCCGAGGGCGAGCCCATCGTCAAGTTCGGCCAGATCATCGGCTTCGCGTCGAAGCCCATCGCCCCCGGCGAATGGGTGCACGAGCACAATGTCGAGATGCACGAATTCGCCCGCGACTACCGCTTCGCCGAGGCGGCGCGGGAAGAAGACATCCTGCCCGTGGAGCAACAGGCGACCTTCGAGGGCTTCCGGCGCGCCAACGGCAAGGTCGGCACGCGCAATTACATCGGCATCCTCACCTCGGTGAACTGCTCGGCGACGGTCGCCCGCTACATGGCCGAGGAAATCCGCCGCTCGGGCATCCTCGACGACTATCCCAATGTCGACGGCGTCATCCCGCTCGTGCATGGCGGCGGCTGCGCCCTCGACGTCAAGGGCGAGGGCTACGAGGTCCTCAAGCGCACCCAGTGGGGCTATGCGACCAACCCCAACATGGCGGCGGTCGTCATGGTCGGCCTCGGCTGCGAAGGCTTCCAGATCGCGCGCTGGAAGGAGATCTACGGCATCGCGGAGAGCGACACCTTCCGCTCCTTCACCATTCAGGAGATCGGCGGCACGAAGAAGACGGTGGAGGCCGGCGCGGCCGCCATCCGCGACATGCTGCCCGTCGCCAACCGGGCGAAGCGCGAGACGGTGCCGGCCTCCGAACTCATGCTCGCCCTGCAGTGCGGCGGCTCCGACGGCTATTCCGGCATCACCGCCAACCCCGCCCTGGGAGCGGCGGCCGACCTGCTCGTCAAGCACGGCGGCACGGCGATCCTGTCGGAGACGCCGGAGATCTATGGCGCCGAACATCTCCTGACGCGCCGCGCCGCGACCCGCGAGGTCGGCGAAAAGCTCGTCGAGCTCATCAAGTGGTGGGAGGACTACACCACCCGCAACAAGATGGAGATGAACAACAACCCCTCGCCCGGCAACAAGGCGGGCGGGCTCACGACGATCCTCGAGAAGTCGCTCGGCGCCGCCGCCAAGGGCGGCACGACGACGCTCACGGGCGTCTACCGCTATGCCGAGAAGGTCACCGCCAAGGGCTTCGTCTTCATGGATACGCCCGGCTACGACCCGGTCTCGGCGACCGGACAGGTCGCGGGCGGCGCCAATGTCCTCTGCTTCACCACCGGCCGCGGCTCGGCCTACGGCTGCAAGCCGACCCCGTCGATCAAGCTCGCCACCAACAGCGAGATGTACCGGCGCATGGTCGACGACATGGATATCAACTGCGGCGACGTGGTCGAGGGCGTGTCGATCGATGACAAGGGCCGCGAGATCTTCGAGAAGGTACTGAAGGTCGCCTCCGGCGAGCGCTCCAAGTCCGAGGAGCTCGGCTACGGCGACGCCGAATTCGTGCCGTGGCAGATCGGCGCGACGATGTGAGCATGGCGGGGCCGCTTGCGGCCGCATCGGCGACGGCCTATGTTACATGTAACAGGGGTCGGAGGCTGAAATGGCGGATGCCGCCAAGCGCGTGCAGCGCCACCGCGAGCGATTGCGGGCGTCCGGGCTGAAGCCGGTGCAGATCTGGGTGCCGGACCCGGCGCAGCCGGGTTTTGCCGAGGAATGCCGGCGCCAGTCGCAACTCATCGCCAGGAGCGCCGAGGAAGACGAGATCCTCGATTTCATCGAAGCGGTCTCGGATCATCGGGGCTGGCGTGAATGAGGCGCGGTGACCTCGTCACCGTGGCCCTTCCCGGCGCCTATGGCAAACCGAGACCGGCCCTGATCATCCAGTCCGATCTCTTCGCTACGCATCCCTCCCTCACATTGCTGCCGGTGACGAGTGAACTCGTCGCGGCTCCGCTCCTGCGCGTCACGGTCGAGCCGAATGAGCGCAACGGCCTGCAGAAGGTCTCCCAGATCATGGTCGACAAGCCTCACACCGTGCCCCGTGGCAAGGTGGGCGAGCCTTTCGGCCGGCTCGACGAGACGGACCTTCTCGCGGTAAACCGCGCGCTCGCGCTCTTTCTCGGCTTTGCGTGAGGCATCGTGACCGACCGGCCCCGTTCCGTGCTCTTCCTCGTCACCGAGGACTGGTTCTTCGCTTCGCATTTCCTGCCCATGGCGCGGGCCGCCCGCGAGATGGGCCTTGCCGTGACGGTGGTGGCGCGGGTGCGGGCCCATCGCGAGGTCATCGAGGCGACGGGCGCGCGCGTGCTGGCGCTCGAGGCCGACAGGCGCAGCATGAGCCCCCTCGCCATCCTGCGCACCGTCGGCGCCATGCGCCGGGTGCTCGCCGAGGAGCGTCCCGACATCGTGCACGCCATCGCGCTGCGCTCCATCGTGCTCGGCGGCCTTGCGGCACGCCTCGCCGGCATCGCCGCCCGCGTCTATGCGCTGACCGGCCTCGGCTTTCTCGGCGCGCGCCGCGATGCCTCCGCGCGCGTGGCGCGAGCCGGGCTGCGCCTCGTCATCCGCTGCGGGCTCGAAGGCCGCGGCACGCATTACCTCTTCGAGAACGATGACGACCCGCGTCTCATCGGGCTCGATCCGCGTGCGCCGAACGTGACCATCGTCGGCGGCGCCGGCGTGGAACCGGCGGATTATCCCGTCGCACCACTGCCGCCGCAGCCGCCGCTCAGGCTAGCCGTCGTCGCGCGCATGCTGTGGTCGAAGGGCATCGACCTTGCGGTGGAGGCGGTCCGCCGCGCCCGTGCCCGGGGCGTCGCGGTCGAGCTCTCGCTCTTCGGCGCGCCGGATCCCGACAATCCAAAGGCGGTGCCGGAGGCGACGCTCCGGCAGTGGTCCGACGAGCCCGGCATCGCCTGGCGCGGCGCGACGCGCGACATCGCCGGCGTCTGGCGCGAGCACCACGTCTGCTGCCTGCCCTCCCGCGGCGGCGAGGGCCTGCCGCGCACCTTGCTCGAAGGGGCGGTGAGCGGCCGCGCCGTCCTGACGACGGACGTGCCCGGCTGCCGGGCACTGGTACGCGACGGCATCGAGGGCCTCGTCGTGCCGCCGGACGACGCGGCGGCTCTCGCCGAGGCGATCGCGCAGCTCGCGGCCGATCCGCAGCGCGTCGCCGCCATGGGCGCTGCGGCGCGCGCGCGCGTGCTCGACGGTTTCACGGAGCGGCATGTGATGGACGGGCTGAAGGACCTCTACCGCCGCATGCTCGACGAGCGGCCATGACGCAGATCGCCAGCGACAAGGCCGCCTTCGTCCGCACCCACACGCGGCTCACGCCCGTGCCGCACGCCCCGGAGATCGCGCTGTACGTGGCGGACGAGGCCACGGCCCTGTGGGAGAAGACCGAGGAGGAGCTCGGCGCGATGGGGCTGCCGCCGCCCTTCTGGGCCTTCGCCTGGGCCGGCGGGCAGGCGCTGGCACGCTACATCCTCGATCACCCGGACATCGTCGCCGGCCGGCGCGTGCTCGATTTCGCCTCGGGCTCGGGGCTCGTCGCCATCGCCGCCGCACGGGCCGGCGCGGCACAGGTGGAGGCCTGCGACATCGACGCCTTCGCTGCGGCAGCCATCGCGGTGAACGCCGAGACCAACGGCGTCGCGCTCACGATCCGCCGGGATAATCTCGTCGGCACGGACGAGGGGTGGGACTGCGTGCTGGCCGGCGACATCTGCTACGAGCGCGATCTCGCCGCCGCCGTCACCGACTGGCTGTCACGCCTTTCCGGGCGCGGCGCCACCGTGCTCATCGGCGACCCCGGCCGCAGCTATCTGGCGCGCGAGCGGCTCGACGCGCTCGCCACCTACGAAGTGCCGGTGACGCGGGCGCTCGAAGACAACGAGATCAAGAAGACCAGCGTCTGGGCCTTTCGCGAGACCTGAACTCACCGCGTCAGGGCCTCGAGCGCCTGGCGATGAAGCGCGGCGCTGCCGGCGGAAAAGCAGCAGAAGACGACGTGCTCGACCGAAACATCCGGCAATCTCGCGAGCACGGTGCCGACCGCGATCGGCGCGGCCTCCTCCGGGGGAAAGCCGTAGACACCGGTGGAGATGGCGGGAAAAGCGACGCGAGCGAGGCCGTGCGCATCGGCGAGGGCGAGCGCATTGCCGTAGCAGGCGGCGAGCAGCGCCGCCTCGTCCTCCGCGCCTCCCCGCCAGACGGGGCCGACGGTGTGGATGACGTGGGCCGCCGGCAGCCGGTAGCCGCGCGTGATCTTCGCCTCGCCGGTCTCGCAGCCGCCCAGGGTGCGGCATTCGGCGAGAAGCTCCGGCCCCGCCGCCCGGTGGATCGCCCCGTCGACGCCCCCGCCGCCGAGGAGCGTGCGGTTGGCGGCGTTGACGACGGCATCGACGGAAAGGCGCGTGATATCCCCCACCACGATCTCGATGATGCCGCCGGGGACCGCGGCCCGGTGCGGCCAGCCGCCCATGACCGCTCCTTTCGCTTGGTCAGGCGAATTCGTGGCGCAGGTCGAGCGTCGACCGCACGCCGATGTCATCATAGCTCTCCTTGAGCCATTTGCGGGCCGCCTGCCGCCCGAGGTCGGCCAGGCGCTGCAGCAGGCCCCAGTCCGCCGAGAGGCGTGAGGCCGCCGTCACGCGCTTCATCAGCAGGTCGGCGTCGATGCGGTGCATGAGCACGCGCTTGTACTCGTCCTTCGACAGCTTGCCCTCGTCGATGAGGCGCGTGACGAACTCGATGGCGCGCATCTCGCGCAGGAGCGTGGCGTTGAAGGTGATCTCGGTCAGGCGGTTCTGGATCTCGCGGGCGGAGCGCGGCGTGTCCTCCCGCTCGATCGGGTTGATCTGCACCAGGAGCACGTCGTCGCTCGCCGCGCTGTAGAACAGCGGGAAGAGGGCGGGATTGCCCATGTAGCCGCCATCCCAGTAGGGCGCGCCGTCGATCTCCACCGCCTGGAAGACCATGGGCAGGCAGGCCGAGGCCATGATGTGGTCGGCCGTCAGCTCCGGGCGCTCGAAAAGCTTGATCTTGCCCGTGCGCACGTTGGTCGCGGCGATGAAGAGCGAGACCGAGTTGCAGGCGCGCACCTTGTCGAAGTCGATCAGCTCCTCGATGAGGTCCCGCAGCGGGTTGATGTTGAGCGGGTTGAAGTCGTAGGGGCTGGCGAAGCGCGACACCATGTCGAACCACAGGAGGCCGGGCGGCTCGTCGCCCCCGCCCCAGATGCCGAGCATGCGGTCGACCAGCGAGCGCTGCAGCGGCGACAGCGCCCCGTCGCGGCTGACGCGCCGCCAGAAGGTCTCGAGGTCGCGCCGCGCGCCGTCGATGCCGGCCTCGATGAAGCCCTGCGTCATGACGACCGCGTTCATGGCGCCGGCGCTCGTGCCCGAGATCGCCTCGATGGCGAGGCGGCCGTCCTCGAGCAGGGCGTCGATGACGCCCCAGGTGAAGGCGCCGTGCGCGCCGCCGCCTTGCAGGGCGAGGCAGATGCCCTTCTCGGCCTTCGGGCCGGCGATGCCGGCAAAGCCGCCCGCCGGCTTGCCGGCAGGCTTCCGGGCGCGGGAGGCGCGGCCGCTCATTCGGCGGTCCAGCCACCGTCGATGGTCGCCATCGCGCCGGTGATGGAGCGCCCGGCATCGGAGGCGAGGAAGACGGCATAGGCAGCGACCTCGTCCACCGTCACGAATTCCTTCGTCGGCTGGCCGGCGAGCAGCACCTTCTCCTTGACCTCCGCCTCGCTGATGCCGCGGGCCTTCGCCGTGTCGGGGATCTGCCTCTCGACGAGCGGCGTCCAGACATAGCCGGGGCAGATGGCGTTGACCGTGATGCCGTGGGTCGCGACCTCGAGGGCGATCGTCTTGGTGAGGCCCGCGATGCCGTGCTTGGCCGCCACATAGGCCGACTTGTAGGGCGAGGCGACCAGCGCATGGGCGGAGGCGGTGTTGATGATGCGTCCCCAGCGGCGCGCCTTCATGCCGGGCACGGCAGCCCGGATGGCGTGGAAGGCGGCCGAGAGATTGATGGCGATGATCTGGTCCCACTTCTCGACGGGGAACTCCTCGACGGGCGCCACGTGCTGGACGCCGGCATTGTTGACGAGCACGTCGACCGAGCCCAGGGACTTCTCGGCATCGGCGATCATCTGCGCGATCTCGGCGGGCTTCGTCATGTCGGCGCCGGAATAGACGGCCTTGACGCCGAACTCGCGCTCGATCGACGCGCGTTCCCTCTCGACGGCGGCCGGTTCGCCGAAGCCGTTGATGACGACGTGGGCGCCCTCGGCGGCCAGGGCACGGGCGATGGCAAGACCGATGCCGCTTGTTGAACCGGTGACGACGGCGGTACGCGATTTCAGCGACATGTGCTGCTCCCGATGGCTGCTGTTATGATTGATCTTCCGGACGCGACGAAGGACTCTCTTCGCAGGGCCTGTTCGCGGCGAAGCGTCGCCGCGGGGTGGGCAACTGGGGTGATAGACCCTATCTTTGTTGCGTCGCAGTGCAAACCCAAGTTGCGCAGGGGCGGCTATCGCGCCCCTTCGACGCCCGGGCAGGAGAGAAGCCGCGGCCGAAAGTGCCCGGTGCGGTGCCTCGCCGGTCGAGCAACGCTATACTGTTCGCATTGGGGCACCGCATTGTCACCGCCGGATGACGGCGGCGGAGACCGGCCACAGGAACAGACAGCGACGCGATGCACGAGATCGAGGCAGGCCACGAGCACCACCATCACCACGGCGACGATGGCCATTGCGCCCACGCCACCGCCCGGCTGAAAGAGGCGCCGGCTGCCCTCGATGCCGCCGAGGCCGCCTGCCGGGCGCGCGGCCAGAGGCTGACGCCGATTCGCCGCGCCGTGCTGGAGACGCTCTATGCCACGCACCGACCGCTCGGCGCCTATGACCTTGCCGAGGCGCTGACGCGGCAGGACGAGCGGCGCGTGGCGCCCATCACGATCTACCGCGCCCTCGACTTCCTCCTCGAGCAGGGCTTCGTGCACAAGCTCGAGACGAAGAACGCCTTCGTCGCCTGCCCGCACCACCACGAACCGGGGGAACTCGTCGTCTTCCTCATCTGCGAGACCTGTGGCGGCGTCGACGAGGCCTCCTCGCCGGAGGTCGGCACCGCGCTCAGGCGGGTGCTGACCGGCGCCGCCTTCAAGCCGCGGGCCCAGGTCGTCGAGATCGCCGGCACGTGTGCCCATTGCCGGGCAGGCGCAAAAGGCGAAAGTCAAGCCTTGACCTGACGGCGCGAGAGGCGCAGCAAAGCCGTCGATCGTCCAAACGAGCCTTCCGAGCCGGTCGCATGACAGCTGACATCTCCCATCTGCCGGGCACCGAAGCGCTGATGCCTGCTCCTGCAGGCGCAGGCGCGCGGCACCGCACCGTCGGCGTCAAGGTCGGCTCCGTTGCGGTCGGCGGCGGGGCGCCCATCGTCGTCCAGTCGATGACGAACACCGATACGGCCGATGTCGAGGCGACGGTACGGCAGGTGGCCGCGCTCGCACGCGCGGGCTCCGAGCTCGTGCGCGTCACCGTCGACCGGGCGGAGGCCGCGGCGGCGGTGCCGCACATTCGCGACAAATTGGCGCGGATGGGTGTCGCCGTGCCCATCGTGGGCGATTTCCACTTCATCGGCCACAAGCTGCTCGCCGACCATCCGGCCTGCGCCGAGGCGCTCGACAAGTACCGCATCAACCCGGGCAACGTCGGCTTCAAGGACAAGAAGGACCGGCAGTTCGGCATGATCGTCGAGACGGCGATCCGCTGGGGCAAACCCGTGCGCATCGGCGCCAACTGGGGCTCGCTCGACCAGGAGCTGCTGACCCACCTCATGGACATCAACGCCCGCTCGGCCCGGCCCGTCGATGCGCGCGCCGTCACCCGCGAGGCGCTGGTGCGTTCGGCCCTCCTGTCGGCCGAGAGGGCCGAGGAGATCGGCCTTGCGCGCGACAGGATCATCCTCTCCGCCAAGGTCTCGGCGGTGCAGGACCTCATCGCCGTCTACCGCGACCTCGCCGCGCGCTCGGACTATGCGCTGCACCTCGGCCTCACCGAGGCCGGCATGGGCTCCAAGGGCATCGTCGCCTCGGCCGCCGCCATCGGCATCCTCCTGCAGGAAGGCATCGGCGACACCATCCGCTTCTCGCTGACGCCCGAGCCCGGCGGCGACCGCACGCTCGAGGTCAAGGCGGCCCAGGAGCTGCTGCAGACCATGGGCTTCCGCACCTTCGTGCCGCTCGTCGCAGCCTGCCCGGGCTGCGGGCGCACGACCTCCACGGTGTTCCAGGAGCTCGCCCGCGACATCCAGGACTGGATCTCGACCTCGATGCCCGAGTGGAAGACGCGCTATCCGGGCGTCGAGGCGCTCAACGTCGCGGTCATGGGCTGCATCGTCAACGGACCGGGCGAATCGAAACATGCCGACATCGGCATCTCGCTGCCGGGCACGGGGGAAATGCCGGCCGCTCCCGTCTTCATCGACGGGCAGAAGGCAACGACCCTGCGCGGCCCCACGATTGCGGCGGAATTCAAGACGCTCGTCGCCGACTACATCGAAAGGCGCTTCGGACAGCGCCTGTCGAAGGCCGCCGAATAGCGCGTCGTCCCACCCCATCACCTTGCCAATTCACACTTTCCGGCGATCGGCGCGTGAGGCGTTTGCCCGGCCTGCCGCTTGTGGTAAACACCGCCGGCCCACAGGGCGCCTTCGTCGCGGCCCAGCCGCCGCCCCGAAGGCCAACAGCGCGCCGCGCGGCCGGCTGCCGGCGGCATTCATGTGTGGCCAACCATAGGCCTTCATCCATATGGTTTCAGATACCAAAGCGTCCGTGCTCGCAGGTCAGGGCAGCAGCAGCGAGCAGGCTGCCGGCGACATGGGACAGCCGGGCGCGCACGCGCCCTCCAGCTTCTTCGCCCTTGCACTCGGATCGGTCGGCGTCGTCTACGGCGACATCGGCACGAGCCCGCTCTATGCGCTGCGCGAGGCGGTGCACGCCGTCTCGGACGGCGACGGGCCCATCGCCCGCGAAACGATCATCGGCGTCCTGTCGCTCATCCTGTGGTCGCTCATCCTCGTGGTGACGATCAAATATGTGGTGATCCTGCTCAGGGCCGACAACAAGGGCGAAGGCGGCACGCTGAGCCTCGTGGCCCTCGCCCAGCGGGCGATGGGCCGCTCGCACGCCCTCGTCCTCGCGCTCGGCATTACCGGCGCGGCGCTCTTCTACGGCGATTCGATGCTGACGCCGGCCATCTCGGTGCTGTCGGCCGTCGAGGGCCTGAAGCTCGCGGCGCCGGAGCTCGGCGACTATGTCGTGCCCATCACGGTCGTCATCCTCATCGCCCTCTTCGCCGTGCAGAGCCGCGGCACCGGCAAGGTCGCCGCGTTCTTCGGCCCCATCATGGCCCTGTGGTTCGCCGTGCTCGCCCTCACGGGCCTCCTGCACATCATGGACGACCCGGGCGTCTTCCGGGCGCTGTGGCCGCATTACGGGCTGATGTTCCTCATCAACCACTCGGTCGTGGCCTTCGCCGTCCTCGGCGCCGTCTGCCTGGCCGTGACGGGCGCCGAGGCGCTCTACGCCGATCTCGGCCACTTCGGGCGCGGTCCCATCCGCGCGGCCTGGCTGTGCTTCGTCTTCCCGGCGCTGGTGCTGAACTATTTCGGCCAGGGGGCGCTCGTGCTCGCCCATCCGGAGGCCATCGAGAACCCGTTCTACCGCCTGGTGCCGGACTGGGGCCTTCTGCCCCTGACCATCATGGCGACGGTCGCGACCATCATCGCGAGCCAGGCCGTCATCACGGGCGCCTTCTCGCTCACGCGCCAGGCCATCCAACTCGGTCTCCTGCCGCGGCTCGAGGTGCGCTTCACCTCGGCCTCGCACCAGGGGCAGATCTTCTTGCCGCGCGTCAACGCCATGCTGCTCATCGGCGTGCTCTTCCTCGTGGCCATGTTCGGCTCCTCGAGCGGCCTCGCCCACGCCTACGGCATCTCGGTCTTCGGCGCGATGGTCGTCGACGGCATCCTCGCCATCCTCGTCATCTGGAAGGGCTGGCGGTGGAGCCTTGCGGCCGCCGTCCTGCTGATCGTGCCGTTCCTGACGATCGACATCGCCTTCTTCTCGGCCAACCTGCTCAAGCTGTTCTCCGGCGGCTACGTGCCGGTGCTGCTGGCGAGCGTGCTCATCGTCGTGATGTGGACCTGGGTGAAGGGCACCGCCATCCTCTTCGCCAAGACGCGCAAGGTGGACGTGCCGCTCGTCGAACTCGTCGAAATGCTGCAGAAGAGCCCGCCGCACCGCATCAAGGGCACGGCCGTGTTCCTGACGAGCGATCCGGAGACCGCCCCCTCGGCGCTGCTGCACAACCTCAAGCACAACAAGGTGCTGCACGAGAAGAACGCGATCCTCACCGTCAAGGCGGCCGACGTGCCGCGCATCAACGACGAGGAGCGCGTCAACATCGAGCCGATCGCCGACGGTTTCTGGCGGGTGGAGATGACCTTCGGCTACATGGAGATGCCCAACGTGCCGAAGGGCCTCGCCATCCTGCGCAAGCGGGGCTTCAAGTTCGACATCATGTCGACGTCGTTCTTCCTCTCGCGCCGCTCCATCCGGCCCGCCGCCCAGTCGGGCATGCCGATGTGGCAGGACAGGCTGTTCATCTCGCTCGCCAAGAACGCGAACGACGCGACGGACTTCTTCCAGATCCCCACGGGCCGCGTCGTCGAGGTCGGCACCCAGGTGACGGTGTAGGCGGGCGCGGCGCAGTGACCCCTCCCCGCTCGCGGGCGCGGGAGCGCCACGCTGTCGCCGCGGCGGCTATCCGGAGAAGCTACTTGCTGCGCGCGGCGGCAAAGCGCGCCGCCTCGCGCAGCGTGTCGGCCGCCGGGCCGAAGGGGGCAAGAGCCGCCACGGCCTCCTCGGCGAGGCGATCGCGCTCCGTCCGCGCCGCCTCGATGCCGAGCACGTCGACGAGCGTCGCCTTGCCCCTGTCGGCATCCTTGGCTGCGCGCTTGCCGAGCGCGTCCGTGCTCGCCTCGCGATCGAGAATGTCGTCGGCGATCTGGAAGGCCGCGCCGAGGGCCCGGCCGTAGGCGGCGAGCCGGCCCCGCTCCTCGGCACCCGCCCGCGCGAAAATCCCGCCCGCATCGACGGCGAAGGCGATGAGCGCACCCGTCTTCATGGCCTGCAGGCGACGCACCTCGGCCTCCGCGAAGGCCGTCGACCGGCTTTCGGCCTCGAGGTCCAGCATCTGCCCACCCACCATGCCACCGAGCCCGGCCGCCCGGGCAAGGCCCAGCACGAGCTCGGCGCGGACGGCCGCATCCGCCGTGAGGGCCGGATCGGCGAGCACGTCGAAGGCGAGCGTCAGCAGCGCATCGCCGGCAAGGATGGCGGTGGCCTCGTCGAAGGCACGGTGCACTGTGGGCCGGCCGCGCCTCAGATCATCGTCGTCCATGGCCGGCAAATCGTCATGAACCAGGGAATAGCAGTGCAGGAGCTCGATGGCGGCCCCGGCCCGCAGCGGCCCTTCCCCGGTCTCGCCGAAGAGCCGCGCCGTCTCGATGGTGAGGAAGGGGCGCAGACGCTTGCCGCCATCGAGCGCGGCATGGCGCATGGCGGCCACGAGGCGGGGCGGGCGCGCGATCTCGCCACCGAGCGGCGCCTCGCCGAGAAGGGCGTCGAGCAGCGGCTCCAGCCTGCGGGCCGAGGCCTCGAGACGCTCGGTGAAGGCGGCGCTCAAGCTCGCCATGGTCGTTTCTCCCAGGTCGCCACCGGAACGTGAAGGTCCGCGTCGCTTGCCCGACACGCCCGGATCGGTCAAGCCTATGGGCCACTCAGGGGCAGGGAGATGACCGAAAACGTGCAAGCAAGAAGCCGGGGGAGGTTGGCCATCGGCCGGACGGTGCTGCGCTGGATCGTGCGGGCGATGCTCGCCATCCTGCTGTTCTGGGCGCTTTCCATCGCCGTCTACCGCGTCCTGCCGCCCGTCTCCACGCTGATGCTGGGGCGCTGGTTGACGCTGCAGCCGGTGGAGCGAATCTACATGCCGCTGTCGGACATATCGCCGCATCTCGCCCGGGCGGCCATCGCGGCGGAAGACTCGCGATTCTGCATGCATGCGGGGATCGACTGGTTCGCGCTGCAGAGCGTCATCGAGGACGCGCTGGGCGACGGCGCCTCGCGCGGGGCCTCCACCATCACCATGCAGACCGTCAAGAACATCCTGCTCTGGCCGGGCCGCTCCTATCTGCGCAAGGGGCTCGAGCTGCCGCTCGCGCTCGTCCTCGACACTGTCTGGCCGAAACGCCGGGTGATGGAGGCCTATCTCAACATCGCCGAGTGGGGAGAGGGCGTCTTCGGCGCCGAGGCGGCGGCGCGGCGCCATTTCGGCAAGAGCGCGAAGGACCTGACGCGGCGCGAGGCGGCCCTCCTCGTGGCCGCCCTGCCCAATCCGATCGCCCGCAACCCTGGCCGCCCCACGCGCTATCTTTCCACCTACGCCTCGCGCATCATGGCCCGCATGGGCAACGAGAACGTCTCCTGCCTTGGAGCGTGAGGGAAAATCCGACTTTCTGCCGCCGAGGGCTAGCCAATCCGGCGCTGAGCCTGTATAAGCCCGCGTCCCAGAGACAGTTTCGTCAACGAGGGACCTGCGCCCCTTTTGCGCGCGCAGGCCCGCAGAAGCCATCGACCGGAGTTGAGCCATGGCCGTTCCGAAAAGAAAAACGTCGCGGATGAAGCGCGGCCACCGCCGCTCCGCCGACGCGCTGCAGCAGCCGACCTACGTGGAAGACAAGGACTCGGGCGAGCTGCGTCGTCCGCATCACATCGACCTCAAGACCGGCATGTATCGCGGCCGGCAGGTGCTGAAGCCCCGCGCCGAGGCGTGAGAGGGCGGAACGCCCGTTCAGCATCCTTGCGACAGGAAGGGCCGGTTCACCGGCCCTTTTTTATTGCCGGCGTGCAGAGATCGCCCCTCTTTACCGGCCGTTAACCCTTGTCGTCCATGATGCTCGCTAGCGTTTCTGCGCCGGCTCCGCCGCCGCTTCCGGCGCCAGACGCGGCAAGCTTCCAGACAGACAGGACCCGGCAGCCGATGGCAGACTGGACAGGCGTCGCTCGTGCGGACCATCCGGCGTCGCCCACGCCCGATGCCCCTGCCGCGCCGCTCGATCCCCGCCGGCTGCTGACGTCGCTCGGCGAGGTGGTCTACGACTGGGATCTCGCGAGCGACCGGCTCAGCTTCGGCGACAACGGCCCCGACGTCATCGGCCTCGACTGCGGCGACACGCTCGCGACCGGTGCGGCTTTCGACAGGCTGATCGACGTCGCCTCCGGCCCCGGCCGCTGTGCCTTCTTCCGCACGGCCGCGGGCGAGGACGCCGGCACCGGCGTGCCCTTCCGCCTCAGCTACCGCCTCAGGCTGGGCGCGACGGCTGTCGCGGTGGAGGACAGCGGGCGCTGGTATGCGGGTCCGGACGGTCGCCCCGCGACCGTACACGGCGTCATGCGCGTCGCGCGCGGGCCTGCGCATGCGGGCATGGCCCGGGCCGATGGCTGGGCGGACCTCGCCAGGACGATCGGCGCCCTCTTCGCCGAGGACTGCGGCCGACGCACGCCGCTGACGCTGATCTTCCTCGCCATCGACAATCTCGGGGCCATCAACGCGGCCCTCGGCTACGCGCAGGGCGACAACATCATCGAAGCCACCGCGCAGGTCCTCATGCGGCAGCTGCGGCAGGGCGATCTCCTCATTCGGCACGGCAGCAACCGCTTCGCGCTCGTCATGCGCGGCTGCTCGGCCCAGCAGGCGACGGTCGCCGCCGCGCGCATGGCCGGGCTCGCCGCGGCCGTCGGCGGGGATGCGACGACCGTGCGCCTGCGCATGGGCGCCGCGACGGCGCCCCAGCACGCCGTCGACGCGGAAACGCTGATGCGGAACGCCAACCTCGCCTTCGACGAAGCGGGGCGGCTGAGCGGCAGCGGCTTCGTCTTCTACGGTCCGCAACTGGCTGCCACCATGACCACACGCCGTGCCACGGCGGACGGGATCGATATCCTCGCCGCCCTCAACGAACGCAGGATCGTGCCGGCGCGTCAGGCCGTCGTCGATGCCGTGACACGCCAGCCGGCCTTCCACGAGGCCCTCCTGCGCGTGCGGCTGCCGGACGGGGCCGAGGCCGGAGCCGCGCGGCTTGTGCCCGCGGCCGAGAGGACAGGGCTGATCGAGGCCGTCGACCACCGCATGCTCGAGCTCATTGCCGGGCGCATGGTGCAGGAGCCGGGGCTGCGCGTTGCCCTCAACATCTCGCCGCGCACGCTCGCGAGCCGCAGCTGGCTCAGCGGCCTCGCCGCCCAGCTCGGCGCCTGCCCCGGTATCGCGGAACGGCTCATCATCGAGATCACGGAGACCGCAGCCGTCGAGGATCCGGGCGCCACGCGGGCCTCGCTCGACACCATGAAGGCGCTTGGCGTCTTCATCGCCATCGACGATTTCGGTGCAGGGCACACGTCCTTCCGGCACCTGCGCCATTTCCCCATCGACCTCCTCAAGATCGACGGCGCCTTCGTGCAGAACCTCGCGCGCTCGAGCGACGACCGCTTCTTCGTGCGCACCCTCGTCGACCTTGCGCAGCACCTCGGCATCGCCACGGTCGCCGAATGGGTGGAGGACGAGGACACTGCCCGGCTTCTCACCCAGTGGGGTGTCGATTATCTGCAGGGCGACCACATCGCCCCGGTGGCGGCCTGGCCCGAGCCGGCCGGCATCGCCGTGGAGCGTGCCAGGTCAGCCTGAGCGGGCTTCAGCGCCGGCCCGCTTCCCCGAGGCGCGCGCCGATCTCGTGGGCGCCGAGCAGCAGCAGCGCGAAGGCGAAGGGCACGAGGTAGTAGTACAGACGGAACAGCAGCAAGGCGCCGAGCACGCCCTCGCGCGGCAGGTGCGACAGGGCGATCAGCATGGTCGCCTCGAAGACGCCGATGCCGCCCGGCGCGTGGCTCGCGATGCCGAGCATGCAGGCCGCGACATAGATGGCGAGGAAGGTCTCGTAGCTGAGGCCGTGGCCGCCCGGCAGGAGCACGAAGAGGACGCCGGCGGCGGCACAGACGTCGCCCGCGCCGAGCAGCATCTGCCCGATGGACAGCCGAAAGCCCGGCAGTTCGAGGCGCCAGCCCTGCACGCTCACGCTGCGCCGCTTGATGCCGACCCAGGCGAGATAGCCGACGAGCGCGGCGACGATGGCGATGCCGAGCCCCTCGTTGAGCCGCACCACGGTGCCCGTCAGCGCGGCGACGGCGAGGCTCTCGCGCATCAGGCTCCAGGCCAGCACGGCACTCATGCCCAGCCAGAAGGTGATGCCGGCGATGACGGTGAGGCCGACGATGGTCGGCGCCTTCATGCCATAGGGCGAATAGATGCGGTAGCGCACCGCCCCCGAGGTGACGAGCGGAAAGCCCAGCGTGAAGCTGACGGCATAGCTGGTGAAGGAGGCGAGCGCCGTGACGCGGTACGCGATGCTGCGGCCGAGCTGGCGCAGGGCGAGGGCGTCGTACCCCGTCAGCAGCAGATAGCTGATGCAGGTGAAGAGGATGGCGAGCGCGATCTGCCGCACGCTGGCGGCCGCAAAGGCGTTCCTGAGCTCGGCGAGGCTGATTTCGCCGATGATGCGCCACAGCACGACCATCGAGGCGAGGAAGAGCGCGACGCTGACGATGGTCCCGATGAGCGACAGGCGGCGGCGGGTGTCGCCGGTGACCTCGACGGGCGGGCTGGGCGGGGGGGCGGCGAGCGCGGTGCCCGGCTGGGCTGCTGGCTGAACGGCCCCGGCACGTCTCCGGTCCCCATCCGCGGCGCCGGCCTCGTGCTCTCCTGCCTCCATGCTGCGGACGTGTCCCATTCCCGTTTCGCATGTGCGGCGGATCGTCCGACAAGGCGATGCGCCCCGCCCCGGTTATGGGGGCGGGGCGCAGCGAGTGCAAGGCGGCGCGCAGGGAAATCACCTGCAGGCATGCCGCCCGTGCTCCGGTTGCAGGGCTGGCCGGGCCTGTGGCCGCAACGGCCGCTCAAGGTCGTCAGACGGTCGGAGCCGGATGACGACGGGCAAGATCCTGCGTCACGCCCCGGCGGTACCTGAGGTCCAGGGCCGGGCGCTCCACGAGATGCCAGGAGACGAAGCCGGCCGCCAGCGCCAGCGGCGTCGCCATGGCGGATATGGCCGTCGGGCCGACCTCGGGTCCAAAGGCCCAGATCAGCAATTGCTGCATGGGGAAGGCGAACAGGTAGGCACCGTAGGACATGTCGCCGAACCGCTCCTTCACGTCGAAGGACAGCGGACGGGCGAGGGCGACGTAGATGACGAGATAAGGCAGGGCCATGAGATAGACCAGCTGTGCGCCCGGCCGGTTCGCGAAGGCATAGAGCAGGATCAGGCAGGCGAGAGCGAGGCCTCCGCTGACCGGGACGGATCCCCGGTGCACCCACAGCGCCGCCCCGAGCACGAAGACGAGCCCGTAGCGCAGGACCGGGAAGAGCGACGCGCCCGCCCAGAGCTCACCGCCCATGTTCGCCCAGGAAAGGCCCCATGCCTGGCTGCCCCAGAGCACGAGGCCGGCAACGGCGGCCACGAGCAGCAGCACGCCCCGGCGCGACAGGAGCCCGCACACCATGGCGACGGGAAGGAGCAGGTAGAACCCGCATTCGAGCGCCAGGGTCCATATCGAGCCGTTGACGCCCGTGTGAGGCAGGCTCGTGAAGACGCCCGGCAGCGTGAAGGACACGCCGAACACGAAGATGTTGCGCGCATGCTGCAGCGTGTCGGGATGGAGCAGGTAGTCGACGAGGCCGAGGCTCGTGACCATCGGGCCGAGGCAGAAGATCTCGAACACCGTCACGAGAGCGAGCGCCGGCACGATGCGCAGGATGCGGTTGAGCAGATACTGGCCCGAGGCGTGCACCGTCACCGAGCGCGCCACCAGGAAGCCGCTGATGGCGAAGAAGATCGCGACGCCCATGCCCCCGCCCGTGTCGTAGCCGTCCGTCAGCCAGTGGAAAAGCTCCGGCCCGGTGCCGGTCAGGGTGTAGCTGTGGCTCCACAGCACCAGCAGGGCCGCCACGAGGCGCAGAAGGTCGAAGTTGTTGGCCCGCGTTTCGAACGCTTCCTGTATCGTCATCGCTCAATCCGATCTGTTGCCGTTCCCTTGCCGCGCGACGGAAATTCTCTCATCGCGCGATTTTGAGCGATACTATCAACCTGCAGGTGCAGAACGTCGCAGCCCGCGAGCGGCGGGTGGTGATCCCTGCCCGCGCTCAGACCGGATCGAGCAGCCGCGCCCCGGGACCTTCGTGTGCGAGCGCATCGTGCGGGTTGCGCAGGCGGCAGGCCTTCACCGATAGGCATCCGCAGCCGATACATTGGTCCAGCTGGTCGCGCAGCCGCGTGAGCCGATCGATGCGCAGGTCGAGCTCCTGCCGCCAGCTCAGAGACAGGGCCCGCCAGTCCTCCTCGGTGGGCGTACGTCCCTCGGGCAGCGCCGCCAGCGCCGCGCCGATGGCTGCGAGCGGAATGCCGACCCGCTGCGCCACCTTGATGACGGCGACACGCCGCAGCACCTCGCGCGGGTAACGCCGCTGGTTGCCGGCGCTGCGCAGGCTGCGGATGAGCCCCTTCTTCTCGTAGAAATGCAGGGCCGAAACGGCGACGCCGCTGCGCCGCGCGACCTCGCCCACCGTCAGATCCCGGCCGATCGCCGCAGGTCCGGGCACCGTCATGCCGTGTCCTCCAAGGCTCGCGTTCACCAGGCTCGAAGCCGGGCATTGACCTCAATCTAAGTTGAGGTTCTATCACTGGCGCTCCCNGCGTGCCAGCGCACGCCGAACCATGGAGCACCCATGCCGATGACCNTGCCCATCCGGCTCGCGATGATCTACGGCAGCAACCGCGANGGCCGCCTGTGCGACACCGTCGCCGACTGGGCGGCNGCGGAAGTCGACAAGAGCGGCGCCTTNTCCCTCCTGCGCCTCGACCCGGCCGGNCTCGACCTGTCGCTGCGCCACCCGGGCCGCGACGATCCGACGGTCGCCGGTCTCAGACGGGCGATCGCGACGGCGGACGCCTTCCTCGTCGTGACGCCGGAGTACAACCGCGGCTATCCCGCGCCGCTCAAGTTCATGATCGATTGCGCCAGCCACGAATGGCACGCCAAGCCCGTGGCCTTCGTCTCCTACGGCGGCATCTCGGGCGGGCTGCGCGCCGTCGAGCAGCTGCGGCTCGTCTTCGGCGAGCTGCATACGGCGACGATCCGCGACTGCGTGTCCTTCGCCCAGGCGCACGAGCGCTTCCGCCCGGACGGGTCCCTGCCGGAAGGGGACGGAGCCTACAAGGCCATGGCCGTGCTGCTCGCCCGGCTCGCCTGGTGGGCACGCGCCCTGCGCGTGGCGCGCCAGGCCTCGGCCTACGGCGAGATCGCCGCATGAGGCCGATGCGTCAGAACGAGCTCGCGGGCGGCGAGGCGGTTCCGCCCGCCGCCCAGCCGAGGCCCGGCGCGCGCAACGCGACCCTGCTCGCGACGAGCGTGCTCACCATCATGTCCGCTGCCACCATCGCGCCGGCGCTGCCGGCCATGCAGGCACATTTTGCCGGCACAGATCAGGTCGCGCTGATGACGCGGCTCGTCCTCACCATCCCGGCCCTCGCCATCGCGCTCGTCGCCCTGCCCGCCGGCGGCATCATCGACCGCTGGGGCCGCCGCCCGTTCCTGATCGGGGCCATCGGCCTCTACGGCATCGCCGGCATGTCGGGGCTCGTGCTCGACTCGCTCGGCGCCATTCTCGCCGGCCGGGCGCTGCTCGGGGTCGCCGTGGCGATGATCATGACGACGGCGACGGCCCTCGTCGGCGATTATCTCGCCGGCCCCGCACGCGACCGCTTCCTCGGCCTGCAGTCCGCCGCCATCGGCGGCGGCGGCCTCCTGTGCCTCACCGGCGGCGGGCTCCTTGCCGAGATCGACTGGCGGGCGCCGTTCGCCATCTACGGCATGGCCTTCCTGCTGCTGCCGGCGGTCATCGCCTTCATCGCCGAGCCCGCGCGCGGCACGGCGGTGCGGCCCGAGCCGCGGGGGGCGACACACGGCTCGCCGGCGGCACTCACCCTGCTGCTCACGGCGGCCGTGCTGAACAGCATCATCTTCTATCTCGTGCCGACGCAGCTGCCTTTCCACCTGCGCGAGCTCGGCCATGCGGAGCCGAGCCGGGCAGGCCTCGCCATCGGCCTGTTCACGCTCGCCCAGGCGGTCGTCTCGCTCGGCTTCGGCAGGCTGCGCCGCAGCTGGTCGAGCACGACGCTGTTCGGGATCGGCTTCGGCCTCATGGCCACCGGCTACGGCTTCGTGGCGATGGCCGAGAGCTACGCCGCCGTCGTCGCTGCCATCGTCGTCACCGGCTTCGGCATGGGGCTCGTGATTCCGAATCTCGGCGCAACCGCGCTCACGGTGGCGCCGCCGGCCCTGCGCGGGCGGGTGGCCGGAGGGCTCACCGCCAGCATCTTCCTGGGGCAGTTTCTCTCGCCGCTCGTCAGCCAGCCCTGGATCGGCGCCTTCGGCTATGCCGCGACCTTCCGCGACATGGCCGTGGCCCTCGCCGCCATGGCCGTGACCGGCCTCGTCCTTGCCGGGCACGGGCGGGCCCGGTCCTGATCAGGGGCCGGCGTCGGCCCCGCCGATGCCGGTGTCGCGCACCAGGAAGCCGGAGAGATCGCGGGTCGTGTATTCGATGTGCGAGGCGACGACTTCCTCCTGCTCGTGCAGCTCGCGGAAGGGGTCAGGCGTCTTCGGCAGCACGAGCACGGTCGTCATGCCGAGCCGGTGCGGCTCGGCGAGGTTCTTGGCGAGGTCCTCGAACATCGCCGCGCGCGAGGCCTCGATGCCGTGGCGGTCGAGGAAGCTCGCATAGGTCGCCGGTTCCGGCTTCGGCACGAAGCCGGCGTCGGCGATGTCGAAGATATCCTCGAAATGCGCGCCGATGCCGAGCCTCTCCGCCACCGCCTCGGCATGGCCGCGCGAGCCGTTGGTCAGGATGAGCTTGCGCCCCGGCAGGGCGCCGATGGCCGTCGCGAGCGCGGGATCGGGCGCGAGCAGCGAATAGTCGATGCTGTGGGCGAAGGCGAGGAAGTCCCGCGGGTCGATGCCCTGCTCCTCCATGAGGCCGCGCAGCGTCGTGCCGTAGCGGTGGTAATAGTACTTCTGCAGCGCACGGGCCGAGAGGCCGTCCATGCCGAAGAAATCGCAGACGAAGAGCGTGATGCGCTCGTCGACCTGCGGCCAAAGCTGCGCCTCGTGCGGGTAGAGCGTGTTGTCGAGATCGAAGATCCAGGTTTCGACATGCGCGAAGCCGCGGCGGGTTTTTTCCACCCCTGCAGCTGGCACCGTGTCGATCATCTTCATCTGCAATCTCTCACGACCGAAAGGAGGAAGGAGATGGGGTGCCGGGGCGGCGATTGCAAGCGGGACCGGCCCGCCGGCAGCCTCAATGCGGCACGGACGACGAGAAGACGTTGATGACGACGACACCGGCCAGGATGAGGCCGATGCCGACGAGCGCCGGCGCATCGAGCGTCTGGCGGAAGGCCAGGAGGCCGACGAGCGAGATGAGCACGATGCCGATGCCGCTCCAGATGGCATAGGCGATGCCGACCGGGATCGTGCGCAGCGTCAGCGACAGGCAGTAGAAGGCCACGCCGTAGCCGACGGCGGTGACGAGGGACGGCAACGGCCTGGTGAAGCCCTCGGACGCCTTGAGCGCCGACGTGCCGATGACTTCACCGACGATGGCGATGAGGAGATAGAGATAGCCCGCCGCCATGTCCCGCCGTGCCTCGCCCGTTTCGCCGGCCTCCACCCCGTCAGCGACGGATGAGCGTGCCGGCGCCGTGGTCCGTGTAGAGCTCGAGCAGCACCGAATGCGGCACCTTGCCGTCGAGGATGACGACGCCCTCGACGCCCTGTTCCAGCGCGTAGATGCAGGTCTCGACCTTCGGGATCATGCCGCCGGTGATCGTGCCGTCGGCGATGAGGCGGCGGCAGTCCTCCACCGTGAGCTCGGGCAGGAGGTTCTTGTCCTTGTCGAGCACGCCCGGCACGTCGGTGAGGAGGAGGAGGCGCTTGGCGCGCATGGCCCCGGCGATGGCCCCGGCGAACGTGTCGGCATTGACGTTGTAGGTCGCCCCGTCGTGGCCGACGGCGACGGGCGCGAGCACGGGGATGAGCTCGGCCTTGAGCACCGCGTCGAGCACGGTGCGGTCGACCTTCTCGGGCTCGCCGACGAAGCCGAGGTCGACGTGCCTTTCGATGTTCGAATCGGGATCGACCACCGTGCGCGTCACCTTGCGGGCGACGACCATGTTGCCGTCCTTGCCGCACAGGCCGATGGCCTTGCCACCCTCGGCCGAGATGGTGCCGACGATCTGCTTGTTGATGGCGCCGGCGAGCACCATCTCGACGATGTCGACGGTGGCCTTGTCCGTGATCCTGAGGCCGGCCGCGAATTCGGACTTGATGCCGAGCTTCTCCAGCATGCGGCCGATCTGGGGGCCGCCGCCGTGTACGACGATCGGCTTGACGCCTGACTGCTCGAGCAGGACCACGTCCTCGGCGAAATCCTCCGCCGCCGCGGCATCGCCCATGGCATGGCCGCCGTATTTGATGACGACGATCTCCTGGTCGTAGCGCTGCATGTGCGGCAGCGCCTGCACCAGCGTCTCCGCCTGGGTATGCACGTCGGGTAGATCGGGAAGGTCGGTCATGTCGTGTCGCGGCGCAGGTTGAGGGGAAGGGGATGCTTCGCGAGGCCGTCTTTTAGCAGGGGCGGAGGCGGCTGTCGCCCCCGCTCCGACGCCTCGCGGCAAGGGACGCACGCCCTAGAGGCGGCTCGAGACGAGGCCGGAGGTGCCGATCGCGGCCCAGCCGAGCATCACGAGGATGCCGCCGGTCGGGGCCGCCATCGGGAAGAGGCTGCCGTCGACGAGGGCGCGCAGCGTCAGGTCGCCGGTGAAGAGGAGGACGCCCGCGGCGAGCAGCCAGCCGCCGACGCGCATCAGCCCCCGGTGCGCCACCCAGGCATTGAGCGCGGCCGGCAGGGCGACGAGCAGCACGGCATGGACGAGGAGGAAGCTCGCCGCCGTCGCCAGCGTGCCGGAACCGGCGATGTGGGCAGCCGCGGCCGCCGCCGCAACGCCCCAGAAACCGAAGAGCCCGCCGACGAAGACAAAGAACCGGTCGCTCATGCCGCCCCCTCCTTCACCCCTCGCCGCTTCCGCCCTCCCCTAGAGGGCGCCGCGTTCGTCCATCAGCCGCGCCACCGCCTCGCGCAATTCGCTCATGCCGTCGCCCGTGCGGCTCGACGTCGGCAGGATGACCGGGAAAGCCGCCGCGCGCTTGGCGAGAGCAGCCGCCGTCGCGGCCAGCCGCTTGTCGAGTTCCGCCCGCGACAGGGCGTCGGCCTTGGTGAGCACGATCTGGTAGGAGACCGCCGCCTTGTCGAGAAGGTCGAGCACGCCGGCGTCGATCGGCTTGATGCCGTGGCGCGCGTCGATGAGCACGTAGACGCGGGCGAGATTGGCGCGCCCGCGCAGATAGGCGTGGATGAGGTCGGTCCAGGCGGCGACCTTCTCCTTGCCGACGGCCGCATAGCCGTAGCCGGGCATGTCGACGAGCGTCAGCCGGCGCGGGGCCCCGTCGTCCGGACCGATGCGGAAGAAGTTGAGTTCCTGCGTCCGGCCGGGCGTGTTCGACGTGCGCGCGAGCGCCTTGCGGCCCGTCAGCGCATTGACGAGGCTCGACTTGCCGACATTGGAGCGGCCGGCGAAGGCGATCTCCAGCCCTTCCATGGGCGGCAGGCCGCCGAGGGACGCGGTCGCCCAGATGAAGCCCGCCTCGCCCGCAAACAGCTTGCGGCCGATCTCGGCGTGGTCGGTGGCGTTGTCGGTTGCCTCGCTCATCGTCCGAGGCTTAGGCCGTCAGCGCGCCCGCCGCAAGGCATCGACGTCGTTGCCGCGGATGAGAGCGAGGTTGCGTGTGATTTTTGCCGCGTCCCAATCCCACCAGCGGATGGCGTTGAGCGCCGCGATCTCGGCCTCGGTGAAGCGCATGCGCACCACACGCGCCGGATTGCCGGCCACGATGGCATAGGCCGGAACGGGTCCCGCGACCACCGAGCGTGCGGCGATGATGGCGCCGTCGCCGACGGTGACGCCCGGCATCAGCATGGCCTCGTGGCCGATCCAGACGTCGTTGCCGACCACGGTGTCGCCGCGCAGGCCCGCTGCGATGGAACCCATGTCGAACCCCTCCTCCCAGCCCTTGCCGAAGATGTTGAAGGGATAGGTCGAGAGACCGGTCATGGCGTGGTTGGCGCCGTTCATGATGAAGGTGACGCCGGTGGCGATGGCGCAGAAGCGGCCGATGACGAGCCGGTCGCCGAGGAAATCGTAGTGGTGCAGCACGCAGCGCTCAAGGAAGTGCTGCGGCCCGTCCGGATCGTCGTAATAGGTGTAGTCGCCGACCTCGACATTCGGACGGTCGACGAAGGCCTTCAGGAAGCCGACGCGGGGATGGCCGGGCAGCGGGGCCGGATCGAGCGGGTCGGGCCCGCAGCCGGCGGGCAGGGCAGGCGGATGCTTCATCCCGGTCTCCCGGTCTGCGGCCGACGCGGCCTCAAACGACGGCGCCCGGCCGGAGCCGGGCGCGTTCTTCAGAACAGGGCCACAGGCCCGGTCAGGCCTTGGCGCGGCCCGAGAAGGTGTTGCGCAGGTTGCCCCACAGCTCGATCTTGACGCCGTTCTTGCGCATGATGAAGCCCTGCTGCAGCACGGAGAGCAGGTTGTTCCACGACCAGTAGATGACGAGCCCGGCCGGGAAGGACGCCAGCATGAAGGTGAAGATCACCGGCATCCAGGCGAACATGGTCTTCTGGATCGGATCGGTCGGCTCCGGGTTCATCTTCATCTGCACGAACATCGTGATGCCCATGATGATCGGCCAGACGCCGAGCATCAGGAAATGGCCGATGACCGGCACCTGCGACGGGTCCCACGGAAGCAGGCCGAAGAGGTTGAAGATCGTCGTCGGATCCGGCGCGGCAAGGTCCCTGATCCAGCCGAAGAACGGCGCGTGGCGCATCTCGATGGTGACGAAGAGCACCTTGTAGAGCGCGAAGAAGACCGGGATCTGGATGAGGATGGGCCAGCAGCCCGCGAGCGGATTGATCTTCTCCTTCTTGTAGAGCTCCATCAGCGCCTGCTGCTGCTTCATCTTGTCGTCGGCATAGCGCTCGCGGATCGCCATCATCTCCGGCTGCACCGCCTTCATCTTCGCCATCGACACGTAGGAGCGGTTGGCGAGCGGGAAGAAGATGGCCTTGATGATGACCGTGACGATGAGGATCGCCACGCCGAAGTTGCCGAACATCTTGAAGAAGAAGTCGATCACCACGAACAGGGGCTTGGTGATGAAGTAGAACCAGCCCCAGTCGATGAGCAGGTCGAAGCGCTTGATGCCGAGCGCCTGCTCGTAGCCGTCGATGGCCGCGACCTCCTTGGCGCCCGCGAAGAGACGGCTCGTCACCTCCGTGCTCGCGCCCGGCGCGACGGTCTGCGGCCCGCCGAGCATGTCCGACTGGAAGCGGGGCCCGTGCGCGCCCGGCGAGACCGAGAAGCGCCCGTCATAGGGCTGGTCCTGGTTGGGGATGACGGCCGCCGCCCAGTACTTGTCGGTGATGCCGATGAAGCCGCCGGTCACGCCCTTGTAGACCTGGCCGCGCGTGTCGCCGGCGAGGATGGGATCCTTCTCGAGGCCGGAGTAGGAGATCTCCCTGAGGCCTTCGTCGCCGAGGACGCCGATAAGGCCCTCGTGCAGGATGTAGAAGCCCTGCGTCGCCGGCACGCCGTGGCGCGACACGAGGCCGTAGGGATGCAGCGTGATCGGCTCGCCGCCGGCGTTCTCGACGCTGTCCTTGATCGTGAACATCGCGTCATCGTCGACGGCGATCTGGCGCCTGAAGATCTGGCCTTCGCCGTTGTCGAAGGTGAGCGTCACGGGCTCGGACGGCGTCAGGCGTTCCCGGTCCGCGGTCCACACGGTGTTGGCGTCGGGCACCTTCACGGCCGTACCCGCACCGGTCACCCAGCCGAACTCGGCATAGTAGGGATGCGGGCTGCCGGCCGGCGACAGGAGAACGATGTTGGGGCTCCGCGGGTCCACCGTCTCGCGATAGGCCTTCAGCGAGATATCGTCGATGCGGGCGCCGCGCAGCGAGAACGAGCCGGCGATCTTCGGCGTGTCGATGACGACGCGGGGCGCCTGGGCGAGCGCCTGATCGCGCGTCACCACCGTCGCCGGTGCCGTGCCCGCCGTCGGCGCGCCAGCGCCGTTGGCCCCGGAGGGTGTGGGCGTCGAGCCGGCCTCGCCCTGCTGCAGGGTCTGCTGCTGCGCCTCGCGGCGCTGCTGCTCCATCTGCGGCACGCCATAGAAATAGTTCCAGCCGATCAGGACGATGACGGACAGGACGATGGCGAAGAGCAGGTTCTTGTTATCGCCGGTCATGGACGATCCGTTTCAGTTCCGGGAAAATGTGCCGCGGCCAACGCCGACTGCGCCCGGGCGCGCTTTGCGCCGGACGTTGTGGATGTGGTCTTTTCCGCCAGGGTCGCAAGGGCCCGGTCGAGATCCTCGACAAGGGTCGGGAAGGGAGCCGTCAGGGCATCGCGCCGGGCCACCACGACGAAATCGATGTCGGCCTGCGGCCAGCGCGGCGCGATCGCGCCGAGCGCCGCCCGCAGGCGGCGCCGGATGCGGTTGCGCTCGACGGCGCCACCAGTCTTCTTCGTGACGGTGAGACCGAAGCGCGGGCCCGCGGGAACGACGGTTCCCGGAGGTCGTGTGCCGCGCAGCAGGGCCTGGACGCTCATGCGACTCGTGTGAAACCGTCGGCCGCCCGCCGCCGCCTTGAATTCGGCGCGCTTGCGCAGGCGGGGCAGGCGCCCGCGCCGCTGTCCGGCTGCCGGAGCGCCCTGCATGGCATCGCCGGGGGCCGGCCTCAGGCCGACAGACGCTTGCGGCCGCGCGCGCGGCGCGCCGCGATCACCTTGCGCCCGCCCTTCGTCGCCATCCGCGCGCGGAAGCCGTGGCGGCGCTTGCGCACGAGCTTGCTCGGTTGGTAGGTCCTCTTCACGGCCTCATCTCCGATCGTGGGCGCCGTCGATCCGGTGGGACCGCCCGGCGCCGCGTGCCGTCACGCGGCACATCTGCTGCTTGTTCTTTGTCGTTGGCTGCCGCAAGGCGACGAGAGATGTCGCAGAACGACAAGCGGCGCCCCGACGAGCGCCGCCCAACCTGCGCGGCTTATGGCGGATGGAGGCAGGAAAGTCAATGCGCGGACGCGCCGCATCGACCTGCCGGTCGAGGCCCGCCGGCCGGGCATCACGAGGCGGTGACGCGCCCTATGCCGGGCTGGCCGGACCTGCCATCTTCCGGCAAGTTGCACCGGGTTTGATTGCACCGGGGTTGACGCGCGGCCAAGGCCGGGCCGCCAAGGACAAGAGAAGCAGGAGCGCAAGGAACCGGCAATGAGGGCTGACGGGGATGGGGGCACGAAGCGCGGCCCGCGGGCACGGCATCCCGTGCGGCGCTTCCTGCCGCTCGCCGTCATCCTGGCCGGCATGGCGCTTGCCCTCGCCTTCGGCCTGCACCGCCACCTGTCCTTCGACCAGCTGCTCGCAAGGCGTGTCGAGCTCAAGCAATATGTCGACGGGCATCTCGCCACCTCGCTCGTGGCCTACGTCCTCGGCTATGCGCTCGTCGTGGCCCTGTCGCTGCCCGGCGGGCTCGTGCTCACCATCTTCGGCGGCTTTCTCTTCGGCTGGCTGATCGGCGGGATCGCCGCCCTCGTCGCGGCGACGACCGGCGCGTTCGTCATTTTCCTCGCGGCGCGCACCTCGCTCGGCGACATGCTGGCGGCGAAGGCCGGTCCCTTCCTGCAGAGGCTCGCCGCCGGATTCCGCCGCGACGCGGTGGCCTACATGCTCTTCCTGCGGCTCGTGCCGGTCTTTCCCTTCTGGCTCGTCAACATCGCCCCCGCCCTTCTCGGCGTGCCCTTCGCCACCTATGCGCTGACGACCGTCGTCGGCATCGTGCCCGGCACTTTCGCCTTCGCCTTCGCCGGCGCCGGGCTCGACGGCGCGGTCGCGGCCCAGCAGGAAGCCTACGAGGCCTGCCTCGCGGCGGCGCGCGAGGCGTGCACCCTGACGCTGAACAAGAAGACGCTGATCAACAAGCACATCTTCATCGCCTTCGGCGCGCTCGGCTTCATCGCCCTCCTGCCGCCTCTGATGCGCCGGCTGTTCGCGCGCCGCCTCAGGGGACTCGACAAGGGGCTCGACGCGAACGGCCCGGTCCCGTAACCCTCGTGCCGAGACAACCTGGGAGTGTGCCGTGACGGAGACCTTGCGTCCGGACCTGTGCATCGTCGGCGCCGGCTCGGCCGGCCTGTCGGTCGCGGCCGCCGCCGCCGCTTTCGGCGTGCCGGTGGTGCTGATCGAGCGCGGGGAGATGGGCGGCGATTGCCTCAATGTCGGCTGCGTGCCGTCGAAGGCCCTGATCGCCGCGGCAAGGCGCGCCCACGACATCCGCCACGCGAGCGATTTCGGCCTCGGCACACTCGACCCGCAGGTCAATTACGCCCGCGTGCGCGAGCATGTGCGCTCCGTCATTGGCGCCATCGCGCCCAACGATTCGGTGGCGCGATTCACCGCCCTCGGCGTGCGCGTGGTGCGTGCCAGCGCCCGTTTCGTGGCCCGCGACACGCTGGAAGCCGGCAACGTCATCGTGAAGCCGCGCCGCTTCGTCCTCGCCACCGGCTCGCGCCCCGCCGTGCCGGCGATTGCGGGCCTCGACACGGTGCCCTTCCTCACCAACGAGACGGCCTTCGACCTGACGCGGCGGCCCGAGCATCTCGTCATCGTCGGCGGTGGCACGATCGGCCTCGAGCTGGCGCAGGCGCACCGGCGCCTCGGCGCGCCGGTCACCGTGATCGAGGCAGGGCGCGCCCTCGGCCGGGAGGATCCCGAGCTTGCCGCCCATGTCCTTGCCGCCTTGCGCCGCGACGGCGTCGCCATCCGCGAGAACGCCACCGTCAGCGAGGTCGCTGGCGAGGATGGCGACATCCGCCTCGTCATCGAGAACCGGGGCACCCGCACGGAGCTGAAAGCGAGCCACCTGCTCGTCGCCACCGGCCGGCGCCCCGTGACCGACGGGCTCGAGCTCGAGGCGGCCGGCATCGCCCATGACGAGCGCGGCATCGCGGTGGACCAGCACCTTCGCACCAGCAACCGGCGCGTCTACGCCATCGGGGATTGCGCCGGGCCGGACGGCGGCGGCCGGCAGTTCACCCATGTCGCCAATTACCACGCGGGGCTCGTGATCCGCAGCGCCCTCTTCCGCCTCAGGCCGCGCGTCGACATGCGGGTGATGCCGCGCGTCACCTTCACGGACCCGGAGCTCGCCGTGGTCGGCATGACGGAGGAGGAGGCGCGGGCGGACGGCGGACGCATCACCGTGCTGCGCTGGCCGGTGGCCGAGAACGACCGGGCCCAGGCGGAGCGGCGAACAGAGGGCGAGATCAAGGTGATCCTCGGCCGCGGCGGGCGCATCCTCGGCTGCGGCATCGCCGCGCCTGGTGCGGGCGAGCTCATCACCCCCTGGACGCTCGCCATGACCCGCGATCTGAGGATCAGGGATCTCGCCGGGCTGACCGTGCCCTACCCCACAATCTCCGAAATCTCGCGGCGCGTCGCCATGTCATATTATACGCCGAGTGCCGCCAAGCCCATGGTGAGGCGGCTCATCGGCTTCCTGCGCCGGTTCGGCTGAACGGGCGCGGGCGAAGAGGCAGGGCGACGAAGACGGAGCGTCATGGACGCAAGGCCGGACGAGAACATCGAGAGCGAGCGGGCGCCGGCGGCGGACCCGCGCGGGTCCGTCCGTTTCGGCCTGTCGGCGCGCCTGCTCGTGCTCACCGGTCTCTTCGTCATGCTGGCGGAGGTGCTGATCTATGTGCCCTCGGTCGCCAATTTCCGCCGCAACTGGCTGAACGACCGGCTCGCCGCCGCGCAGGTCGCGGGTGTGGTGCTGGAAGCCGTGCCGCCCGGCGGCGTTCCCTCCGGCTTCGAGGAGAAGCTGCTCGCCGGCGTCGGCGCCCGAGCGGTGGCGGTACGCGTCGGCGGTGCGCGGCGCCTGCTCGCCACCACCGAGATGCCCCCCGAGGTCGGCCGCGTCATCGACCTGCGCGACGCCCACTGGGTGACGCTGATCGCCGACGCCTTCGAGACGCTCGTCTTTCCGGCGCAGGGGCCGGTGCGCGTCATCGGGGCCGGCAAGGGGGGAGCGGATTTCGTCGAGATCGTGATGGACGAGCGGCCGCTCAGGGTGGCGATGCTCACCTTCTCCCGCAACATCCTCATTTTGTCGCTCGCCATCTCCGGCATCACCGCCTTCCTCGTCTATCTCGCGCTCCACCTCATCATCGTGCGCCCGGTGCGCCGGCTCGCGGCCAACGTCACCGCCTTCGAGCACAACCCGGAGGATGCGGAGCGGGTCATCCGTCCCTCGGAGCGGCGCGACGAGATCGGCGAGGTCGAGCGCGCGCTCGCCCTGATGCAGGAGACCCTGTCGCGCGAGCTGCTGCAGAAGAAGCACCTCGCCAATCTCGGCCTCGCCGTGAGCAAGGTGAACCACGACCTGCGCAACCTGCTCGCCTCGGCCCAGCTCCTGTCCGACCGGCTGAGCCAGCTGTCGGACCCGACGGTGCGGCGCGTCGCGCCCAAGCTCATCGCGACGCTGGGGCGCGCCATCGCCTTCTGCGAGGCGACCCTCGCCTATGGCCGCGCGGCCGAGCCG
>Ga0065721_10004946_pt1 | contig 36528 bp, 26 predicted proteins | sample Mesricmetagenome_FD_59108 | JGI IMG/M metagenome (GOLD analysis project Ga0065721, IMG submission 59108) | Mesophilic microbial community from rice straw/compost enrichment Sample: eDNA_1 v2 (version 2) | ecosystem: Engineered > Solid waste > Grass > Composting > Bioreactor | place: USA: Davis... | reverse complement strand
AGACAGACAGCTGTCTGACATGCCACGCTTCCTCCCGCACGGAACGGGTTCCAGGCCTGCTTGCCCGTTCCGTTTTTGTGAACCGGGCCGGGTTCCCGATCTTCTCCCGCGGAAGCCAGAACGTAGACCACACGACCCCGCTGGTCAGTCGATGGGGGGGATGGTACGTCACCGGGACCCACGGAAAGAACGTTCATCAGGGAAATCAGATCGTGTCGAGTCAGGCGGTTCCGCATGAAGTCGAAAATACCGATGGTTTGAACGTCACATCGCTCAACGACTTCTTTAACACCAGCCTGTATCTGACGCCCCATAGCGACATTGTCGCTCTCATGGTTCAGGATCATCAGATCATCGTCCACAATCGCCTGATTCGGGCCAATTTCACCACACGTCAGGCTCTCGACTACGAGGCGATGATGAATCGCTCTCTGGGAGAACCGGAAGATCAGCGTCGGGAAAGCACCACTCGCCGAATTCAGAGTGCCGGCAATGCGTTAATCGAGGCGCTTCTGATGGTGGATGAAGCGGAACTCACCGATCCCATCTCCGGGACAAGCACCTTTCAGGAAACATTCCCGCAAAAGGGGCCGCGTGACTCCAAAGGGAGGTCGTTACGCGATTTCGACCTGACCCAGCGACTGTTCAAGTACCCATGCAGCTTCCTCATCCATTCCCGGATGTTCGATGAACTCCCCTCCGCCATGAAAGAGTATGTGTACTCGGAGATGTGGGAGATTCTTGCGAAGGGAAAGCACGCAGAACGCTATGCTCACATCACTCCAGAGGATCGCAGAGCCATTCTGGAAATCCTGAAGGAGACCAAATCGGACCTGCCGGACTTCTGGCAGGTTCCGTGAAGGGGTTTCTGAACCTGACCGGTCCACTGACCCTGCCCTGATCGTGATCAGGAAAAGGACAAATAGGGCGTTCAACCGATGTCATACACACCAGAAAACAAGACAGCCCGTGCTTCAACCTGACGGCCCCTCACAGCTTGCGATCGCTGCAAACCACTACAGAAAAAGAAGATAGCGGTGGAGGGATTCGAACCCCCGACACGCGGATTATGATTCCGCTGCTCTAACCGACTGAGCTACACCGCCAAGGAACGGGCACCGTAACGAGTGACGGAATTTGTCGCAAGCGTTCCCGGCTGAGAATTGGTGGCCCAACCGGTTCCGAATACGGATTTTCCTGCTTTTTGCGACAGATTTCAAGCGCTGGGCAGGGGTCTCGACCCCGCGATCCTTCCGGAAACAGGCCTCCATTCTCACCTGGGGCCTTGTCCTCAGCGCGAGGACGGGTTGTCGTCAGTCTGCGGCCTTCTTCTTCGCCGCTTTTTTGCCGGGGCTCTTTTTGGCTGCTTTCTTTGCAGCTTTTTTGGCGGCCTTCTTCTTGGGAGCTCCCTTACCGGTCTTGGCGACACGAGCATTCAGAAGTTCCACCGCCTGCTCCATGGTGACAGAGAGGGGGTCTGTCTCCTTTGGAATCGTGGCATTGACGGTTCCATGCTTCACATAAGCACCGTAACGCCCTTCGTAAATGCCGACAGGCTTTTCATCGACAGGATGCGGGCCGAGTTCCTTCAATGGGGCCGCTGCTGCACGGGGCTTCGCTTCTTTCAGAAGTTCAACGGCCCGCTCCAGCGTAATCGTCAGGACGTCATCGTCCTTCCCCAGAGACTTGAATCGTCCCGCATGCTGGACATAGGGGCCAAAACGTCCGATGCCGGCATTGACGACTTTATTGTCGTCAGGATGATGCCCCAACCGCCGAGGCAGCTCCAGTAACTTCATCGCGGTGTCAAAATCGATCTCATTCGGATCGAGATTTTTGGGAATCGACACCCGCTTGGGCTTCGCCTCTCCTTCAACAACGTCACCGAGCTGAATGTAAGGACCGAATGGCCCAGACAAAATGTAAATTGGCAGCCCATTTTCAGGGTCAACTCCCAGAGAGAGAGGCCCCTGCTTCTTCATCGCGATAAGTTTGGTCGCTACTTCATCATTCAGGTCTGCTGGTGAGATGTCTTCCGGGAGAGAGGCGTTAACAACCTCTTCTCCTTCCTGAATTTCAAGGAAGGGACCGAACCGTCCAACTCGCACAACCGGGGAAAGTCCCTCCAATCGGATCGTGCAGGCTTCTCTGGGGTCAATCGCCTCGCGCTGCTGTTCCACCTGCGCATTGAGCCCCTGATCTCCGCAGTAAAACTTTTCCAGGTAAGGGAGCCGCTTGGCCTCTCCATTGGAGATATCGTCGAGCGACTGCTCCATCTGTGCGGTGAACTGCGTGTCCACCAGATTCGGGAAATGCTGCTCCAGAAGACGGGTCACCGCCAGAGCAGTGAATGTCGGGACCAGCTGATTATTGACCTTTCGAACGTATCCCCGATCCTGCACCGTACTGATGATGCTGGCGTACGTACTCGGTCGCCCAATTCCCTCCGCCTCCAGCTTGCGAACGAGAGTCGCTTCCGTGTAGCGCGCGGGGGGTTTGGTTTCGTGTGACAGCGCTTCAACGTCCTCACACTGAAGTTTCTCCCCTTCGCTCAGATTCGGCAGAACGGCATCCTGATCTTCCAGTGCCGCCTCGGGGTCGTCCGAACCTTCCACGTAAGCCCGGAAGTAACCGGGAAATTCGACCTTTCGGCCAGTGGCTCGGAACTCGGCATCCCCCACCTGAATGGTGACGGTGTCAAATCGCAACTGGGCATCTGCCATCTGGGTCGAGATTGTCCGCTTCCAGATCATGTCATAGAGGCGTGCTTCCCGACCGGTCAGCCCAAGCTCGTCTGCCGTTTTCATTTCCTCGCCCGCAGGGCGGATCGCTTCGTGAGCTTCCTGAGCGTTCTTCGTCTTGTTCGAGTACTGGCGGGGTGACGGACTGAGGAACGGTGTCCCGTAATTCTTCTCAATCCGGCTGCGTGCAGCATTTATCGCCTCCTGCGAGAGGGTCACGCTGTCGGTTCGCATGTAAGTGATCATCCCGTCTTCATACAGACGCTGCGCGATCTGCATGGTCTCACGGGCACTCAGATTGAGCTTGCGGTTGGCTTCCTGCTGGAGGGTGCTGGTCGTAAACGGAGCGGGAGGCTTTCGAGTCGCCTGACGATGCTCGATGGCCGTGACCTTCCACTCCCCGGACTTCAGACGGTTCTGAAGGTCCCGGGCGAAGTTCTCTTCAAGAAGGAGAACATCCAGTCCCTCTTGGATCCGGCCGGTTGCCTCATCGAAGTCCTTACCGGTCGCAACCCGCTTTCCGCCGACAGAAACCAGCTGTGCGGAGAAGGATTCGCTCTCGCTGTTTTTCAGTAATGCCTTGAGGTCCCAGTAGGTTCCGCTGCGGAACTTCATCCGCTCGATTTCCCGCTGGACCATGATTCGCACCGCCACGGATTGCACCCGCCCGGCAGAGAGTCCTCGGCGGATCTTGGTCCAGAGAAGTGGCGAAAGAGTGTACCCGTACAAACGATCAAGAATCCGGCGGGTTTCCTGAGCCTCAACCAGATTCATATCGATGTTGCGTGTGGATTTGAGGGCTTCCAGAATCGCCTTCTTTGTGATTTCAGAAAAGGTCATCCGCTTGACCGGAACCTCCGGCTTGAGAAGTTCCACCAGATGCCAGCCGATACTTTCCCCTTCGCGGTCTTCGTCGGTCGCGACGATCAGTTCTTCAGCAGACTTGAGAAGATCCTTCAGTTCCTTGACGGTCTTTTTCTTTTCTGGAGAGACGACATAGAGCGGCTCGAATCCCTGGTCGACGTTGACTCCTAACCGGGTCCACGCCTCTGATTTCATCCCCTCGGGAATATCGGCAGCCTTTTCAGGAAGGTCGCGAACGTGCCCCATGCTGGCGCGCACTTCGTAGTCGCTCCCGAGAAATCCGGCGATTTTTTTTGCCTTGGCTGGGGACTCAACAATCACCAGCCCTTTTTTCTTCTTTGTGGAGCTACCCATCCGACCTGTCGATCTAAAAGTTGCGTTATCGATTCGGCGATCGCCGGACGAGAGAATTCCAGTCCGGGTCGACTCGATACCGCTTCTGAAGTTCCTGTGTTCTTCCCCGCCCGACCCGATGCGTCTGCGGGATTTCCTCATTGCCAGGAAGCGCAGTCACCGCAACGAAAGTTTATGACCCGCACTCACTTTCGCCCGTTGTGCCCCATCTCGCTGTGGTCGCTGGACTTGTCACCAGAATCGCTCTGGTTAAGATGCGAGTTTTCCGATTGGGGGGATTCCGCCCCCGGCCGAGGGCCTCTTTACGCGGCACAACACTGCCAGATAATTTGATGGTCCCAGCCAGGATGAGAACTGCATTTCGCGTCAAAGTCATTACGTGATCGTTTGCGCGATTGTCAAGAGTCCATCCCGGGACAAGCAAAATTGCCGTTTCCAAAACTGGCCAGACCCGCCAGACTTCCCGGATCACAAATCACAGGTCTTGCGACCATATTAATCAGAGGAACAGGGATGAGTTCGCCGTTTACGATTTTTCGACGCCACCAGCGGGTGCTGATGGTGGTGATCACGGGCCTGGCGATGATTTCGTTCGTCTTGCTGGGAGCTGTTCAAGATCCGCGAGAACTTCCAACTCCCTTGATCGTTCTGTTTCTGGCATCCCTTGTCGGGGGGATTGCATGGCTGGCGGGACTCAGTTCGGGGAAAGCGTCCGAATGGGGACTCACCGGAGCACTCGTCGGAGCGATCATTGGTGTCGTCGGGGCATTTTATAACCGGGAAGCCAGTGCAGTTCTGCTGGACAATGGCAATATCTCTGTGAACGAAGCGATGGAAATCCGTCGCCAGCGCGATGTGGTCAACAGATTTACTCAGCTGGCGTTTCAGGAAACGTTCGGTATCCCGCTGCAGCTGATGCCCCCACAGGTTCAGGCGAACTACGTGTTCGGTTTCACCGATCGGGCAGACATTCCAATCCAGGATGTCGCGATCACTGAACTCCTTCGCCGAGAAGCCGACCGAATTGGCATTGTGATCTCCGACAAGGTCGTCGATGACTTCATCAAGCAGGTGACGTCGAAGGCCGGACTGACGGCGGTTTTTGATCAGGTCCGTCCGCTCATGAGCCCGGAACAACAGGCTCAGGCGACTCAGATTCTTGGATTGATCAAAGACAAGAAACTGAGTGCCAAAGCATTCACCAATATTCGTCAGGCTCTCCGGGTCTCCGAGACGGGGCTTATTAATGCCATCCGGAATGAACTCAAGATTCGCCAGGCATTCCGGCTCCTCTCCGGAAACAACTATTTCCCCCCGGAACAGTTCTGGGAGTTCTACCAGAAGCTGAACGTGAAGCAGTCTGCCGAGGTGGCCAGCATCCCGGTGAAGGACTTCATTGATCTGGATGCCAAGCCAACCGATGCAGAACTGACAAAGCTGTTCGAACAGTACCGGAATAACTTCCCCGGGTTCACACCTGAAGGTCGCCCCGCTCCGGGACGCCCCGGCTTCTATCAGCCACGGCGATTCCGAATTGGCTATCTGGAAGCCAGCTACGAAGACATCGAACCATTGGTCGGTGAGGTCACCGACGAGGAAATCCAGAAGCGATACGAAGAACGGTATCTGAAGAACGTCCCGGAAAGCAGCCTGAAGGACGATCTGGACCTGCCGTTCCTTCCCAAGCTGAACGCACCCGGCGAAGCTCCGACCGGGATGCCAGAAGCCCCAGCAGCTCCGCAAACGGAATCCAAGCCGGAAGGGACTTCCTCTTCCGACCTCCCTGCGCCTCCCGTGAAGCCGGGTGAGGACGATCGCTCGATGCCCGCTCCTCCTGAGAGTGTCTCCAAACCGGACGCCCCCAAACCCGAGGCAACACCCAAGGCTGAGGAAGCACCGAAGCCCGAAGAGACAAAGTCTGAGGAGCCCCCCAAGCCCGAGGAGAAACCAAAGCCGGAAGAACCCAAGTCCGAAGAGACTCCCAAGACCGAAGATGCTCCCAAACCGGAAGACGCTCCAAAGAGTGATTCAGACGTCTCTGCACTGGAAACAATGCTGATTGGCTCCCGTCCGGTTCTTTTCCTGCAGGACGAACCGGCAGCTGAGCCACAAAAACCGGATTCCACTCCAGCCCCCGAAAACAAGCCGGAGGCGAAAGAAGAAAAGCCGGAGGAAACACCTGCGGATCAACCGGAAGGGAAGCCAGCAGAAGAGATGAAGGACGCTCCGAAGCCCGCTGAGGAATCGACATCCCCTGCACCGACATCCAGTGCGACCGAGGGAGACAATGCCATTCCTCCTGCTCCGAGCACAGATCCTCCAGTTCGTCCGTCCAACGAGCCCCCTCCGCTGGATGATGAACTCAAGGCCCAGATTCGCAGCGAAATCCTCCGTGAGCGGACGATTGAAGAGATTTCCAAGCGAATGGAAGCAGCCTATCAGTACATGACTGACGTGAGCATCGATGTGCTCCGGCAGAAGGACGAAAAGGGCTACCTGACTCCGGAAGAAGCAACGAAGCGGCTGGAGCTGTACGCGGCACAAAACCAGCTCAACTACGTCACGACGTCTCCTCTTTCTTATCTGGAACTTCGCGACAGCGAGGAATTCCCGATTGGTCAGGCTCTGACGTTGCAGCGAGTCTCGGTGGCAGATGCGTTGGAGATGTCCCGCCCAACCGATTTATATCGGGTCATGCAGGCAAACGACTTCACCTCGTCCCGGTCCTACGTTCTCTGGAAAATTGAGGACAAGGCGGGATACGCTCCACAGACTCTTGACGATGACCCCGGACTGCGGGCAGCGGTCACAGAGGCCTGGAATCTGGAGCAAGCTCGTCCCAAGGCGAAGGCCCGGGCCGAAGCACTGGCCAAGAAGATTCGTGAGAGCGATCAGCCCATGGGGACTGTCCTTGCTGAGGAAACAATTACAGGAACAGAAAACAGCCTGTTCATCCCAGTGCGGATTACCGGTGATTTCACCTGGATGCAGAAGCCAATCGTTCCCCAGCTGAGCTTCCAGCAACAGTTCCCCGTTCGTCCGAGTACGATTCCGGGTGTCGAAAATCCGGGAGAAGAGTTCTTCAATGAAGTCTTCAACAACCTCAACGTTGGAGAGGTTGGAGTAGCTCCCAACAACGATCACGACACGTACTATGTCGTCAAGATCGAGTCGCGAGATCCTTCTACTCCCGAACAACTTGAAGCGATGCGCAAGAAGTTCCTTGAAGAAGGGACTCAGGCACCCGGGTATCCCAGCATGCTTCAGCAGATGCGGGAGAAGAACTTTGTGAACTGGCTGGAACAGCTGCTCATCGACCATGAGTTCGTCGACATGACCCGGCTGTCCCGGGAATAAACTCAGGGAGAAGGCCGCAGCGTCTGCCGCCCTTCTTCAGAGACATTCGTGACCCAGGCCGCGACTCCTCCATGAGTCGCGGCTTTTTTATTGATGTGCGATCAGGATCAAAGGGCTTAAGATCCGCGTTCAAGTTCCGTCGTTGAGGCGATCCCAGTCATCGCTCCCCAGAACCATCAACCCAAATCCCGCCGCCGTCAACAAGACACATGCCATGCCTTCCACCATAAGCCAATCTGGCTGAGCAGCAGTGGGTGTCTCAGAGACCAGTCGAATCAGACATTGATTCAGTGCCAGTACTCCAATGAGCAAACCTGATGCTGCAACAATCAGTCCGCCCCGGCGGAACCAGATTCGACTTCGCGTTCGGGAATCCGATATTCTGGTTTTCATGGCAGTCCTTCCTCTTTCGCCCGACACCTGCGGGACAGGATTGTCGCATCACTGGGGAAACGAAGAGTCATCCCAGATGGATCAAAAGTTTCACCTGAATTTTGAAAACGAGTCTGTCAGCCATGTCGCCAGAACCACTTGCCAACTGGAACGGGGTCGAGATGCCCCTGTCTGAAGTCCGTGTCTCGGTACTGGACCGCGGGTTCCTCTTTGGCGACGCCATTTATGAAGTGATTCGGGTCTATTATGGAAAGCCGTTCCTGTATGAGGATCACATGGCCCGACTGGCCCGGAACCTTCAGAAGATGAAGATCCCAGCGGATCCGGATCGAATCTCCGAGCGGGTTCTTTCCACATTGGCACACAGCCAGGTGCAAAGCGGAACAATTTATATTCAGGTGACCCGGGGAGAGGCCCCTCGGGTGCACCATTTTCCCCGCCCGGTTCCAGCTCCTAACGAGCTGATTTACGTAAAGTCACTCGATGATCCATATGCATCGCGACGCGAAACCGGGGGCCGCGTCAAAATCATTGAGGATATCCGCTGGAAGCGCTGCGACATCAAAAGCACGAATCTGCTGGCAAACTGCATGGGGGCAGAAGAAGCCTATGCTGAGGGATATGACGAAGCGGTTTATGCAGCCTCAGACGGGACTCTCGTCGAAGCAACCCGCAGCAGCCTCTTTGGAGTGAAAGAAGGGGCCATTATCACAGCCCCTCTCAGCGACCAGATCCTGCCGGGAATTACCCGCAAACTGATTCTGCGGCTGGCGGACGAGATCAATGTGCCGGTCATTCAGGAATCAATCCACCGGAATTCTCTCTCCTCGCTGGAGGAACTGTTCCTCACCGGCACAACGATGGAAATCCTTCCGATCGTGCTGGTGGAAACGCAGACAATCGGAACGGGCACCCCCGGTCCGATCGCGCAGCGACTTCATGAAGCCTATCGGGCAGCGATCGAACGCGAATGCCGCTAGTTCATCATTCTGATCGGCACTTGCAAGGAAGACTTTAGACCTCGATCTCTTCCCTGCGAACAGAATTGAGCGGGGCAGCGGGTTGCCCGATCGATTCGACGCACTCAATTATATGGGAGCATCTGCAGACTGGCTCAAATGCATTCGGGTCGTCAGGATATGGGGCGCCCCTTCAGGAGAATCGTCAATGAGTAGATTTACTCGCCACGTAGCCGTTTCCGTCAGTGTTCTCACCGCATTTCTTGTCGCTGTCTCCGCTGGAGCCAGCACCCCTCAGGTCACCAGCGGCACCGGGGGGATGGTTGTCAGCGTCTCTGCTCCGGCGTCACAAGTCGGGGTCGATGTCCTCAAGGACGGGGGAACCGCAGTTGATGCGGCTGTCGCAGTGGCGCTCGCCATGCAAGTGACCTGGCCGGAAGCGGGAAATATTGGAGGGGGAGGATTCATGATGGTCCATCCGGGCCCTCATCAGGCTCCCGTCTGCATCGAGTACCGCGAGACTGCTCCGCTGGCTGCGGGGCGAAATTTCTTCCAACCGAACGACTCCACACACACCTGCAAGGCTGTTGGCGTTCCGGGAACACTTCGAGGACTGGAGCTGGCCCACAAAAAGTATGGCAAGCTTCCGTGGAAGAGGCTGGTAGAACCATCGGTCGCGCTGGCGAGAGACGGGTTTGTTGTCGATGAGGGGCTGGCCAAATCCCTGAACGACGTTCTTCATTCGCTCGCCCCCACCGGATATGAAGAGTTTCGGCGGATCTATGGCAAGCCGGATGGAACTGACTGGAAAGCGGGGGACAGACTCGTTCAGCCGGAACTTGCCGTCACGATGCAACTCATCGCTGATCAGGGGCCCGAAGCGTTCTATTCGGGAACAATTGCCCAGCAACTCGTTGCGGAGATGAAGCGTGGAAACGGCGTCATCACTCTGGACGATCTGAAACGGTACGAAGCCAAGGTCCGCACCCCGATTCATTTCCGATACCGGGGATTCGACATCTACGGCCCGCCCCCTCCCAGCTCTGGAGGGATCTGTCTGGCCGAGATGATGCAGATGCTCGAGACATTCGATTTACGCAGCAAACCACGATGGTCGGCTGAGAATGTGCATCTCCAGATTGAAGCCTGTCGACGCGCCTACCTCGACCGTGCCCGGTATCTGGGAGACTCCGATTTCGTTTCCATTCCGAAGTTTCTCACCACTCCAGAGCATGCACGCGAACTGGCGAAGAGTATCGATCCGGCTCGTGCCACCCCCAGTCTGGAACTCGCTTCCGACATTCCGATCACGACAGAATCCTCTTCCACCACCCATTTCTCGGTGGTCGATGGAAACGGGATGGCCGTCTCGAACACCTACACGCTGGAGAACAGCTACGGCTCACGTGTTGTTGTTCAAGGAGCGGGGTTTCTGTTGAATAACGAGATGGGGGACTTCAACTGGTTCTCCGGCGTGACCACTCCCACAGGACGGATCGGGACCGAAGCCAACCTGATCGCTCCCGGCAAACGGATGCTCAGTTCCCAGACCCCGGTAATCGTCCTCAAAGAAGGAGAAACACGGCTGGTCACCGGAAGCCCGGGGGGACGCACGATTATCAATACTGTGCTCTGCATCCTGATGAATGTGCTGGAATTCGAAATGGATCTGGAGACAGCTGTCGCCCAACCACGATTTCACCATCAGTGGCTTCCGGATCGAGTTCAGATCGAACGGTCCGCTGAAAAGAAACATGCTGCGATGATTGAGGACCTTCGCCAGATGGGACACACCATCCGGTTCGTCGGCCATCAGGGGGATGTTCACTCCATTTCCCGTGACCCGGCCACCGGCAAGCTTCAGGGGGTCGCGGACACTCGCCTCAGTGGCAGCGCCCAAGGATTTTGATCAGCCCTTCCGGCCTTCCTCTGCATCATCAGAATTCAGAAACGCCGGAACGTCGCGGAACAGTTGTTCCTGTTCCGCACATTCCTTCTCCCACCATGCCTGAAACAGCATTCGGAATGGGGGGGTGAACGTTTCGGGGGATCTCTCCAGCATCTCAGCGATTTGAGCTGTTGAGAGAAAGACCACGTTTGCAATCTCTCCCGGATCAGGCACAGGAGGAGCGTCGGTCTGCAGGTGGTAAAGAACCGTGTGCTCATAGGCCGTTGATTCCGAACCGATGAGTTTGTCCCCCGGAATCAGCTCACCCTGAAGCTGAAGTTCTTCCTTCAGCTCACGAATCGCGGCCGCCTCGTAACTTTCCCCGCTGTCGACATGACCAGAGGCCGACGATGTGAAACATCCGGGGAACTCGTCTTTTGTTTCGGTTCGCTTTTGGAGAAGAAGCTCGCCGTCTGAATTCCAGACCCAGATATGAACAGCGCGATGCAATAATTTGCAGCGGTGAACCTCCGAGCGCGGAGCTGTCCCGATGACATTATCGTTCTCATCACAGACATCGAAGAGCTCTTCGGTCATCGGTTTTGCTCCCTTCAGAGGATTCGGTCTCAATTCACGTCGATTCCGGTTGGTTCGTTTCGCTGGCGGCCTGTTGCTCTCGCAATTCCGCTCCGGGGATTCCCACAACAGGGGCACCGCCCCCTTTTTCGGCTGAAGGGATCCAGACTTCATGGAGGGGAGTGGCATCTTCCCGCTTGCGCAGCAGGAAGTAGATGATCGTGACCATTGTCCAGAAATAACTGAAGACAAAGGCCGCCGGAATCAATGCCATCCCATTCATCCAGAACTGAACAGCATCCCGGGCAAAACCCCCTTCAGGAGCGTCTGTTGCCGGTTTCCAGGGCCACGGCCCGAAGATTCCCGACGAAACACTTGCCAGAGTCAAATCTGTACTCACACGGACAAAACATTCAACAAACCACAGCAACAAGGTTCCATAGAGGACCATCAGGAGTGTCAGCACCAGCCCATAGAGAGGCCGATTGAAAACGTAGCTGCAGGCCCGACTGAATCCATCGAACGCATCTCCGGCATCAACGCAGATCCCCGCAATCATCAGTGGCCATCCGAACAGGATACCGATCAGGACGATGGTCATCAGAATGCCGATAATCAGAGGGACGATCCAGAAGATCCCCGTCATCGCAGGTCCGATGACCGGGAGATTTGAAAACAGTCCAATACAGAAATTCATCGCCCAGCAGCCAGCCACCCCAACACATCCGATGAGCGGGGCGCCTGCCATCGTCGTCAGTCGGCTGCAGGAGAATCCCAGGGACTGTCGGATGGAGAGGTCGGATTGCAGTGCAAAGTCGACAGCTGCCATCCGGGAGATGGCTCCCCCAAAAAGAATGCTGATCAGAATGCTTCCCAGCAGCACCCCGAGCGATGCCAGTTTAACGGACAAAGTCTCTCCCAATACGACAGCCATGGCCGCACTTATCATTCGAGTGATCGGCCACAGGAGAGGCTGCTGAGCGATCGTGTCAACGACGGGAAAACGTGATGTGGCTGACGGCTCCAGACTGCTCACCCCGAGGTCATTGCCGGTCGCGGTCAATGAGTCATTAGCGGAGAATCCCTTCCAGAGAAGAGTCTCCCGATCTGTCTGAGGACGTGCTGATGGGCCAAGTCCTTTTTCAAGTCCCATCCAGCAAATCACAGCGACCAGAGCCAGCAGGAGACGCCGGACACCGATCGCCATCCGAAACCCTCGGAACATCTTCAGCCACGGCATCCAACGCTGAACCAATGCCGCAGTCGTGGGGAAAAACTGTTCTTCGAGTTCATTACTGACTGGGGGAACACTCATAAGAATTTCTGTTTCCGGGTTCGAAACGGGGACTTCCTGAACAGGGGGCATGTTGGCGGTTTAGTCAACATTTCCGTCCCGATCGCTGCAGTTACTGTATCTGCAGCCTTGCTGAATTTCGATTGAGACTCATGATAGTTTGAAAGAACCTTCGCAGTCCGAATGTTCAAATGAAAGTACTGCGTGGAATCCCGGCTGCATTTCCAGCACGAACATCAACGCATTCCTCCCTGTGCTGGATCAGTTCGTCCCTGCGACGGAAAGAGACAGCCTGATACCAGTCTCCCGGATTTCTCTTTTACCCTGAAGACACGTCGAGCCCACGATGCCCTGGTTTCAAAAACAGATCACCCTCCCGCAGCGTCGACGCGGGTTCCACCTCATCACTCGAGAGATTGTGCAGGCCCTTCCGGAACTGGCCAACATTCGTGTTGGACTGCTGCACGTCTTCATCATGCATACGTCCGCATCACTTACCATTAACGAGAATGCCGACCCGGATGTCCCGGTCGATCTGGAATCCTCTTTCAATGCCATCGCTCCAGAGAGCTTTCCCTACATTCACACGTGCGAAGGTCCCGATGACATGCCCGCGCACGTGAAGGCCTCGTTGCTGGGAAGTTCTGTCACCGTTCCCGTGTCAAACGGTCGTCTCGTTCTGGGGACATGGCAGGGAATTTATCTTTGTGAACACCGCAACCATGGCGGAAGCCGCCGGCTGACACTCACGCTACAGGGTGAATGAACATCAAGGTGAACAACAAAAAAAGCGGCAGACCGGAGTCATGCCGCTTCACGTTCATTCCTTTGAATATCGCCCCATCAAGGTGAAACCCGCTCGAATTTCAATCCGGGATCCTCAGCGGGTGCCCCCATCAGACGAAACCGCCACGCATTCGGTCCCAGCGAAGTCACTCCCCCTTCCATGGTCCCCTGATCCTTGCTGGAGAGAATGATGGAGTCTTCATCAGTCGTCAGCTGACCACTGACTGTTACCTCAGGCTGATTCGGCTGTTTGGCCTTCCACACAAAGTCGGACTCTGGGGTCACCGTCAGGGTAATGACCGTTCCGTTGGTTTCCGCTTTCCAAGTGCCGACAAGGTCCGTGTCCTCTTCGGATGGGACCTCCAGTGGAGGAGGAGTCGGCAACGGATCAGTTGCGGGGGGTGTCGGTTCAGCACTTGCGGGGTCATTCGCCTTCGGCGGTTCCAGAGTATCCAGCAGCTGGCGGGCCACCACATCTTTCGGCTCATTCTGGAGAACCACCTTCAACGCCCCAATGGCCTCTGGAGTCGAACCGATTACCATGTAATGGTAAGCGAGAACGAAGTACGCAGCGGCATTATTGGGATGCTGTCGGCAATAGGCTTCGAGTGCGCGAAGCTGAGTCGTGTAATCGTTGACATTGCCGTACAGACTACTGAGCGTTGTCCAGTTCATCCCGGGAGTTGACGAAAGCAACGCGTTCAAGGCTGCTGCCGCCGGCTGATATTCGCCCAGTGCAAACAGCGTCAACGCACGCACTTCATGAATGACGGGATCATTCGGCTGCGCCTTCAATGCTTCATCAAACTGACGCAGCGCATTCTGATAATCTCCCGCTTTAAAGCGTGCCAGACCATCATCGAACGCCCGGATTCCGGGATCATCCTCTGGAGGAGGCTGAGTGGAATCAAGATAGACCACGCTCGGCTCCTGCGGTGTCGTGTAGTTATAGACAACGACAGGCTGAGCGTAGTTGTACGTTGAGGCATAAACGGGAGTCAGTCCGACATAGTACGGGTTGTAGTAAGCGCCGTATCCGTACCCCCATCCACTCACAATGGTCCCCAGACCAAAGCCTGTTACCGTTCCCCAGAAGTAAGGACGATACCACGAATTGCGTCCATACCCTGCCCAGCTACCGCGATACCAGTTGTAGTGCGGATTGACGTAATGATGATGGTGGTGGTAGTGGGCATATCGGTCTCCCCCGTTCCACCCCCATCCTCCCGGATTCCAGCTGGGCCGGTCTGGACGATTCCAGTTGGGTGGACGGTTCCCCGGACGATCCCCGGGACGATTTCCTGGCCGATGATCCCAGTCCCCCGGACGGTGACCCGGGCGATTTCCGATGATCGGCCGTTCTGGAGGTCGTCCATTTCCGGGACGGTTCCCGAATCCGGGGCGGTTAGTCCCCGGTCGGTCACCGGGACGATTGCTTCCGGGACGACCATCGCCGGGACGATTTCCAAAGTCCGGTCGGTTTGCTGAGGGGCGTCCATCACCTGGGCGCTGACCAAAATCAGGGCGGTTTGGACCGGGACGATCCCCATCTCCGGGTCGGTTCCCGCTGCCCGGGCGATTTGCTGGTGGACGGGCATTGTCGGGTCGCTGTCCGATGTCGGGACGATTTCCTCCCGGCCGCCCTCCATCACCCGGGCGGTTTCCGGAGTCCGGACGATTTGCAGGGGGACGGGCGTCTCCCGGACGCTGCCCGACGTCAGGACGGTTTCCACCGGGTCGACCAGTGTCTGGGCGATTCGTGTCCGGACGATTCGGGCGTCCTGGCTGAGACGGTGCCGGTCGGGCGACTCCCCCCAGGCTCGGCCGATTTCCGATGTCGATCACCGATCCGGGACGGTTCCCAGACGGCCCTCCCGCCCCGGAGGGACGATTATTGTTAACGGGTCGCTGAACCGTGATATCCCGTCCCGGACGTGTCTGGTTTCCCGGGGTAATTACACTTGGCCGGACTGGTGGAGTATGACTCCCGGGGCCACGATTGCCTTGAGAACCTCCCCCAAAGGAAGGCCCCCCCGGGCGCGACGGCCCACCGCTGGGACGAGGCTGCCCCCCTCCGAGCGAAGGCCGGTTTCCAATATTACTGGGAGGTCGAACACCCGAAGACCCCTGAGGGCGGGTGTTCCCCAAGGTGGGACGCGACATGCTGGGTGCTCTCGCTCCACCGGACGGGCCGGGGGCGCGTGAACCGCTCTGCGCCCCAGGGGGACGTCCTCCCCCTCCTCCGCGGTTCCCACGCTGTGCCAGAACACTTTGAGGAGAAGACATCATCCACGCAGCCAGAACTGCGGCAATCCAGCCTGCGCGTGAGTGTTTTGGAAAAATCAACATGGCATCGCCTCTTCTGTATTCTGTCACGCGACGGGTTTTCCGTCGCTAGAGTCCGCATGGAGAAAGAATGACCGGCTTGTCAGTTGGATTCGCCGGTCAGTTTTCGCACCACGTGGAATTCAAAATCCTCTTCCTGCACCCCGTTAATCAACCGGTGCGTCCCAATCATTGTAAACCGGTTTGCATCATCCTGAGTCAGACGGATGATCGCAGAGCCGGTTCCCCCGTCTGGAAGGATGGCGCTGGACTGAATGTGCCAGCTCTCTCCTACCGGAATCCAGACTCCTTCCCCAAAACTTCCATCAGAGTCGAACAACCACGTTCGAATACGTTTGTGCAACGGGTCCCACCCAATGCGGTGTTCGCTCTTCATCGCCAGTTCGCCATTCGACTCAATCTGATAGGTTCCTAACAGGTAATTTCCATCATCGGACCAGCGGTACGTAATGAGGACTCGTCCATTCGTTCCTTCATTGACCCATTCGCCGACTAGCCATTCCAGCGGCTCAAGCATCTGATGAGCCGTTGGAAGAACCTCCCGTTCCATGTCCTTGACCGAAACATACTTCCACCCATCGTCTGTCTTGGCGAGGGTTGCGGTGTAGTGGACGATCGCCTGGGAGTCCTCTCCGCAGGTCATCGTTCGAGTCCCCTCCTCAAATGCCACGGGGCCAATCGCGATGAGTTTCTCCACATGTGTGGACATCTTTGCCCCGGGATAGGTTTCAAAGTATGTCTTCAGAATGTCCCGAATGTGTTCACGTCCATGATAGATGTTGCCAAGCTCATCAACCCATTCTCCCTCGGGAAGAAACTGATTGGCCACCTCTTCAGGTTTCGCCGCTTCAAATGCCTGAATCAGCGTCTGCCGGGTCTTCTCGATCTCTGCTTCGGGGCCGTCCGACTTCTTGGCAGCAGCAATGATTTCTTCCGGTGGCTCTGCAGCACTGACCGGGACACAAACTCCTCCAATGCCGAACCCCACCATGGCAAGCAACGCTGCCTTCATCCCGGAACTTGGCCTCATGACTCAACTCCTGCACTGCACCAGACAAAGAATGACACGCGACGGGTCAGGCATTTCTCCTGACGATCTCCAGATCTTCAATGACTTCCCGTTCGGCATCAAACAAACGCTTCGCCGAACGTCTCTCTCCGGTATCTATCATTTTTGCAGTCTCACAAGTAGCGGGGACTGAATTCCGGATTCAATTCCCGGATTTCATCCCAAAACCATCCTGAAGAATGTTTTTACGGTCCTTCAGCGCCAATCCCCGCAGTGTGGAACACATCAGGCAGGTGATTCATTCCACTGAGAAAAGCAGGTTTGGCAAACGATGTACCATTTACATCATCAGCGAATCGAAACTCGCTCTCATGCGAGAAGACTCCCCCGAAGATCACTCCCTCCGGTGTGAGAAAAGACGCCAAAAAGGCAAGACAGAACGGCCGTCTGTTCAGGCTGGGAAAATTGTCTGTCGCTTGAACTGCCGACCTGAATGGGCGAGAGTGAGTGTCGCGTTGTCATCAATCTGACTGGTCGAAAAGAAGACACTTGTCCGAGATCCCTCCCGCTACCGATTACCCACAGTCCGGTCCCCCTTCGGCGACGTCGCAGTCGACGTCGGGCCGTCAGGCCGTTCTGATCATTTTCGGATTCGGCCTGTTGATGGTCGGAGCACTCTGGTTGTACTGGGAGCTTTACACCCGTCCATTTCGCCCGCTGCAGAATGCGATTGCAGCACGGTTCCCTGATTGCCGTCCGAATGTCATTGGAGGGCAATACAAGAGTCATCAGACCGGAACACCCCGAATCCTCAGGGTCGTCCTGCAAATGCCGACGGATGATTTCGATCCGACAGTCGAAATCGAACAGAGCGAGGAAAGAGCATTGGAACTGGCGCGACTGACAAGCCAGTACATCTCGCTCTCAGCGTATGACGTGCTGGAAATCCATTTGGTCCAGCGTCTCCCTGAACAATCTCCTCGACACTGGTCCAGATCCAGGGGAACAGGAGAATGGGAAAAACGGATCGACTCGCATTCGCACAAAGGAAACGAGGGCGTTTCCGACCACTCAGAACACTCGTCGAACTCCTCCCCTCCCAGCAATTGAGTAAACAGGTCGTTCCGACAACGCATCCGTTGATGGCGAGACTGAGTTGCTGTTCTTTCAGCCGGGATGAAGAGATTACTCCGCCAGCGGTTCGCTACGCGGATAAGACCCGAGGATCTCCATGCGAACCGCTTTTTTCTCAAGGGTCTGCAGTGCCTTTTTGATGCGAGGCTCCTTGATATGTCCTTCAAAGTCCAGGAAGAACAGATAGCCGGTTTCCGGACCACGCAATGGGAAGGACTCAATCCAGGTCAGATTGACCTTGTTATTCTTGAATGCGGTCAGAGCATCGGAAAGTGAACCNGGCGTGTGTGGAATCTGCAGCANAAGTGCGGTTCGGTCCCGACCGGTCTGTTCCGTNTCGTGATCGCCAATAATGGCGAACCGGGTCACATTGTGGGCGTTGTCTTCAATGTTCTCCGCCACAATATTCAAGCCATACTGGACAGCTGCTTCGCGACTGGCAATCGCCCCGACTCCCGGTTTGGTCTCCGCCAGTTTCGCTGCGGTGGATGTGCTGGTGACATCATAGACCTTCGCCTGAGGCATGTTGCGGGCAATCCACTCCCGACACTGAGACAGCGCCTGAGGCTTGCTGTAGATTTCGGTGATTTCGCTACGGGGAGACCGGGAGAGGAGATTGTGATGCACCGCGATTTGCACTTCTCCGCAGATGCGAAGAGGGAGCCGCGTAAACATATCCAGCGTATCGACGATACGCCCATCGGTGCTGTTCTCGATCGGAACGATTCCGAACTCCGCATGCCCCTTGTTGACTTCTTCAAAGACAGATGCGATGGAGTTGACCGGAACCAGATCCGCAGTCTGCCCAAAGCGCTCGAGAGCAGCCAGATGCGTGAAACTGAATGGAGGCCCCAGATAGGCAACCCGAACCGATTTCACCTGCATCCGGGCAGCACACAAGATCTCACGGAAAACGGATCGAAGAACTTCGCGAGGTAACTGGCCGTGATTGGCCTGATCGAGTTCGACCCAGAGTTCGTTTTCAAGGGTCGGGTCAAACCAGAGCTGTTGTCGATCTGAGGTGGCCTGAAGCTGCTCGACCGTCAACTTCATCCTCTGTCCGAGCAGCTGGACCAGCTGCTTGTCGATCAATTTCAATCGGGAAGGGGATGTCGACGAGGTCACAGGCTTCTTGCGAGCAACCGCCTTGGGAGGTGTGGCAGGCTTCGACTTCCGGTCAGCGCGTGAGCTGTTCCGCACGACGCGGGTGGGCTTCTTTTTGACCATGAGTCAGTGACTTTCGCGAAAGAACGACCCAAAAGCAGCTGGCGCCAATCTTTGACTGTTATCTGAACTGCAACAATACGACCGGAAGCCAAAAGGGAGGACCGGGCCAGCTGTCAGTAACCTATTCCCCTGCAATGCTTTGGAATGGCGTTTTAGCTGCGGATGGATCAATTGTCAAGTTGGCGAACAGGGAGGTCAAAGTCAATTTGATCTCGCGCCCCGCTCGTTTCGCTCCTCAAATCGCCCAATCTGCCTGACATTGGCAGACTCTGATTGGGAAATCCCGCAAATTCGTCCAATTTTTGTGATTGACCTTTGTCGATAAACTCCTGTAGACTGAATCTCAAATGAGACTGAGTCTCAAGAGCGTTTATTGAGGGTCGAATCTGTCACCGACTCACACGTTGATGTCAGACATTCCTGCCAACACAGCCCTACCATCCCGATGACGCCTCCACCAACCCTCCAGCAAACCAGCACGGTTCTCTGCCACTGCTTTCGCGTCACTCAAGCGACAGTCGAAGACTGCGTGACCGTGATGGGAGCAACCAGCGTCCGCGAAGTTCGCGACATCTGTGGCGCCGGAGGAGGATGCATGGGATGTCGCCGAAGAATCCAGGCGTTCATCGAGAAATGCCGATCGACCGAACCGACGTCTAATGAATGACCCGACGTCTTGTCGGAATTGAAAGTCTGATCAAAAACAAAGAGCCGGACACTCGAATTCAAGTGTCCGGCTCTTTTCGTATTTGAAAAAGTTATCCCCGCAGGTCACCCTTCAGAGACAGACATTTCCTGACCTTGCCGCTATGGGGCAACGGCGGAGTTCTCAGTGGCCAGCTGCGTCGTCGTCGCTTCCGATCTGCGAGAGCATGTAGTTCTGGATTCCAATCTTCTCGATCAGATCCAGCTGGGCTTCCAGCCAGTCGACACTCTCTTCAGATTCCCGAACAATCTGTTCAACGATCTCACGACTGCCAGCGTCCTTTTCTTCACGGCAGATCTCTGCTGCGTCGTTGTAAACCTTGCAGGCATTGAGTTCGAGGGCCAGAGCATTCTCAAGCTGTTCCTTGACGGTCTCCCCGACGCGGATGACGTCGTACCGGGCAATTTCGGGGATCCCTTCGAGGAAGATAATTCGATCGATGAGAAGTTCCGCATGCTTCATTTCATCGATCGACTCGGCGTAGTGATGCTTCCCCAGACGGAGCAGCCCCCAGTTCTGACACATCTTCGCCTGGACGAAATACTGATTGATCGCCGTCAGTTCGATGGTCAGTCCTGCATTCAATGCGTCGATGACGCGCTGGCTCCCTTTCATGATGATTTCTCCAATATCCTCAAATGTCGTTATACAAGACCGGGTTGGACTCGTTTCGGCGTGGAATCAACGCCATTCTAGAACGAAGCATCCCTAATCCACCACCGGGCGCTCGATCAATTGCAGGAATTGAGCGGAATTGACATTTTGTCCTTTCAAAAAACAACGATCCCCCGAACTCATGCGAAATTGAAACTCGGTTTCACATCCCCCTGCTCCGCTCACTGACAGTGATTGATTCGAAAAGGGAAACCAGCCATGTGGAGTCAACATCAGCTCAAGGGGCGACGCCTCGATGTCTTCACCCCGGAATCCCCTCACACTCCGGGCGCAGTCATCTATCTCCATGGCCATGGGGGTGAGTCACTGGTCTCAAACGACTCCTTCACTCGGGAGTTCGAGAAGCATGGGCTGCGGGTCGTCGCTCCTCATTGTGGCCCCTGCTGGTGGCTCGATGTCCCTTCCCCCGCCTTTGACTCTTCCCAGACTCCTGTTCGTTATCTGCTGGACGAAGTCGTTCCGTGGATTGCCCAGCGTTGGGACGTCCACCCACCGCAAATCGCGCTGCTGGGAGTCAGCATGGGGGGGCAAGGGGCCCTGAACCTCTCTTATCGAAACGCACTTCGATTCCCGATCGTGGCCGCTCTTTCCCCGGCGATCGACTTCGACCAAATTTACGGACGGGGATTTGGCATTGAGGATCTTTTCCCCGATCCTGAATCCGCACGGCAGGAGACAGTCGTCCTGCACCTCCATCCGCTGAACTGGCCGAAAGCCCAGTTTTTTGCCAGCGACCCGCAAGACACCTTCTGGCATGCTGGCTCCGAGCGACTCGCGAGCAAGCTCATGTCCTCAGGCGTTCCGTTTCAGAGCGATCTTCAGACCTCGCATGGGGGGCACGGCTGGAATTATTTCAACGCGATGGCAGGCCGGGCAGTCGAACATATCGCGTCGGCCCTTCAGAATCTGTCTGCCCCCTCATGAATCCGAACACAGAACCCCGACAAAGTGATATCACTGACGACTGGCTCTCCCCTTGCGGTCAGATGGTTTGTCAGACACGATGCGAGGGCAACATTTCCGCGCGTGAAGGAAAGATTTCGGGTGGATTCCCGAGTGAGTCATGAGCAGATCCCGCTTTGAGAACGACTTTCTGGAGATCATTTCCGGGCGCAACCGGGAATGGTTTGCGGACCTGGCGCGGATCGTTCTTGTCATCTGTTCCGTTCCGTATGCGGTCGCTTCGGGATTTCGGAATTCACTTTATCATCATGGCCTGCTCCGTCCCCGGTCAGTTGCTGCTCCGGTCATTTCCGTAGGCAACCTGACAACGGGAGGAACCGGAAAGACCCCGGCAGTGGCATGGCTGGTCCATACACTTCAGGCAGCCGGATATTCTCCCGGGATCGTCAGCCGGGGCTATGGAACTCTCGATGGAGCCGAGAACGATGAGAAGAGGATGCTGGACGAATTGTGCCCGGGCGTTCCGCATGAACAGGACCGGAACCGGTGGGAGGCAGCCAACAGAATCCTGGAACGTGGTCAGGCCAATGTCCTCGTTCTCGACGATGGATTTCAACATCGCCGGCTGCATCGGGATCTGGACATCGTCCTCATCGACGCCCTCAATCCCTGGGGCTACAACGCACTTCTTCCACGCGGACTGCTTCGCGAAACCTTAAGCGGTCTTCGACGTGCGGACATTGTCCTTATCACTCGCTGCGAACTGTCGACCAGCGAACAGATCAGCGAGATGATTGATCGCATCCGGAAATTTTCGGACGTTCCCGTCCTGCGGACCACATTCTCTGCCCGCCGATTCGTCAACTCCCGGGGAGACACACTCTCGCTCTCCCAGGCGCTCGACAAAATCGGATTTGCGTTTTGTGGAATCGGGAATGCTGATGGTTTTCGAAGGACGCTCATGGCACAGGGGATCGGCCTTCCGGAAGAACGGTTTCTCCAATTTCCGGATCATCACCATTACAGCCCGGAAGACCTCAAGCGAATCGTTCATCAGGCAACCCTGCAGGGTTCTGAAGTCCTCTTCACGACTCGAAAGGATCTCGTCAAAATCCGTCAGGATCGGCTGGAAAACCTCCCTGTCTGGGCATTGGAAATTGAACTGAAGTTCATTGATCCTCCGGATTTTCTGACAGGCCTGTTACGAACATTTGTCCCCTCTGCAACGGCAGGAAACCACGAGAAACAGTCTGTCTCTTCCCCCGGGCCAGAGCAGCATCAAGCGTGAGATTGCGAGTCACTGATGAAGATTGTCCCAACGGAGATACCGGAGGTGATTCAAATTGTCCCGGACATCTTTCACGATGACCGGGGCTTCTTTATGGAAGTCTTCCACACCGGGCGATTTCAACAGGAAGGGCTTCCCTCGAACTTTGTGCAGGACAATCTCTCCCATTCAAAACGGGGTGTCCTCCGGGGACTGCATTACCAGATCGACAATCCGCAAGGAAAGTTCGTCACCTGCCTGAACGGCGAAATCTTCGACGTGGCTGTGGACCTGAGAAAATCTTCTCCGACATTCCGGCAGTGGGTCGGTGTGACGCTGCGTGCTTCAGAGCGAAACTCGCTCTACATTCCTCCCGGATTCGCTCATGGTTTCTACGTCCTGTCCGAAACAGCAGACGTTTTTTACAAATGCACTGATCTCTATTCTCCCCGTTCCGAAAGAACATTACTCTGGAATGATCCGGACATCGGGGTGAAATGGCCCGTGACAGGAGATCCCATCGTGTCCGTCAAGGATCTCAACGGCCTGAGACTGGCGCAGGCGGAATGCTTTCCATGACTGAGTCGGAACGAACATTGTTGCCACGCGTGGCTCTGACCATGGGGGACGTTGCGGGGATCGGTCCGGAGATTATTGCCCGGGTCCTTCACCGCCCGGAGATCCATTCCTGGTGTCGCCCCGTGGTGGTCGGTGATCTGGATGTTCTTGAGCGTGCCGCTCAGTTGCTTCAGTTGAAACTCAGGCTGGAGGAAGTGGACGACGTCAACGCAAGCTGGGATCTCCCTGCAGATGTGATCCCCTGCTGGAACCCAGCCAGCGATGGGCTTGCTGCAGACGTCTCCCCTGGACGAGTCGATGGTCGCGCGGGGCACTCTGCCTATGAGTGGCTGGTGGCAGCGACACACGCTGCGCTGGAAAACAGGATCGACGGCATTGTCACCGCCCCGCTCAGCAAGGCAGCCCTCCATGCGGGAGGGCACGATTTTCCGGGACACACCGAAATTCTGGCGAAGGAATGTGGCGTCGTTGACTTCGCCATGATGCTCTATCTGCCTCACTGTTCCGTTGTGAAAGGCCCCAACGGTCTGGGGGTGGTTCACGTCACACTACACACATCGATCGCCAGTGTCCCGGGCTTGCTCACGACAGCAAATGTCGAAGAGAAAATCGGACTCATGGACCGGTTTCTGCGTCGGATTGGGTGTGCCTCTCCCCGAATTGGGGTCTGTGCCCTGAATCCTCATGCGGGAGAAGAGGGACTCTTTGGCGATGAAGAGGCCCGGATCATTGCTCCTGCTGTCCAGAACGCACGGAAGAAGGCGATTGCTGCCGATGGCCCTTCCCCCGCCGACACCCTGCTCCAGCGAGCTGTTCACGGTGCCTATGATGGTGTCGTGGCCATGTATCATGATCAGGGGCACATCGCGCTCAAGCTGATTGCCTTTCAGAAGGCGGTCAATGTCACGCTCGGACTTCCAATTGTCCGGACCAGCCCAAGCCACGGAACCGGGTTCGATATCTCCTGGCGCGGGATGGCAGATGATAACGGAATGAAAGAAGCGATCCGGGTTGCGGTTGAGCTGATTCGTCGCAAAGAATCGAAGGCTGTCTGAATCGGGAGGCCTACCCTCCGACCCTCTGAGGGAACATCGCGACAACCAGCCTCAATAAAGAAACGTTCTGGGACAGGGATAAGGATTGATCAGGATGATCGACGGAGTGAAAAATTTGGGGATGAACGAATTGCGGCGAAGCATCGCATTGTTCGTGGCTGTCGCAGCACTGGCCTGCACTCTCAAGACGACCTCCGCTCAGGACCGGTATGCCAATCTGCGTCACCAGATGGTTCAGGAAAATCTGGTCGAGGAAGGGATCACCAATGAACGGGTGCTGGAGCAGATGCGGACCGTCCCCCGCCATGAGTTCGTGCGATCCGAGCTTCGGAACCTGGCTTATTACGATCAGGCTCTGGATATTGGCTTTAAGCAGACCATCTCTCCGCCGTTTATCGTTGCCTACATGACGGAAGTCCTCGATCCACAGCCTACCGACCGGGTGCTGGAGATTGGAACTGGGAGTGGATATCAGGCGGCTGTTCTCTCCGGTCTGGTTCAGGATGTTTACACCATTGAAATCGTCGAACCGCTCGGCCGACGGTCCGCAGCCCTCTTGAAACGGCTCGGGTACAAGAATGTTCACTGCCGGATTGGAGATGGATATCTCGGATGGCCGGAGCAGGCCCCTTTCGACAAGATCATTGTTACCTGTTCGCCAGAAGATGTTCCCGCACCTCTCGTCGAACAGCTGAAGGAGGGGGGGAAGATGATCATTCCGCTGGGGGAACGTTATCAGCAGGTCTTCTATCTCTTTGAAAAGAGAGAGGGGAAGCTGGAACGGACTCAGCTCCTTCCGGCTCTCTTTGTCCCAATGACCGGAAAGATGGAGGATCTGCGACAGAAGCAACCAGACCCGCTCCGACCTCAGTTCGTCAACGGAAGTTTTGAACTTGATGAGAATGGAGATGGTCTGGCCGATGGTTGGCATTATCAACGTCGATCGACACTAGTCCCGGATGCAGCAGCTGGAGAACAGTCCATCTGTTTTGAGAATCATGTTGCAGGCCGCTCGGCTCATATGCTTCAGGCGATGGCCATCGATGGAAGTAAGCTGCGTCAGCTGACGCTGCACTGGTCCATGAAATCAGCCGGCATCAAGGAAGGCCGCACGCCTCAGGAAGCCCCGGGAATTTTCATCTACTTTTTCAACGAGCAGCGAATCCCCTTTGACCGGCTGTTCATTGGCCCCTGGCTGACGGACGTTCCGGAATGGCAGCAGAGAAGCCACACTTTCCGAGTTCCCCCCAATACACGGGAGGTCATTATTCGCGCCGGTCTGAATGAAGCAACCGGCCGGCTGTGGCTGGATGATTTCCGGCTGGAACCGGCCCGATAACAGGGCGGGATCGCGTTGTCCCTTCAAGGGAGCGGTTCAAGTTCGCAGTTAGTGCGCTGTCAGAAATGAACTAGCCAGAGCGACCATCCGTCTGGCCGCAGCGTCGCTGGAGTAGTGTTGACGGACCCCATCCCAGACTCGCTGGGCATGTTCAAAACGAAGTTCGGGATCAGCAAACTGAGCCATCGCTTCTGCAAGGGCCTCCGGATCACGTGGGGGGACAAGCAATCCTCCCCCGACAGTATTCAACATTTCCGGGAAGGCTCCATGAGCGGGCTGGACAACGGGAACCCCATTGGCCATTGCTTCCAGGACATAAAGCCCCTTGGGTTCCAGAAACTCTGTCGGGACCGAGAACAGGTCCAGCCTCTGGAAGAATGCCACCTTCTCCGCCAACGTCGCAGGACTCCCGATGTTCGTATAAGAGATTCCGGAGCGATCCAGCGTTTCGAGTGTCTCACGGATGTACGTCTGGTATTGCTTCCCCTGATATCCCCCGAGGTAGAGTTCGGCATCAGGGAGCCGATTCCTCAGGCGAATGAATCCGTCCACGAGATGGTGCAGCCCCTTCTCCGGAGCGAAGCGGGCGAAGTATCCGACCCGCAGCGGGCCAGTTTCCCGTCGTTGTGGGCACCCCGTATGCTCATGCAGATCGATTCCGACCGGGACAATATGAAAGCGGTCCACAGGAAGTGACAGATACGCAGAAATGTAATCGCGATAGAACGCGGTCTGTGTGATAAACCCGTCAAANTCCTGCGCTCGCTGGGANATCAGCTCGATGGCCTGCTGCCGATCTTCCGGCTTCAGCGCATCCAGAAANACATCGTCCCCCTGAAGCGTACAGAGCACCGGTACGGGCGAGGCCTGTCGGATTTCGTGCAGTGCTCCACAGAGGAGCGCATTACTGAAGATAATGAGATCAGGGCGGAGGTCTCTGGCAATCGCCTTTGCCAGTTCCTGAATGGCCCGCCGATGCGGCCCCTGCTCCCCCTGAAGCATTGAGATCGTCAGATCGCCCAGTTCCGTCGCATCGTTGCTGACAGCACCGCTCGTGGCTTTTCGGATAATCGCAGGAGAATCGAGCCATGACGTCAGGAAGCGTGGCAGACGGCTCCACCACGGGAATTTCCCGNTGAGATAAACATTGATCCCTCCCAGGAAGATCCGGTTCAGNCTCTGATCGGGTTCATCTACCGTCAGNGGCGTNTACGTCGGAATCAGAGAAACCTCGATCCCCTGCTGCCGGAGAGCGCGGGCGAGTCTGTTGTCATGCATGCACGAGCCGCAATACATGCCTGCGCCGCCTGCAGTGATGATCGCCAGATGCATGCGATTCCCGGGGTCACGGTCAGGAGAAAACCATCGAACAGCACGTCATCATAACCCACTCGTCGAAGGACGAAAGGGAGACGACGCAAACGCCTCCTGACAGCACTCCTACTCATTCGCCGTCTGGCGGGAATGCATCATCCGGTTGAACTCTTCCGGGTCAAACATGTCGGGACGAAAGGATTTCTGTACCTCTTCCCGGAGCTGCATGTCAGGCTGGGGCAACGCCTCGTTCTGACGGGACTGTGGTGCGAGTGGGGCCGCCTGAGAGATCCCCGGAGGAAGCAACTTTGGCGCAGATACTGGAGCTTCGACAGTCGCTCCTGTCTGGAGAACCCCGGAAGAGGGTGTCCCCTTGCGGGCCAACTGGGACGAAGGGGTCCCATGAGGAGCGTTGGCTCGCTTCTCGGCAGCAACCATCTTGACCCATTCATCAATGATATCGAACTGGGCCTGATTTCTCGGTCCGAAAAAGAGGTTCTTGTGATGAGCTGAATTTGTACTCGGCTCCACGAGAAGCGGGCTGCGCTCCGGGTGCTCAATGTCGATAAAGCGGAAGATTACTTCCTGATTGTGAGCGGACGCGAGTTTCAGTCCGGGAGAATCAAAACGGGCCAGTTTCAGATGAAGCGATCCCGCCTTGTCCCCTCCGTGGCAATGAGCGTTTCCACACTTGTTCATCAGCAATGGCTGGACCTTACGCATATAGATGAGTTGAGCCTCCCGGCTGATTTCCGTCGCCGTCCCGGAGTCCGTCGAGACAAATGCAGACGCATGAATGGCGGTCTGGCGTTGTGGAGCTGGCTGTGTCACCAGAGTTGTTGAGTTCTGACGTTCGGGATGAAGAATGGAGTCGATCTGGCGATAGAGAAGTCGGGCATCCGATCGGGTCGGCTCCAGACGAAGAGCGGTCTCCACTTCAATTTGTGCCTGAACATACAGACCATTGGCCAGACACCATTCCGCCAGGCGCAGATGGGCATTGGCGTCCGGCTTCTGAATGTTGTCACGAAATGCCTCGTAGGCCCCAACGAGTGTGGCTGCCGTGACGCTGATCTGATCAAATGGGAGAATCGTCGATCCCCCCGCATGCAGAATCCGGTACCCGCCGGGAACCTCCTGAACCGATCCCTGAAAGACCCGGCCATCATTGAGGACAGCGACGGTTCCCCCACTGGATGGGAACTCCTGCCCCCAGGCATCTTCCGAAGCGACCAGAATGGTCAGAACGAAAATCGATGCAAGAGACCAGCAGGAGAGACGGAGGAATGAAGTGACGTGGGACATGGTGGCTCCGAAATACGGGACCTGCCGAAAGAGTGGGGCGCAGTCTCCCCCCTGCCGCAACGAACGGTCAAGAGCGGTTGAACCTGATGGGAGTCTGGGGGTGAAAAGTCTCCTGATTTTGTTAAATTGAAGAATCTGGAGCGGCGAAATCTGCAGGTTGAGAACCACCCTCCTGTCCCGTTTTTGAATCCGGCAGATTCGCTTCCCTTTTTCCCAAAACAGAATTCCAATCAACAAGACGGGGCCAGCTCTGGCTTCGAAATCACAGAACTTACGATCAACACGTGCGGTGTCGCCGTCAGAATTCAGGTGAAGACACACAAGTCCCACAGTTTGATGGGACTTGTGCGCTGACAATCCGAAATCGCGCGGTGACACGACACGAGATCCCATTCACCAGGCCGGGAAATCGTTCGCCGGTCGGAGCGTGCGCATGCCGAAGATCCGATGCAGTGGTTGCGAGACTGTCCTGAACGCGCCGGACAAGGCGATCGGGAAAGTGATCGCCTGTCCCAAGTGTGGCACGAAAATCAAGGTCGAAGGAGCCGCTGCGGCCGTCGCTCCGAAACCTCGTGCTCGAGCCGCGGCACCGGCAGCCCCGAAAGATCAGGTTATCGATTTCGCGAAGCTTGACCTCGAGCGTCTTCAGGATGAAGGGAGCGGAGGAGTCTGCCCGTATTGTGCAGCCGAACTCAATCCAGAAGATCCGGTTTGCCGCAACTGCGGAATGAACGTTGAGAAAGGGCAGATGGATGCCCGGGAGCATCGTCGCCGGACTCTCAAGGGAGCAGACCCGAATCTGTTCTACACGCAGGCTTGGAAAGAGTCTCTGGAGTTCGTCAAAGAGAACCTTTCCCTCGTCTTCCGAACTGGCTGGGTCTGGGCGCTCTTTTCGACAATGAACGCCATCTGCACGTACATGTCGCTGGTGTACTGCAAGAACTGGCCAACGAAAGCGTTCTGGGGAGGATTGGCCATCATCTCCGCTCTCGGGGTGGCGGGGTGGTTCATCTCTCTGGCCATGGCGGTGATTTCATCGAGCATGGTGAAGGAAAAATTCCGCGCGGACCGGTTCTACTTCGACTTCTTCAAGTGTGCCGCCGGAGGAGGACGGGTTGTTTTCTGGCCGATGGTCGTTCTGGGGCCTCTTTTCCCCGCAGCCCTGTTTTTCTATCTCTTCATGCTGCTCACCAATCCAAATCTGGCGATCAGCGGAACGTTCGTGATTGGACTGATCGGCGGTCTGGCGATTCTCCCTGTTCTCGTGATGCCGATCGCACTCCCCCATATGACCTGCCGGCATACCTACAAAGCCTGGATTATGTGGGAGCTGCTGATTCTCTTTGCAAAGAATGCTGCTGCGACCCTGTTCTTCCTATTCGTAGCATTGATCGCCTTTCTTCCCGTCATCGGTTTTGCAGCACTGATCGTCTACCTCATTGGTGCAGGCAACCCGCTCGTGAGTGAATTCCTTGTCGGGGCACCATTGGAAGATGCCCCTGCTCCGATCGGCGCTAGCGAAGGAACAGAGGTCTGGTCTCCGGGATTGAACGGAAACATCACGCTGTGGTTTATGAAACTACTCGACCTGGGTCAGGACCAGAACACATTCACCTATGCTGCCTTGAAAGGGCTGGTCAACGTCATTGCAACAACGCTGATCGTCTCCCCCATCGCTTATCTGGCGGCGTTTCCGGGAGTCTTCATCATTCGGATGTGGGGTCTGTTTGCATTCTACCGAACGTACACGCTCGACTACGTTCAGCGCATCCTGCCCGGAACCCCAGCGACATTCTGGGTCCGCTATCTGGCTCACACGGTCGATCTTGCCTTCATGCCACTGTCTGGCTTCCTCGTCACCGCAAATCCCAAAACCATGATGATTCAATGGGTCGTCACGGGATTNACNATTCTGATCTGGTTGTTCCAGCCGGCACTCATTCCAGTTGGNCTGCTGGCNCTTGCTCTGTATACAAACTGGAANTACTGGGTAGTCCAGGAATCGTCACAGTTGAAATCAACGCTTGGGAAAGACACCTTCGGCCTGATTGTTGTCACAGACCGGGACAAAGTTGTCTCCATGAAGACAGCGACATTGAAGTGGTTCCTGAGAAACCTGTGGTATTTCTCATTCGGACTCCCCTTCATCATGATGGTCTTCAATAAAGACAAACTGACACTTCATGATCAGGTCACGCGGACAAAAGTTGTCTTCAAAGGAGACAAGTAATCAGACTCCTTTCCGAGCGGACAAATTGATTTCCGCTTTGACTCAACTCCCAATTCTGCGTGATGTCAGTAATCAGAGCAGATTGAGCACTGGAGTGAGACGAGGCGTCTACAGAGGTTCGTCCGGAATCGACTCCTGCGCTCCCTGAATGCGGTATAGACTGTCCTCTGTTCGGATCAACAAGTCCCCCGCCAGCACTGCAGGGGAGGCCATGATCCTCGAATTCATCCGGTTCACCTGGACAACCTTCGGCTTTTCAAGGCGAGTGTCCAGAATCTTGATGACACCCTCTTCACTGCAGAAATAAATCAGGCCTCCAGCGTATAGCGGAGAGGCAGAATAGTTCCCGCCGAGACGCAAAGCCCCGCGCCGTTTTCCGCTTTGGCAGTCGAGTATCGTCAGGATTCCCTTGTCGGAAAGAAGATAGGCAGACTCCCTTACGATGAGCGGAGAGGGGGTCTCGGGGGACTCTCCCCGGAATCGCCAGCGAACATGCGTCTCTGTCACATCCCCTTTCCCCGATGGATCGACTGCCCAGAGCTGAGGTTTGTAGTATCCGGTCGAAATCAGGCATTGAGTCCCGTCATAAACCGGTCGTGGGACAGTGGAGAATCCCGAGTAACGGACATGCCAGAGCTCCTCTCCGGTGGCAGGATCATAGGCGTGGCATTGCTGGGCTGCCGGACTGATCAGCATGTCTCGCCCCTCGTGCTGAATGACCAGCGGGGTACTGAATGCCCTCTTCACAATGGGATTGTGCGGATAGGGAACGGACCGCTTCCGAATCCACCGCGGCTGACCGGTGACACAATCGAGTGCAACAACTCGCTGAGTGTCCGCCCCATCCAGCGTGATGATGAGCAGATCGCGGTAAAGCACAGGGGAACTCCCTGCCCCTCCATCATGGATGACGGGGAAATCTGTACATGTCCATTGAATCGTGCCCGTTGTTGTCTCGATGCAGGCGGTTCCGTGTGTGCCAAAGTGAACATATAGTAGGCCCCCGTATAGCACCGGCGTGGGACTGGCATAGCTGTTCTTCTTATGGATCTCTTCAAGCGTCTTTGGCGCGAACACAACAATCTCGTGAAGCCTCTTCCCTGTTTGGGCATCGATTCCGATCGCCAGCAGTTCCGGAGGATGCTCCCGGGCTGAGGTCACCCAGATCGTTCGACCATCATGAACAGGCGAGGAATGCCCTATCCCCGACAAGGTGGTTTTCCAGACAACCCCATTGCTGTGATCCCAGACGAGAGGAAAAGCCCTCCCGTCCGCATGTCCCTGTCCCGTCGTTCCACGAAACTGTGGCCAATCCGTTTCCGCCCGGAGAGGAATGACCATTCCCACAACGAGAGAGACAACAATAACGGGGACAAGAACCAGAAGGAGCTGCGAACGAAAGACAGATTGCACGATCAGCCACCGGGACGATTGACCGGAAGATTTCTGGGCACGGATCAGGAAGACTGATCAAGCTCGTCCGGAAACGGCGGCAGTTCTTACTGAGACGGGGCAACGGAACGTTGCCAGAACAGTGACTTTATCACGTCCCCGGGGAAAAGACAGACTCGTTCGGGGGTTGCATTGGTGAAATTCACTGATTTCGCGGGGAAAATAACGTCCTTGCCGTATCGAATCAGTCCAATTGGAAAGAACGTATTTCAATTTCCAATGTTCCTGCTTGGAATGACTTGAATGTGACGTGAATGACCTCTCAAATCAATGGGGAGAATGCTCGCCCCGCACCCCATCCACGAGTCTGACCGGCGACAGGAATGGAGAACTTTGTGACTTCAGAGCCAAATCGGGCCATCCGGAAACTGGAAGAGAATATTGCCAAAGTCTTGCTGGGGAAGCCGGAAGTCATCCGGTTGTCCGTCGTCGCCTTACTGGCAGAAGGTCACCTGCTAATCGAAGACGCCCCGGGGCAGGGAAAAACATCTCTTGCCAAAGCAATTGCCTCCAGCCTGAACTGTCAGTTCACACGGCTTCAATGCACGCCAGACCTGCTCCCCAGCGACATCCTCGGTTCCAGCATCTATTACCCCAATCGCGGCGAATTTGAGTTCCGAAAAGGGCCGCTGTTCACCAATATTTTCCTCGCGGATGAGATCAACCGGACAACTCCCCGGACACAGAGTGCATTGCTGGAAGCAATGATGGAACATCAGGTCTCTGCAGATGGGCAGACCTATCCACTCGAACGTCCTTTTCTGGTTCTGGCGACACAGAATCCATTTGAATTTGAGGGGACGTATCCGCTGCCGGAAAACCAGATGGACCGGTTTATGATCTGCACAGAAGTCGGCTATCCCAGCCGCGAAGCAGAGAAAGCGGTCTTCGACAGCCACCGTCTCGGAGAGCCTGTCGATACACTCTCGCCGGTCCTGTCCACAACAGAACTCCTCCTGCTTCAGAAGCAGGTTCGCGCCGTTACGCTGGAAGATTCGATTGCCAACTACATTCTGGATCTGGTGGCGGCAACACGTACACACAAGGAACTCTCACTGGGAGTGAGTACACGTGGTGCCCTTGCCTTGTATCGTGCAGTTCAGAGTCTGGCCCTGGTCGAGGGGCGGACCTATGTGATTCCAGATGACGTCAAACGTCTCGCCAGTCCGGTTCTGGCACACCGGGTTGTCTGCGCAGGGATCATTCGCGAATCCCAGAGACAGCGGGCACGTCAGATCATCCGGCAGATTCTGGAAACCACTCCCGTTCCCAACTGAACCCACTGGTCGCGTGAGGAGCTATCACGCTCCACACAGCTCCAATGCATCTTCCAGCGCGTTCTCGAGAATGACGTCCAACTGACGTTCAAACCGGTCGCGAGCCCCCCAGACGCCGCACTGCTCCAACAGATCGATCGCCGGATTGTCCAGCGGACAATATCCCTCAGCAGACTCGTTTCGCTGAAGGAAATTGGCGATGTCGTCGGCAGCAGCGATCAGTGCTGTCAGACGCTGATAAGCTGGGGCTTTCAGCGGAGCATGATGAAATCGAATCGCTGCGATGAGACAGTCTGGAAGATTGTTTCCGATTGCAAACCAGGCTCCNACCTCCGCATGCGTTGTTCGGAAAAACGTACGTTCCCGCTCAAGGAGATCGTCGCTTTCCAGAAAGTCCACCGGGTCACCACGAAGAAACTGTTGAGGCAGGGCCACTGCCAACAGAATTCTTCCAATATCGTGCATCAACCCTGCTGTGAATTCTTCCCCCTGAAAACCGACACCGAGAGTCCGGTTCAGATTGACGGCAATCACTCCCGTTGCCATCCCATGCCGCCAGAGAACATCACGAATCCATGTCTCTTCCGCAGAAAGATCGGAAATCAGACTGGAAATACACGAAGTGATGATCAGGTTTTTGCAATGAGCCAACCCGAGTCTCAGGGTCGCTTCTGACAGCGACGCAACCGGTCGTCCCCCGGAGTAAATCGGACTGTTGGCGATCCGAAGCATCTCCGTCGCCAGCTTGATGTCCTGTTCCACAAGCCGTGAAAAATCCCGGATCGAGCAGTCTGGATCCTTAGCCACCTGCAATGCCTGCTGGGCAATCGATGGCAACATCTGAATCCTCTGTAGTCGACCACAGAGGCAATCCAGTAGGGGGGACGGTATCAGCACCGCCCGCCAGTCACCCGCCTCCGCTTCCGGAGGGGCCGCCGAAAACATTCTCATTGTCCTTCATCCACATCTGGCAGCTTCGAAGCAGAGGATCTCCCTGACAGCTCGATGGCACTGCTTCTGGAAACCTATCTCTTCCCTGCAGTGATGCGTTTCCCGCCTCCAATTTTCTCAGCAAAACAAAGGGCTGGATGTAGCGGTTACACCGAAAACAACACCACCTTATCCCCCTCCCCAGACGTCCCGGCAGTGAAACCACGCCAAACAGAGAGTTTTCACGAACGCAACTTTGAGTCGCGGTCAGAGTTGGCACGCCCCCATTGCGTTTGTCACACTTCCCGGTCAGGAAATTCCGTCCAGAGATGATCAGGCAACCAGAACGCAATGGTTGACGTTGCAGACCTGCAAAAGGGACTCTCAAATCCCGAAGATCGCGACCAACGATCTCTTCCGTTGGCGAAGGCAGGGCGCTTTGGATTTCTGGGACTGGTGACCGCATGGCAGCTGGGACTGATGCTGTCTCTTGTCGTGGAGTCCACCCGGATCAAACAGCGACTGCTCGTCGAAGGAAGCCCGGGGGAATGGTGGGATGCTCCCGCCTGGGACGGAACGCTGTTCGTTCCACTCCTTCTCTTTGCCCCCTTTTGCTGGGGAGTTCCCTGGCAGATCCCCGCTTCGTCACGGATCGCCCGGTTCTGGCGGAGGATGAGTGACGAATCCCCCCCATCTGTCACAGAGCAGTTCATCGGGGCAACATTTGTCTTCCTGCTGTCGCTTCTGATCAGTTGGGCGGCAGCCAGATTCCCAATTCCGAATGAGAAGCCTGATCGATCAATCGCTTCCGCTCTTCCACTGGTGCAGGATGAATTCAGCTACCAGCTTCAGGCCAAAGGGATTCTGCAGGGACGCTGGTGGTGGCCCGGCCCCCCGGTTGCCCCGGAGTTGTTTCATCAAATGCATGTCCTGAATGAAGGACGTTTCGCCAGCCGGTACTTTCCCGGAACAGGACTCTGGCTCACCCCCTGGGTTGCCTTCGATCGAGCAATCTGGGGGGCACGAGTCGCGGGGGCTCTTGCAGCGGCGGGGTTCTTCCTCATCGGGTGCAGACTCGGTGGACCATTTGTCGGAGCGGTTGCGGGGATTCTGCTTGCCCTCTCTCCAGCATGGGCGATTTTCAACAACCTCCTCCTTGCTCACGCACCGACCCTGTTGGGACTTTCCCTGTTTCTGCTGGGGATGGTCCAACTGGTCACATCGGAATCTCCGCGAAGTGCCGTCATAGCAGGAACAGGGCTGACCTTCGCCATGTTGTGTCGCCCACTGACAGCAGCAGCCATTGGCCTTCCGTGGGGACTCTGGTTCCTCTGGCAGTGGATGCGAAGCATCCTGTTTCCTAGTGAGTCCGAAGCGGGACAACGTTCGAAATGGACCTTGTCCGCGTGCGGTCTGGGAGTCCCGCTCCTCTTAGGCTTTCTTCTGATCGGAATACAGAATCAGGCTGTGACGGGAAATGCTTTCCTGACGGGATACCAGCAATACACCCGGCTCTATACGCCGCGACATGCATTCGGATTCCATCAGACCGGGAGCCAAAATGATCCCGGTTCCGAAGGAAAAATCCTGACGGCCTATGATCAATGGGCAGATGATCTCGACATGCCCCGAGCCATTGCCAATGGAATTCAACGTTTGAAGGGAAGCCTCGCATGGTCCATGGGACTGATACCGCTTTCCATGACAGCACTCATTCTTCTCTTCACACTTCCATGGCAGCCACGAACGGTTCAATTACTGGGAGCCAGCATCATTTCCCTCAACCTCACCCACATTCCCTATTGGCTCGATGGAATGTTGGGGCATCATTACGTGCTTGAATCCGGAGCGCTTTGGATTCTGCTGTTTGCGATTATTTCCCGGCAGGTTCTGGATCTTTCCTTTCAACGGAAACGATTTCTCCCGGCTCTCTGGTGGTCGATATTTGTCCTTTGTTGCCTCGTGATGAACCTGTTTCCCGTGGGACCACGTGGGCAAAGTCGATTGGCAGCGGGATGGGTCCCCTTTCTCCGTTCCACCGCGGGCTATCGCGCCTTTGAATCGACGATCAAGGACACCCCACTCAAGCTGCCCGCCCTGATTCTGGTCCGGCCGACGGAAGCGGATTTGCATGCGTTGTACGTGAGAAATGAGCCCCCCTTCGATGCGGACATACTGATCGGGATGGAATCTCCCCAACAGTATTCGCTGGAAGAAGTGGCGAGCCTCTTTCCCGAACGTCATCTATACCTTTACGACTCGGCGACGCGTTCGCTGCAGTTGAGGTCCCCAGCCTTGCGGACGGGAGGAGGTCGGGGTGACTGATTCACAGCCCAATTCCAGAGACCACTCCTCTCAAGACATCTGCCGCTGGATCGTCTTCGGCTTTCTGGTCCCTGTTCAGATCCTGCTGGTGGGATGGCAGAGCTGCCGCATGTCTCCCACATCGGACGAAGTCGCCCATCTGGCTGCGGGGGTCCGTATCTGGATGACCGGCCAGATCGATACGTATCTCGTGAACCCTCCGCTCGTCAAAGCCTGGGCAGTCATCCCGGTCGTTCTCCGTGA